>JAABUK010005974.1_pt1 | contig 18496 bp, 24 predicted proteins | sample 5559141 | NCBI WGS metagenome assembly JAABUK01 (sample SAMN10711869, study PRJNA513367) | rock metagenome | isolation source: Antarctica rocks | place: Antarctica: Victoria Land, Pudding Butte nord | collected 2016-01-03 | reverse complement strand
CAGCTGCTTTGACTTCTTGGGCTCTGCTCCAACTTTCTTGGCCAATGTGGCAAGAGCTGCCGCCCGCTGCTGTGCCTGCTGCTGGGACTTGGTAGGGCTGATGACCTCCTGCTGTGCAGTCTGAACCTCCTTTGAGCTTGAGACCATGCCGTCGCCCTCATCTAGAGTCTGCTGAGCTGACTTCAGAGCGTCTGTGCTTTTGAATGCACGGGATGTTGTGACCAGGTGCAAGCGGTGACGCCGCCAGAGGGACTCTTTCTACAGGGAATGCAGGTCAGCTACTTAGCTTGGGTAACTACAGACAAGAGACCATACACCAGAAAAGGCAATTGCAGCAACTTGGTTGCGCAAAATTGAGGCTGCATACCGTGAGCTTGTGCATGTAGTATGTCTGAGCGCAAAGGCTGGACACCATGCGCACATAGCGCGTCTCCATCAGGCCAGCACCTCTGAGATACTTGCTGATGTCTGCCGCAGGCTCTTTCTGCTTCTTTGCCTTTGCTTTGTCTTGCACCTTTTCAGCCTATGCACAAGTGGGAATACTGCTGTTCTTGTTTGGTATGGACAGACAGTACAGAAAGCAGGAACACTATGATCTTGTAAAGTTGTCTACCTGCTCAGCTCGCTTGGCTGTATCGCCAAGTACGTTGCTGTCTGTGCCTGAAGTCATCGCCGCCTCTTCTTCCGCTTGGAAGAATTTCAGTATACCCCACAGCTGCCCAGCTGCCGCTCTTGTGCTGGACAAAAAGACGCGGCCAGGACCACCGCCTTGCTCTTTTGTTTCAACATCAGGGACCTTAGCCACAGAACGAGCGGGCGCCTCGGTTGCAGAGGCAGCTACAACACGCATAGGCTTGCGAGAGCTAGAATACAATCTAGGCCTGACGTTGGCAACATGGCAGAAGCTCGTGCTTGCTTGCTGATTACTGAAGACTCTGTCATGCATTGCAGACATTAAAGCCATCCTACACAAAAGGTAGGATGGCAACGAAATGCGTGTTAGACCCGTCGCACAGTAGCTGAGATGCTTCGAGCAGCAGTTTCTGACTCAGTTTCCTTGTCAGCATTTATAATCCCGCTGCGTTTGACGGACACCGAAGCACAGGCTCACACGTGGCGCGTAGCAACGTGCAAGGAGAGATTAGATGGCTTGAGAGACACCTCTTCCTGCACGCTTGCTTTTAGGCTCTTACAGGTCAAGAGCCGGTCCAGGTTGCCTGAGTCCAAGGTTGCTTGAATCCAGGAACATGTTCTAAGGTCCAGCATGTCCAGGGTTACACTCAACGTCAAAATGGATGCAGCACCGCAAATTTAAAAGTACGTCTCAGAAGGCACCATGAGTCGCATCTCACCATGCTTTGCAACTTTGCAATGCACAGCAATGCCACTTGATATTGATGTCGATGTGGGCAGGCTAGAACTCTAGCAAGGTTCACACATCATTGCGTCTCATCTTAAGATGCCAGCTGCACCCAACTGGCTTCATATTGCCAGACACGCAGTGCATTATCCACCTCAGCTGATGCTTCCTGCACATCTTCATCCTCAAGCATTAGGTAGTGTCGGTGACCTGAACATAACCACTCTGTGTTACCAATTCAAGCATAAAAGAGCAGATACAGAGAGCAACAATTAAGACAAAAGCATTGTAGGTCATGAGGTTAGCACATTCATGTACAGGTCACCATGTCCGCCAATTTAATGCAGCTTGCACCAAAGACCAGCTGACCAGGCCGGCCCAAAAACCAGGAAGCATGTCATTGGTAGTGACAGACATTGTGTACATGACTGCGTACCTGAGGCTGTAGCAGCTAGCGGAAGGTATGGGTGAAACTGGAACCCATTGAGGGTGTCTGTGGCAGCCAGGAAGGTAGACACCGGCTCGCCTGTTGTCAAGTCAAAGCTGACCACCTTACCATCAGTTCCACCTGAGCATGCAAGACAATCACATCAGACATCCTGCCTTGATCTGGAACAGTCTTACTGTCGTGACAAATCACATTGCACAGCCAGCACTGCAGGCGTTTGGTAGTTTTTACGGGCTCTTTTGCCTGAGTAGCATAGGTCAACAGTAGACAAACAGCACATCATTACAGTACTTATAGCTGCACCTGCATGCACATATTTGCATGTGTATGTGAAAAGAAGTTTTGGACTGATGCAAGATGATGCGACAAAAGTGACACAACAAACACAGACTGACCAGTTGCTAGGTGTCTTCCCATAGGTTCTATGTCAAACTGTATCCGCTGGTTTGTGTCGCCCGTGTCTCGCTGCAGTCTGTACACTACATCGGATGTGTAGCGTATGTCCCAGCACAGGATGTCCGTATCCTTGCGAGCTCCTGTGTATAGAAAGTTGCCATCAGCAGAAAACTTCACCTGAAACAGTGCAATGCAGATGGAGTTCCTCACAAGTCACGCTGCCACTCTCATGCTACTATCCATGCATTGGTGATGGCTTGTGGTTGCCATCTCATGATCATGTGCCTCTCGATAAGCATACATACCACGAGAGCAATGCACTTGCTGACTTGAACATCATTCAGAGCATGCATTGAGCAGCAGCAGCAGTATAGGCATGAAGCCACGCACACATGCTGAAGTCAACACAACAATGCCTGCCACGCATGCATACCCTCTCGTCAAGTCAGCACTTTGCCAAAACTTGCCCAGTGGATATGCTACACAGGGACAGCAGAGGGGGGGCACCTGGGTGAGGCCTCCCTTATGGCCAGACAGGATAAAGGCAGCTGAGCCAGAGGCTGCGTCATACACAGCAGCTACAGACGAGTAGGACCCCGCTGCCACCAGCTTGGCCTCATCTGGGCTGAAGTCAAGGCATGAGATGATGCCTGCACATGCATCTCAAACTGTCAGCTGATGCCTGCTCATTTGCTGTTGGCTGGGCATTGTCATTGAGAAGAGCAGGCAACAACTGTGAGCTAGGTCAGTAGGCAGTGAAACTAGTGCGTGAGAAAACATGTTGAGTACGTGCCATTCACACATACTTTCAACACTCTGTGCCTTGTAGATTTTCATGCATGACAGGACACTATGTATGGGACTGTACACATCAGACCAAGCTGCATCTTGCAGCTTGAAACCAAAGTGTACTAATGTCAGCCTCACAATGCAATGGCATACATTGTGTGTGTAAAGTGGTCTTTGTCACCATCAGGGACTACAATAATCTCAAAGACATAGGAGCTATATTGAATCCAGAGATGAGTGCCTGACCTGGCTGCCCATCTTGCCCTTTCTGGAAGGTGGTGATGGTCTGACAGTCTCTGCCAGGCCGTGACAGGTCAAACACCCTGATGGCTTTGTTGTAGCCTGCCCAGATGCGGCTGCCCTGCCCATCAAAGGCTAGGCTGTAAGCTGCTGTGATTTCATCTGCTGCATCATACGCTCTGTAAACGCATCTCAGACTCCCTGAGCAAGCATCCCATAGATGGATAGGATGAGCCTGTGCGACAAGGTCATCGTGAGTCAGAAGGTAGGATTAGCTTTGACGCGTGTAGTTTGATGACAGCAGAAAGCCCGTCAGCATACTAATGACAGCGTGGTAGAGCATCCTAAACAGTTGCCATCATGCATATGAGCACTGACTTCGCAAACCGGTCTCTCATGCAACAGCTGCAATGCAGCGCGTGCCCCACACTGCCAGACAGGCCAGCGACTCAGCTCGCACCACAAGTCATCTTAGGGCTGCTCAAAAATACTTGCAATACACAAGAGCTGCTGCTAGATAGGACTGTGACCTGCGGCTGTTTGTTGAGATAGAGTAGGCGCAGCAATGACTCACCCTGGATGTGGTCGCAAAACAGCATGACACCGGGTCAGAGGTGTGCATGCGTGAGTACCAGGCGTAGTCATACACCAGCTCACCCTCCTGCACTTGCAAGGCTGCTGCAAAGCTGTCTGTTGTGTCATCATGGATCTCAGTTGCGCTCTGAGACTTGAGCTCACCGCTGTAGGCTTCGGCAGGTAAATCAAAAATGCGAAGACTGCAAGCACAGTTTTGGTTCATCAACACAGCAGCATGATGAAAGCTGCATGACTTGACTTGATATCAATCACTCACCAATTATCGTCACTAGCTGTCAGGAAGCATGCACCGTCTGGAGACCATTTGACACCTGAAGCAAAGTGCCGCTGCAGTCAGTCTCTAGCAACGAATGCAAGAATGTAACAGCAGCTGCAAGTGATTTGATGCGATCTATTACCTTTCAGAAAGTTTGTGTTGGGGCATGTGGTCTCACCACCACCTGCAAGGAGAGCACCGAAAACGAATAGCGTTCACTGCCTTGCAAGAGTGGAAGTGGAAACACTTCACAGCTGAACAAAGTCTACCTAAATATTGCTCGCGAAAATGGTAAATCGATCGTGGTGGGCGATCAAACTGCAGCTGCGCTGCGTACGTTGTCGATTTTGCCTGATCAGTCGACGACTCTGGTGCGACTGCAGGGCCTGGAGGGTCAGTCTCCTGCATCACCCAAAAACATACGGATTGTCCTTGGCATACCTAGAGCTGATATCGGCGCGTCGTCGCGCCGGGCTCCCTTCACCACACGGTCATGTTGACCATTTCAGCACCGACAACCCTCGAGCGTTACATTTTTGACCTAAGCAAAACTGCATAGAGGCGGCACTTCTCTGCCAAAGCACGTAGCAATCCCATTGTGGACGCATCGGTCACGCGTGTGTCCTGCGTCGAGATGGGGGACGCACCCGTGGAGGGTGTTGCAGGCGAGATATATGCCAAGCATCGGAACTCCACCCAGCCAGAGTCTCACCAAGTATGTGCGATTCTCGGAGCTGTACTGGAGGTCGTGCAGGCAGAAGGTCTGCAGCCCACGCCCACGACTCTGTTCGCCGCGCTGATGTCCTCCTTGGAAAAGTCCGAGACCCAAGCTTCAGCACAGGTTTGCCACCAGCCTTGACGTCATACACACCACGCTACTTAGTATTCCAGGTTTCTGTGACCATGTGGCAGTTGTGCATCAGGTGGCTGGAGCAATGTGCACAGTACTAGCCAGTGTGCTTGGCAGAGTGCCAGCTCAAATATTGCGCTCCAGGTTCAATGCCTCAGTTCAAATTATGCAGAGCATAGTGGAGCAGAATGATCAGCAGGTACACATTCACAGAGCACCACTTATTGTGCAACCTTCACATACCATAACAATGGCACCAGCGCAATCCGGTGCTGATATGCCCTTCAAAACCGCCTCTGCAGGCCGGAACACTGAGAGCAGCTTTGGCGTGCTTGAGCTATATCACAGCAGCAGTGAACCCCACAGAGTGGGCCCCAGCATTGCGCCCTTTCACACTTCTGCTGCGGTACAGCACAGACGCTCGGCCCAAAGTGCGCAAGCGTGCTCAATACAGCTTGGTGGATGTGCTGGCAGCCCTGCAAGGCACTCCTGCGTTGCAAGGTGCAAGCGATGCTGTCCTCAAGGGTGAGCCTGCAAATGCTACTCATGCTGGCTGGTGTGCATGTCTCGCTTGCTACACCATATATTAATTACGACAACACCCAACTGGCTGCAAATCTCGCTCACAATGCTTTGCATCTCTGTTGGTAAGACAGTGTCATTGCTCTCAGTCTTAGTGAACACAATCTTTGGCCTTCATTTGTGTCCTCAAGCTGAGGTCATGCATTGTGAGCATGCTTGTCTGCATTACCAAATGAATGACAAAATCTCAGCATGTTACAGTCTCTTCAATATGCCAGCCATTGTGCAGCAAAGAAAATGTTACACCCTGCCTTCCATCCCTGTTCTGCGTTTCGCTGTACAAACAAGTTCTGCTGTTTGCTGCAGTGTGTGAGATCATTCTGCCTGGTCCTGAAGCTGCTGCCAGGGCTGCTGCAGCAGCCTCCAACAAGAAGAGGAATGAGGCCGAGGCTGCCATTGCTGATGCTGTCTCAAGGGCACTTCACATGCTTGGCTCCCTCAAGCAAATTGTTTCTCTACTTGCAGGTCAGCCACAAGATGAGTCAAACTTGTGTGTCACTATTTTGCCTTACAGCACTCATGATGTTTCAGCCACAGGATGAGTCAAAGTTGTGTCATTGCTGCCTTGCAGTACTCATGATGTGGCAACGTATGAGTCCCAAATCTGCCTGTCACGCTTTGTAGCTGAAGCCAGGTTACCTGCCCTCTCGTTGCATTCTCATATTTTTTGCTCCTCAAGCAGGTACTGTGCAGTAGCACACCACACTGCCTGTACACGCCTACTCATACAAAAGTCACTGCAAACTCCCATTCCAATCCTCTGGGCACAAATTTCTGCCTTGACGCTTCCTCCTCAGACTTCAGCCCAGCAACTTTACATTGCAGGCAATGTGGTCGGTCCCTTGAGTAAGATGCTACTGAAGCTGTACGTTCTGCGGCAGCCCATGCTGTCCAGAAGCACGACAGACTGCCTGGAGATGCTGTGCTCAGCCAAGAATTCACATTTGGGCAGTGCAGCCCTGGGGGAGTTGCTACAGCAGGTGCTGCAGCAAGAAGCTGCCTGGGACAGAAAGGACACTGACCTCATGCTGGCTCTGACCTCCCTCATTGAGACTGGTTTTACCAGGTGAGCAACTCAATGTTGCCCTGGCCTGTCTCCAATGCTGTGCACACATGCCTCATGTGGGCTGGCAAAAAAAGGGCAGGAAAAACAAGATTTTGCTCATGTATGGCATTGATCAGTGGTCTGAATGTTGTTTGAGATTAGCTAGCTTCACACGATGAGGTGCTGCAGCGCCTTGCCCTTTCATAGCCATCACACTCACTTCAACAAATGTCATTGAATCACCTGGTCTTTCTTTGCACTGTTTTGCCTTGTTCTTTTGAAAGACCTGCATGGATGACACACAGACACACAGACACACAGTTTGTCCAGGCTTGCAAGACTGTAACTGTCAAGGTGGAGTGCATTTGCTGTCCTTCCAATCACCTCCCTTTTGAAAGACCTGCATGGATGACACACAGACACACAGTTTGTCCAGGCTTGCAAGACTGTAACTGTCAAGGTGGAGTGCATTTGCTGTCCTTCCAATCACCTCCCTGACATTGCACCATGTACGTATACATCAGATCAGATACTTACATTCTGCTCAGCCATGCTTACTGACTGGCTTGCACAAGAACACATACATCATTCCACGCTCTCTGACTGTTCCCAGAGTGGCACTCACAATTCCTCAGTTCTATGCCTCACAACCCAGATCTCTTTTTCACACCACCTTGTTCAACTTTGTCATGTACGCAGATTGCACGAGCTGGATGCGTCCGTCTGTGCTCTGCGCCTGCCTCAAGCCTTCCACTCGCTGCTGCCTCAGCTGTGCGCAGAGCAGGAAGGTGTGCGCTTTGGAACACAGCAGGCCCTCAAGAACCTGATCCATGACTGCCTGGATGAAGGCATGGTGAACACAGCTGTCAGCAGAGGCAGCATGGGCAGCAGTGCAGTGCCACCTGCCCACAACATTGTGGTGGCTGTTGCCAATACACTGACTGTGCGCTACCAAGATGGTTGGATCAATGCCTTGTCAGGTGTGATACCTCTTCATTGTATGGATACTGCTCTGAGGCCAAACTGGCGATGCTTATCGAACCCTTGGATAGGTTCTCTATTGCTGGATGCTCTTTGAGCATTCTTTGCTGAGGAAGAGTGTAGAAGCTCATTTGGTCAACACCCCACTGTTGCGTGTTGAGGGTGTCAATGCTTACACAGAATCGTAGGACAAGCTTTTTCAGACCAGGTCATATCCATTGCTCTGGCCTGAGAGCTTGTTTAGAAGGTTGACTCACACAAGATTATATGACTCACATAAGGTTGTACGACTCACACTAGCAGATCAGAAGGTTGTGTGACTCACACTAGCAGGTCAGAAGAGTGTGCAGAATGCAGTGGCTGCTGTTGCCTCTCACTCTGTGGAGAATGTTGCATCTGATGCTGTTTGCAGCATGGCCGAAGTCATGCTTGTATGGCAACTGAATTGCCTGCTCAATTTGTCTGCAGTCGCTGGAGAGCTGCTAGAGAAGTTGGGGTCAGATGGGGCGCCCCTGGCAGAGGGGCTGCTGCTCAGACTGGGTGAGATGTGTGCGGGTGCGTCTGATGCTGCAGAAGAAGAGGGCGTGGATGAGGGCTCCAACAAAGTAGCCCTGGCTGCTCAAAATGCACTAGGGCAGGCAATCAGGGCCATGGGGCCTCAGGCCGTTCTTCAGGTTCTGCCCTTAGGGCTTGTTGAGGTGAGATGCCAGTCTTGTCCTGCATGCTGTGTCTATTGCATGCCTTCTCTACAATGAGTGCAGCACAAGAGAAAGATATGCGGAACCTGTCAAAGATACCAGTCTTGACCTGTACGCTGCTTTGATATGAATCCTGTATACATGAAGCGCCAAAAATGGTACATGCTGAGACTGTGTTTTGAATGGTCAGATGCTGGACTGGCCAAGAGGTGCAGCTGCTCAGCTGCATGGACTAGGCGCATCTCATGATCTGCTTTGCCCTATTCTTCTGAGCACAACACACAAAGCTCAGCACTACTGGTAGAGCCGCCAGTGCTGCAGCAGAGGATGTGCTTGAGCCATCATACCACTAGTCACCTGGGTAGCCCAGTATAACACTTGGCTTCTCATTAAATCGATGCTGAAAGGCGTAGTCCTTTTGTTTCCTCCTTCACAGATCATGATCTGATGGACTTATGCTTTGTGTTTGTATGCAGGCACTGGAAGGTAAAGGGGAAGCAAGGACTTGGCTCATTCCTCTTCTTCGCCAACATGTACAGGGCGCACACCTTGCCTACTGGGGCAGCGAGCTTCTGCCCCTGGCAAGGGCCCTTGGCAGCCGAGCGGCCCTGGCCCAGCAAAGCCCTGGCAGGCAGCTTGAGGCTCAGCAGTGCAGGGCTCTGGAGCTGCAGCTGTGGAACACATTGCAGTCCTTCTGCAGCTGGGCTCTTGACACTTCCACAGCTTTCAGGTGAATCTGATGCTCCTGCAGTTGGATGCATGTAGCTTTGCTTGTTTAATTAGCCTTCTTTTTGGGGCCAATTTTGCTGTGGATGTGCCTATGGTACCTGTTCACATTTTGGCACTTGAAGCTCATGTAGCTGGGCACATGCATGCTGGGCACATGCATGCACAGCCAGCCTGCCTTCAGTGGTCAAACAGCAGTAACTGGCCAGTGTGTTTGCATTGACTCTTGACCCCTCAATTGTGCCAACATCATTCACTTACTGCAACCAAAGCAACCAAAGCAAAACCATTTTTTGACTGACATCAGCATTGTTCAGGCTTCAAAATTCAATGCCAGCATCTGCCGCTGTCTGCAATTTGACCAACTGCGTCCTTCTCCAGCTGTCTTAGATATTCTCAGGTGCTGCGTGTTTTTTTGAGGCTCTTATCAATCTTTGCAACTGCTGGTGCCAGCCCTGTGTTTCTGGTTATGTGGCTTTGGTTGTGTGGCAATGCTGCCATGCTCTTGTGTCTGTACACTGATTGTGTATGCTGTGCTGATGCCGATGATGATGAACCAAACATATGATCAAGCTTCAACCGATCACACGCAAGTGTATGAGGACCTATATGTCTTACCTATACTGAGGCATCAGTCAGCACTGTCTCACAGTGTAGTGTTGTGTGCATCCCCTCTTGTGGCAATCAGCCCATTTTGTTTGCAACCTTGAAGCCTGCAAGGCATCAGTACAGTCCGGTGATGAAACACAAAAGCGTTGTTGAGAACCTAGCATGCCCTTGCATGTGAGGACACCCTTTTGTCACTACCCCTGAGGACTGCTGCTGAAGCACCTGTTTGTACACAGGAGCTTTTCCTGTACTTGAACCTGCTGTTATCGCTGAAAGCAGACACTGTTTTTGCATGCCAGGCAGGTGCATCGGTGTTACACAGGAGGTAGTTTTTTACTTGAACCTGCTGTCATTGCTGAAAGCAGACAGTGTTCCTGTCATGGCAGGCATGTGTTAAGGACTCTAAATGCCCAACGGCTGAGTCAGCAGACCTTCGCAGCAGAAGAAGACTCAACATGTGCGTGTGTGTGTACTGGTTGCAGGAGCTATGCAAAGGGCATAGGGACAGCCTTTGAGAAGCGGCAGGACCTGCGTGTCATCATCTGCAATGCCCTGGCCACTCTGTGCCTGCAGAATCGCAAAGCCCTCAAGGTACACTTGCACCTCATCTGCAGCTCAAGACAGCTCAGGCGACTGTATGTCTTGCTGAACAGAGAAACAGCCGCAGCTGAGATTGAGAGATGGTGCTCTGTTTGAATGCAAAGATGGTAGTGAGTTTGTTGGCTCTGGCAGGTTGTGCTTAGTGTGCAGAGCACTCAGACTTTGAGCACTGGCTGAATATCCAGTTTGTTGCCGTTTTTAAGAACGTACATAATGTGCAAAAGGACAGTTGACATTGCATGTTGGATATAATGCTCTACATGCATATACATTGCAGTTGTGTGAAGATTGTCAGATCAAGGGGAAACAAGTGATGTATGCAATGTGCATTGTGAATGTTGGTGACATGCACGTCTTTATCCTCTTGATATCTTGGCTGCAATGATGCATTCTTCAAGTTCGTGTCATTCTCTTCAGAAGATGACTATGCGGTGCAGGCTGCTGGGGTGACAGAGGGGGTGGGGTACTCAGACCCCTCAGGCATCCAGCAAAGCAATGCAGATGATGAAGAGGAACAGTCAGATGTGGTGCTGCCTAGTGAGGTGCCAACTCACTATGACTTGCAGACAGCTCAAGCGTAAGCTGCCGTCCCAATTGATTTACAGAAGTCTCACTCTTTTGGCACAGACATGCAAATCTGTAACTGCTCTCACACCCACTCATGACTGAAGTAAGGATCATCATGCATAAGTGACACTTGCTTCACAGTTATCTGCTGGTTGCTTGCATCTTGCACTCCTACCCTGTCTAAAAGTGCCACATGTTTGGTTCGTGCTTTTGCTGGCAGTATTTGAAGTGCAGCACAGCCTTCTGCTCTCTTGTCCTGGGCTTGCACCTCAACTGCTGGCAGGCTCAGTGAACCTCTGACATCCTTCGCACACACCCTGCATCTCATGACTTTGTCTCGGCTTCTTGCAGAAACACTCAAGTGCTGAAAGAGTTTGCTAAGAACTGGCTGCCCCTACTGTTCAACGCCTTCATCGCCACAGACAGCCAGGAGCGTAACAGCTATGGCTCTGCAATTGCTGCCTATGCCACCATAGCAGATGCTGCTACCTTGTCACACTTCTTCAGAGAAGTCATCAAGAGGCTTCTCAAGGTACGCAACTGTCATTACTGGTCAACTGGTCATTGCCCAATTCATATGTAAACCTGTTCGCCTGCTTGCTGCTGTGTGATAGATGTGAAGTTCTTGCTTGACAGCACTTCTGCAAACTGTTCATTAATAGCTGAATATCAGGCTGGCAACAAGAATTCTACTAATGTTTGCTCCTGATTGCACTTAGTTGCACAACAGGTAGGAGAGGATGAGGCGGCAGGGGTACCAGCAACAGGGGTAGCCAGGGAGGGTGGGGACACCCCCACTGCGCGCAAGTGCACCTATATGGAGCTGGCACTGTGCCTGGCCCCAGGTCTGGATGTCAACGGCGTCAGCATCCTCTACAAGGCTGCCAAGCCCTCTTTGCAGGTTAGCACAGCGCCATTGTTGCTGCTGCTGTCAACAACAGCATAGGCCCCCTGTGCAGCTGTTGCTGATAGTGGTAGAATAGCTCATGATTGTGAACAGTCCAAGCCTTGCCATGGGCTGTCAGGCGCACGCATAGCAGGCGCATGTTGCTGATGCAAGGCTACAGCCTTGAGCGTGTGTCTGGTCATCCCCTTCCCTGTCTAGCTCGCAGTGACTATTGCTCAGAGCCGTGAGCACTGCTCAGAACGTCAGATGGCAAACTGTACAGCAGCCTATAAGCCAGATTGTGCCTCCTGCATCTGCACCACATCATCAGCACTGGAATCATGTGTCATTCTTGGCAATTCTGCTGAGTCTGATACAGGCTTGAGTGCATCATCAGTTGCACGTTTGCATGGGCTGAGGACTGCCACCATGAAGCGTCACATAGGTCTGATCTTGTGGTGTGTGCAGGAGCGCGACCAAGCAGCTCAGAAGAAGGCATACAAGCTGGTGGCCTACATCTGCGAACACCGACCGGATTTCCTGCGGACACACTGCCAAGACATGACAGACTGCCTGCTGGCCGGCGTGGTGACCTCCATGTCAGCTGCCAAGCGCTACCGCCTGCGTTGCCTCAAGGCCCTCATCCTGCTGCTGCAGAGCAACGATGCTCCTGAAATCCACATGGCACAGACGCTGCAGGATGCTGGGCAGACTGAGACACGCCAGCAGGTGAGCAACTCAGCCTATTTTGAACAAGGTTTGCTCAGTTTTGTATTGTTTTCTTGATGGAAATCTTGGGGAAATTGGCCTGAGGTGGCCCCTACAACCCTTCGAAGATTTGTGATTGACTGAATGACCCCAGCAGCTGGCATGTGTGCTTGTTGGGACATGTAAGTAGGTTTTGTGTTTGCTGTGCATGGGTGGTTAAACATCCTGCCAGGTCATTGAAGAGGTGAAAGCAGCTGGCTGACCTGTTGGGTTTGGCTGTGTGCAGGTGGTGGGGAGTATGGTGAGTGAGATCATTCTCTGCGTCAAGGAGGTCAACCAGAAGACTCGCACAGCTGCCTACGAGCTGCTTGTCAGTCTTGCCAAGGCCATGCATGAGCAGCACCCACCCCCCCTGCCCGCCCTGGGCCAGGACATGGATATGGGTGGGTCATCATGTTTTTCACTGCCTGTGATTGCTCTTCTGTGCAACTTCATGTACACATTGCCTGCGGCGCTGATGTGAAGGTGCAAACAGTACAAAAAGTGATGTGAAACCACTGACTGTGCAGCAGTCGGTTGGTGTTGGCCAGAGGCATGATGGCAACAGTAAATCTGGTTCATTTGCTGTATTGTGATGCTGCCCAAATGCATGTTGGTTACTGTTACATCCTGAGCACATTGTAAAGCACCTTTCGAAGCGGCGTTAGGCACAATTTCTCTGTCTCCTGCTGTCAAATTTGGTGCAACAGCAACCCTCCTGGTGCATCAATCAGTCAAACCATGTGTGGCATTGGTTTGACTGGCTTCTTGATACCCTTCCAAACATCACAGTCAGACCTGTAGGAACACCCTTCTTTGCTATGAGGAATTTGTTATAGCCGTTTCATGAGATGCTAGATGGATTGCGAGGGGATGAAGCATGTCATGAGCAACAGATTTAGCCTCTCGTAAACACATTTCAAATCCAGGTGCTTTTTACTGCACTCACCTTCCTCTGCTGAGGCTTCAGACAGCATGCATAATGGACAGAGATTACACATCTCGGCCAGTATGGTATGAAGCACTCTGTTTTGATCTTGTGACTGACATGCTCTGTCTGCATTGCAGAGGCCTCAGACAGCATGCACAGTAGAGGGGGGTTGCATACCCTCTTCAGCATGGTGCTGGGGGGTCTGGTGGCAGCTACCCCCCACATGGTTGCAGCCACAGTCATGGCCCTGGCTCGCCTACTGTATGAGTTTGCTGGACCGCTGGAATACATGGTTGACGACTTGCTGCCTGCTGTGTTGGCACTGCTGCGTACCAAGAGCAGAGAGGTTGTGAAGGCTGTGCTGGGCTTTGTTAAGGTGCAATGTCCTTGGCCGCTCAACCTGTGTTCTCTTTGTGCGTGTGTCTCACTTACATGATCGCTTACATGTCTGTCATACCAAAATCAACCTGCAAGGTGTTGCTACTCCACCATATGGTCCTACAAACTCAGCCTGTGCTTCAAGTATGCCTGCTTTGATATGCACAGCAGCAAATGTAGTGTTATTTTCTGCAGAGATCATACAGAATTGCATTCTGAGGCCTCTGTTGCACTTTGGCAGGTGGTTGCCATGCGGCTGACAGTCCCAGTGGTGACTGTGCATCTGAAGGCCATCCTGGACGGCATCCTGTTGTGGAGTGCTGACACCAAGAACCAGTTCAAGCTCAAGGTGGGCTGCTTCATGACACACACATCAATCAATCAATCCATCAGTATGTATTCCATGTCCTCGGGGGCAAATGGGACCCAACAGACAAGAAGAACAGTTCAGTGAATTCAAAAAGACAGGATTTGCTTCCTACTTGCAAAGCATTCCCTAAGGAGACCACCACCACATGTATTTGGTTACAAGGTCATAAAGTCAGCAATAGTACAACCATGCTGCAGGAGGTCCAAATGCTGTGACCTGATATGGCTGTACACATCACAACATCATGATCATTATCGTCACATGGCATACAGCACAACTGACCAGAGCTCCGGGCTGCTGCCTTAGGAGGCTCCCGTTATGATCGCTGAAAAGCGTAAACTTTTCTTTTCTTTTCTTTCACAACCGACCAGTACATTGACACCAGCATAAAGACAAAGGTCACCATGAGGACACAAATGGTGGGCAGCCCCTTGTGGTGTAGCATTGTATGACTGGATCCCGATAGAGCATCATTGACAAAACAGCAGCTGTCACTGCGGCATCATCAGAAAGAGCAGCTTTCAAAAGGATCTGTCTGTCTGTGAGCAGGTGCGTGTGGTGGTTGAGCGGTTAGCCAGGCGGCTGGGGTATGATGCTGTCGCTGAGAACATTCCTGAAGAGCACCGAAAGCTTCTGACACACATCCGGAAAGAGAAGACCAGGAAGCTGCGAGAGGACAAGGCTGAGAAGGTGCGCATGAGCTGAAGCTCTCATCATGCAACATGTCATCACATCACTTGCTGTTCAAGGGGTCAAGCACATGTGACAAGGAGAATTGTCATCACATCACTTGCTGTTCAAAAAGGTCAAGCACATGTTGGCAAAGTAGTGATGTGAAGGTGCAAAATGGCTTTGTCACAGCATGCCCACAGCGTTTTTGCTTGCTGGCTGTTGCTCGATCTGACTCAGTGTCTGTTGCGTACAGCCCTGGGCTATCAGTGTATACGGTAGCTGCATGATGCATAGGGTGTTGTCTGCATGCACAAGCAGCTTTCACCCCTTTTCCCATGCAAAAGCAATCTGCAACCGTGGCATCAGCTTTGCTACCCACTGCCATTGTCTTCATGACGTTCAAGTGTATCATGCCTGCATGTGTGAGACTGCATTCCCAAATTTTCACATTTGTTCCTCCCTGTTACTTTACAGGGAAAAACAGAAAAAGACTACGCCTTTCAGCGTCAATTTATTGTCTCTTTATACACAGAACACAGTCATGCTTTCTGCAGATGGGGATGGATGGTGGTGATGCCAAATCCAGGTTTGGGGGCTCCACCAAGAGAGGCCGCACAGCCGGTGGCAGCGAGTGGGACTCCCAGGTCTTCTCAGATGATGAAGCTGAGGCGGATGTGCGCACCAAACTCGGCGCTGCCACTCTGTCAGGCGCCACTCGCAATGCACGATCTGCAGGTAGGCATACATCTACATGTTTGGTGTACATGTGCATATGTCAAAGCGCGAGCAAGATATCCTACTCAGGACTGTACGTAGCTGACCCTTGAAAACTTGAGCAGCCTGGTGTTTTACTTGGCTTCCGTTTAAGTCGATGCCAAAAGGTGTAGTTGTTCACTTAGTTTTCCATTTTTCTGAATCCTGGGGAACCCAATGGGCATTGAATGGATGGGTGAACGGTGTTGAGTCACCCTCTCTGTCTTGATTGACAGCAGCACCTGCATGTATGAGAATGCTCATTCAGGAGATTTTTCGCACCAGGGCTGTGCACTGTGGCAAAGGGTTGTCACTTGACAGCACACAAAATCTTTTTCAGGCTTGGCAGCCTCAAGCCTGAAGAAGCTTTTGTGTGCTGTGTAGTAGCAGCCCTTTGCCACAGTGTAGCAGCAGCCAGCCTGTGCTACAGCGTATCAGCAGGTGCATACCCCTGCATTTGCAGCTCAGCTCCTTGGCTTCTTGCCTTGTGACATCATACAGAAGCATGTCTGCTGTAATTGTCTGCTGTACCTGCCTGCTGTAACTGTCTGCTGTAACTGTCTGCCGTAACTGTCTGCTGTAACTGCACTGCAGGCAAGTCAGTCAAGAGCATGGCCAGGGGGGGCAAGGGGCTACCCAGGGAGATGGAGGGGAACCCCCTGGACCTGCTGGATGCCGGCACAAGTCGAAAGATGGTGAAGCATGCTGCAGCCCGAGGCGCTGCTGCTGCCCCTGCTGATGAAGAGGATGACTTCGAGCATGGGGATGATGGCAAGATCATTGTCAGGGTGTGTAGCTTCTGCATTGTGTGTGCATGCGAGCAAGCTGGTGTTGTGCCTGAAGTTCTGATTGCCTCCTGCCTAGTGTTGCTGTATAGAGGTGATTGCATGATATAGAGGTGATTGCAATGACACGCATACTGACTGCAGCAGCACGTGTCAATCCAGCACTTTAGACAGGATGAAACTTACACTTCCACCATGTAGAAGGGATGCATGTCATTTGTCTATCTGGTGGAAGAGTTAGTGTTCTCCTGTCCATAAAGTGCTAGATTTAGACGTGCTGCTGTAGTCAGTATGCGTTGGCCAGCTGTCTTTCCAATGCCTGATTGTCACACCATCAACATTCATCGTTGCTTGGTCATCACATTTCGTTTCAGCATTCAGCTCTGCAGCTCTCTGGCAAATGGTACCATTGCTGAAGGTCCTTTGCAGGCATCCACTGCTGCCTCTTGTTTATACAGGATGAAGAAGCTCAGGGCAAGAAGCGGCGGCGCAACTCACACCTAGATGACAGCGATGACAGCGACTTCGATGACATAAGGCATGTGCATGGGGCCAAGGCAGCTCTGAGAGAAGGTGCTGGTTCAGTAAGATATGCTGCCACGGAAGGGGCCAAGTCACGGGTAAGGAGCAGTGCTGGGGGGTCTGTGGGGGGCCGTAGCATGGGTGCCAGGACGAGCACTACTGCTAAGGGAGCTGGCTCTCAGCATTCTGGAGACAGGTGAGGCTCAGTCATGTGGCTTCTACATGGAACAAGGCTCATGCATGAGCTGTGCTTCCATTTATCTGTGTGTTGGCATGCATCAAATAATGCTGATGCATGAGCTGTGTTTCCACACATCTGTGTGCATGTGTGTACATGGTCTTGCCAGAACAGACACAGAGAGGCATCAGCGTTTGTCCTCAACTCATGATATGAGTGTTCTCTCCTATAGATTGCAGAAAGAAATGCTGCAAGCTGTCCATGCAGCTGCTGCTAAATCTGTTTCCATCTGCATACTGTTGCTGGCAAGACGCCCTCTGGTCATGCAGTTGTGCTGTTTTCTGCCCTTGAATTTTGTGATGAACTTGCCACTGCTCACAGGTTGCTGTGTATAACCCTGGCAAAACAAGAGGTTACGTCATGGTGCAGGTTCAAAGCTAGAAAGGGCGCCAAGGGTGATACAAAGGGTGCCAGCAAGGTAGAGCCCTATGCATACTGGCCTCTGGACAGGAAGATGCTGAACAGGAGAGCTGGCAAGCAGGCAGCTGCCAAGAAGGGGCTAGAGCGTGTTGTCAAGGCTGCCAAGACTGGGGCCGTCAAAGGGCACAAGGCCAAGCGACGAAGGACCTAGGCACAATTCGTAGTCACTGAAACCAGTCTGCAAGTACTGTGCACAGCTCAGGACTGACATGTACATGTGAAGAGATGTTTGACAGGTACATGTTGACAAGAGGCGTTGTAGGTTAACGTTTGTGTTCATGTAGCTGTGTTGTCTTCAAGTCGAGTTAAATCATGAATGGTCTCCATAGCTAGAGGTACACTAAGCTTTCTCCATCTTTCCAGGCAAATCCGGAAAAAGTATGAAATGCACCCAAAATAACAAGTGTACCGTCACAGCAATCATTCCACTTTCACTGACTTCTGAAAACTTCAGATTGAAACTTGTTTTACTGCATTTCCACTACTGTTCGACAATGTGAAGCAAATGCAGCACTTCGGTTTCCTTGATAGATTGCATCTCAGAGACACGTTCTCAGATTTGCAGAGCTTGGTAAAGTGCCTGGATCATGGAGACATTGCGTCAGATACAGCATGCAGTCAAGCAAAGATTGTGTTAGGCTGCGCGCAGCACTTCAGTTTGAATGGTATTAACCAATAATAGACAAGACTCTCTACTGCAAATTGTTTGCCTGATTTGATGAGAGGGGCATGCATGCTAGCTGATGCGATGCTGGATGGCATCTCATGTGGTTTCGGAGCAACAAACCAAATTTTAACTCGAGCGCTCGCGTTCCGATATACACGGGTACTAGGGAGCACTAGGGAGCATGCCCCGGGATTCGGACGATCCCGGATAGGGACCTGCTTTTGTTCGGGCCTGGGTTTGGCTTGTAATCTTCTTTTTCTTCTTCATCTTTCGTGCTACTTGCACTGATGCCCCTATCAACAGCAGCCAAGTCATCAGCACAGGAGTGCCCGTGCCTCGTACGCCACCCAATTGCGGACATGTTGCGCCACATCAGATACATA
>JAABUK010005973.1_pt1 | contig 18496 bp, 26 predicted proteins | sample 5559141 | NCBI WGS metagenome assembly JAABUK01 (sample SAMN10711869, study PRJNA513367) | rock metagenome | isolation source: Antarctica rocks | place: Antarctica: Victoria Land, Pudding Butte nord | collected 2016-01-03 | reverse complement strand
CGGCTGTATGCTGCCAATGTTTTGCTCTTGCTAGCACTGAGCATGGGCTCCTGCGGTTGGGCCGCTGTTTGATGTCCAAAGAACACGAAAATTGGTATTCGTCCTGTCACAGTGTTATTGCATCAGCCGAGTGAAAACAGCTGAGTGAGGTTAACTGCTGCAGCTGACTCAAATGCTGCCTGCAGGAAGCACGCTGTAGCCGGTACAACCGCAGGCTTAGCTTCTGTCTTGGCTCTGCAGCCCTTAGATGTTGTGAAGACCCGACTGCAAGGTATACTCTGCTGGTTATCTAACATTTTACAGTTCCACCGTGACATTTGCAAAGTGTCGCCACTGCACCCCTCGTTTCCTTTGCTGCAGTACAAGACGGCATCCCTGGCCCTCTTTCTGCATACCGTGGTACTGTACATGCACTTAAGTCAATTGTAAAGGAAGAAGGTTGGCGAGCTCTCTACTCTGGGTTGGGCCCAGGGCTACTTGGCGCTGGTAAGTAAGCTCTTGTAAAAGTTGCCAGGATTGGCCTGGAGTGGTTATGTAAGGAGCATGCATGGTCTTCTGCAGGCCTGTCGTGGGGTCTCTACTTTTCAGCCTATAATCGCGCTAAAGAGCGCTATCAAAAGTCAAGTGGCCAGACCAAGCTAGCACCGCAGCTACATCTGCTGTCAGCTGCAGAAGCAGGGTGCCTTGTAAGCCCACTTGAGCTAGCCAGAATGACCCAGTACAGATGCACAAGTGTAATCAGCATCGCTGCGCATGTCTGCAGTGAGCTTAATTTCTCAGTCCCTGCTTATGGGAAAAGAGAAATTGCGCCGCTGCTGCAATGAGTACATACACCCTTTGTGTAACAGCATTGCTGCAGGGCTGCTCCTCTGCACACGCTTCCTTTTACACTCTGTTTGCATTCATCGACCCTTGCTGCCAAGCTGTTGATGGTTTCCTGGCAGAGTTACCAATCCCAGTCTGTGCAGGTGTGCTGCGTCACAAATCCAATCTGGGTGATCAAGACAAGACTACAGCTGCAGCGCGGCTCTGGCCCCACTGTGTCTCCAAGGTTACGTCCAACTGTGACTCACCTTCGCGGCAATGCTGGGCCATACAAGGGCTTTGTGCATGCTGTCAAGCAGATTGCCAGGGAGGAAGGCATCAGGGGCTTCTACAAAGGCCTTCTGCCCTCTCTCTTTCTGGTACACATGCTAGACCCATTGCCAGCAGCCGACTGCCAGCACTGCAATCTGTGTGTTCACCTCCTTTCAGTGGCAGCTGCATGCAATCTGAAATGCTGTCTGAAATATGAGATACCTGCTGATGGGCCTGCATGATGCTTGTAGCATGCAGCATTGAAACTGGCGCTGGCATTGCTGTATGTCTTCCACATGCAGGGCATGTCAGCATCGGCCCCATCTCTGCCATGCAGACAGGCAATGTCTTTTACATCTAGCCTCAGTCTTGTGGCTTACCACCAGTGCAAGCAGCACTGCGTTCTTACACAGAGCAGAACCATGCTCCTCATTGCTGTGACATGTTATGTTTCATATTAGGAGGAGGTGTTGTATTCCATGTCAGGAGCTGTCTCACACAAGGCGTCTCACAGCTGGTCTGGTCAGTTGCTCAGAGGCAACTGAACGCCTGTTCTGCATGATCAGGTGTCACATGGAGCTATTCAGTTCATGGTATATGAAGAGCTGAAGGCCCTCACGGCTGGGGCTGGTGAGTATGCCAAGGACACTGGCCGCTCCAGCTTGTCAGTTGCACAGATCTCGGTCATGGGAGCCATTTCCAAGCTTTCAGCGTCTGTGGTCACCTACCCATCACAGGTGAGGGCCAGCTAGCCCTGGTTGTTGTTCACCCATCTTATTAGCTGCAGATTGCAGATACACACATGGCGGGTCCATGACAGCCGCATGCTGGTTCTGCTTGGCATCCATTCAATTGCAAGGACTCACCATCACGCATGCTCATGCGTGCCATGCGAATGCCACAATGGAGTGAAGCAAAAAGCAGAGATGTGCTGTTCTGAGAAGCACTGCAGCCTGATACATGAGAACCTAGCTGGCGCAGCTGAGCTGGACCATCAAATGTGTGTGTGTGTGTGTGTGTGTGTGTGTGTGTGTGTGTGTGTGTGTGCTGCTGGGGTGCAAAGCTCCTTCAGGCATGCTGAGTCCTGTGCTGCAAACACCCATGCAAGGAAATGCCAGCAGACAAGCTTTTGTTGAACCTCGCTTGTTACTGCAACTGGTGAATTGGTGGTCATCTGTGCCAGCTACCTCAAAGATTGGCATGTTTGGTGATGCATGCACCCCGCATGTTCCGAAGCACATCGACCATGCGTCTCACATCAGAGCATGTTGTCTGTAGCAGGGTACGATGAGCCAAGGGGCATCTATTGTGCAACGTGGGTTTTATCCTACAACATTGTCATCCTGTTGTCTTGCTATTATCAGGTTCACCCTTTGCTCACATTCTGCAGGTAGTAAGAGCACGTCTGCAGCAACGGCAAGCGCACAATCGGGCTGTGCAATATCGGGATGGTCTTGCCACGCTCAAGCTGATAATCCAGCGTGAGGGCACAGGCGGCCTGTATAAAGGTCTTGTTCCCAATGTGTTGCGAGTCATGCCGCAGTCAGCTATCACCTTTTTGGTGTATGAAAAGGTGATGCAGCTTCTGGAGGCAGAAGTGTTTCGAAACCTTGAAAAGAGCTGGGCTCACTGATGCCTACAAACGGCAGGTGTCTGCTCCAATAGATCTCTTTATGCCATCAATCAGTTGTCAGTCTGATTCTGGCAGCTCTTCTGTACTCTCACATGCATGCAGTCAGCCAGCGAACGTAATCATTCAGACTGCTTATGACAAGCGCTCCTCTGTTGGCATGACAGATGATTAGCCTCTTGTACACAGCTGTCAAGAGTTTTGGCAGTGCTCAACATAGCAAGGAGTGTTTTGCCCCATTCCATCTGACCCCTTTCCCCCTCTGTAATTTGTCAGTCACTTGTAGATCTACAAAGGCTGCTGCTCACGAGCCTGTCTGCTAGGGTGTTCTGCGCTTCTGCAAGGCATTGCTTTCACCATGTACTGACAGGCAAGTCTATGACTGTAAGAGGCGTTTTGCACACAGCCCTCTGCATTTGGCCCTCGGCAATAGGCATGGTTGTTGGCACACACAAGATATTCCCCTCCGCATCGCATTCTAGCGCGTCAAGATGAAGGTCAGGGACGCGCAAGTTCGCGATCACGATGAACTGCTGCAGATCATTGCCCGATCGCAACTCAGGTACAGCTCTTGGACAGACTCAGGCTGACATGTGTTGTGGAGCTTGGGCACCTGTTGCTTGTTCGTGTCTCTGGCATTAGCAGGGTTTGCGTTGGCGAGAGAACTTTGTGTCCTGCTTTGCAGATGCCCCGCATTAGCACAGGTGTCCCTTCGAGAAGAAAGCCCTCCTGACTATGCCCTGGCTCGACTGATAAGGCAGCAAGGTCCTGAGGACAAGGTGCTGGTCGCGCAGTCTGCAGGCCAACTGGTTGGCTGCATGTCAGTCACCAGCATGGTGGCTGTTGGCCCGCTGCAGGAGAACTTTGACCTGCAGATTTATGACCAGCTGGTGCAGCCTGATGTCTATGAGGCAGCTTTGGCAGCTCTCACGCAACGAAATGCTGGAGCAACTCTAGGCAAGTCTATGACTTAAAAAGTGCATTGATGATGCCATTGGTTGAGATCAGTTTGCAATCATCATAAGAGGCTGTCAAGTCAAAAATGCTGACCTTGAATTGACCATGTAGGTGCAGCTGCTGTGGCAGATTCTAGTGGTGCAACAGACACTGGTGCGCAATCAGAAGCTGTGCCAGCTCAAGGGCAGCAGCAGCTTGCAGATACTGCTTGCTCCAAGCAGCTGCTTGCAGAAGTGCTCCAGGTAAATAGCTACACAAAGGAATGCCCTGAAACCAGCACAGGTGGCTCAGCATAGCATGGCAGCAGAAGTCAGAAACAGCAGATGCGTGGGATGTGACTTTGCAGTCCTGTCTGCCCAAGCTGGTGTCTTTGAACATTGACAAACCAGTCTTAGTTTTGCTTTGTGCCCACAGGAGCTGCAGAAGGGAGACACAGCACCAAATGCTTTTGCCATGACAATGCTGTGCTGCGACCCAGAGTCACAGCAAAAAGCTGCCTCTCAGGCTCTCCTAGCAGCTGCCTTTGATGCCTTTCCTGACAAGGACTACTGCCTTTTGACCCTGCCTCCAGACTCCCCAGAACTCTCACTGCTGGCTACCTTCACTCGCCTTGTGCCTCCGCCGGGATCTTCGCTCGTGGAAGTGTTGTATTTGTGCCATCGCTTTGCTTTGCTGCAAGATTTCCAGGTCAGTACTTGCTGCCTGCGCTTGATCTTCACATCAAACAAGGGAACATCATGTCTAATGTCATCTCACATCAAAATCTGGTGTGATTAAGTCGGCACTAATCAATGCCAGTGTCTGCTGTCCAGTGCTTCAGGCCTTCCACTAGCCATCAAGCTCCTTGTTTGCCACCACTGACCCCATAGCTGCTGCCTAATCTGCATCAGCTTATGGGGCAACTTGCAGCATGTCATTACTATCAAAAGCAACAGCCGAAGTCAGGCATCACAGTCAGGCTGTTATCAATGGAAATAGACAAGTCAGTGCGAGCAAGGAAATCTGGGAATGCCTACAGCAGCATGCAGCATAACTTTGGTTGTAAGGTGCAGCCTGGTACTGGCAATTTGTTGACGTAGTTCCTTTTTTGTGTCTATTCATTGTTGGGGAGTTACACCAGCTCTTGAAAGATTTCATCACTGTTGCCATGCCATGACAGGTTCAGTCTGCAACCAGAGCACATATGGAGGGCGTCCAAGACCTGCTTGCTGGTGTGGCTGACATGTCTAACACTATGACAACATTCACACGTGGGGTGGAGGCCAGCAGCGCGTATGTGGTCTGCTGTCAAGGCCAGGTGTGCTGACCCTGAAATGACCTCCTGCATGACCTTTCTGCTTCCTTGACATCGCATGCTGGCAACAGTGACAGCCTATGTAGTTTGTTTGGGTATCGAGGAAAGTTCAAGTTGTGGTGCAGCATTCAGTGCGCTTTGCCACACACTGACCATGCATGGATTTTGCAAAGCATAGGCTGCCCTTTTTGCTGGCATTGCTGTTGCTGATGCCATCTTTGTGGTTGTGCCTAGCTTTTACTGTTGCTGTGCATTGCATGCAGTTGGAAGTTGATTTGCGGCACACCCATCGTCACAAAATTTCCCAAAGGACTGTGTGAGTCAAACATGTGTTTGCAGGTGATTGGCATGGCGACGATTCAGCCATTCACTGATCTGTCCCAGCTGCAGCACAACTTCCACATAGGCAGTGTCCCAGACCTGACGCAGGATGGGGCAGCAAACAAGCATGTCATGCTGTTGACCTCCTTCTGCTTGAATCCAATCTTTGCGCACAGAGCTGAGCAGTTCTTACTGGACATCCTGAAGCGCTGCAGCGGCCACCTGCTGCTGTACCTGCTGCCCCCTGACCAGGCCTCAATAGAGGTGCTCAGAGTCTTTAGGTAAGGCCACCTTGAGCTGCTGTGAGCAAGCTCAGAGTTCATGTGTGATGAGGCATTGACATGTCCTGCTTGGATGCAAATTGCACCCAATTTGCAACCATAGAGAGCTCAGCAGCAGCCATCTGATCATGTTGTGTGGTATATGCTTCACATGCAATTAGATTGTTGTGGGAGCAGTACATGCGCCAAGATGGTCATCGTATGCAATGCCCTGGAGCAGCACTGAGGGCAGGCACTGCCAGAAGTTGCCTGTTTTGCTTTCAACGTTGTTGTTGCTCATCTGGGGCTGAGGTTACGTACAGCGTCTGGGATTCTAGTTGTTGATCGCACTCAGCAACATTGTCCAGTTACGCTCTGACATGGAACTTTATAAAACATGTATGAACCTCATCTATTGCTGTGTGGCGCTGAAAGGTGCGCACTTGAAACTGCCTGCTGTTAGTGCCTGCTGTTGTGCTGCAGGCAGGTTGCTCCTAGGCACAGGCTGCAAGCTGCACCAGCTAGCTTGCAGGCTGAATATGCCTTGTTTGCCTTCTGGCATGAGGCACCTAGCAGAACGCCAGTCAACTCACATGTGGTGGTGGCGGGAGCGTCAGATTGTGGCCTGTCTGTGATTGAGAGCTTGCTGATGCATGAGAGTCTGGCCTTCAATGCAGTCACACTGCTGGCACCTGGAGGACTCGGCAATGGGCAGTCTGCTGCCACGTACAAGGCAGACTTGATAGCCAGGCTGGTAAGCTGGCTTTATGTCAGTGCACTTGTTGCAGAAGCATCTGCTTGCTTCAATACTTGCTGTCACAGAAACGATTTTGACATGTTTCGTCCTGAGAGAAGTTTTCTGGCTCTGCCAGACCCATTCCAGATCCATGCAGCTGGACAAACAATGGTTGCCTATCTGTATGTTTTGTTTTTCAGCCTACCATCAGCAAGTCACCATTGATTCATGTGAGCTGCATATTCGAGACTGCACAACATAGCGGCAGCTGGCTGCGCGACAGACTTGCTCCCCCATGCCAGGTGAAAGGGTTTGAACGGGGACGTTTAGGTTTTTTGCATGACCCATACCTGTTGTATCATGGCCTTATGTTGAAACCCTCATAACCGCAAATTCCGCTCAGAATCTTCATACTTACCTGTTCGGGCTGGGTTGGTGATCAGGACGGCCAACCAGCTATCCTCGCTGCTCGCCTTGCACTTAGCCTGCGGCGTTGGATATGAGTACTCCAAGTGGGTATCTCAACGGAATAATTTATGGTAGGCTGAGGCGAGCGCATGCGCTCCCTCGGCACCCACTAATCTACACAACTAATTAATCAACTACCTGCACATGATCATTGATTTCATTTGTACTGTTACAGACCTACACACTTATGCTCCACCCTATGTGGATACCACACACAACACCTTCACATTTACTATGTCTCACCCTATGTGTACACTACACACAAAACTGCTGCTAATGAATCATGAGATGCATGCTTCAATTATGCACTGTTGAATGCATGCTTGTCATCGCATATGGCCCTTCATCTGTGTTCTGCTGGAATGCATCATGACACACAGTGTCAACTATCTTTTCACTGCTTTCATGCAAGGCCTCAAGCATGGTTGGACTGCAAGCAACGCCCAACATGCAATATTCCACACCGCCTCTCTGCACTGCAGCTGCCCATCATGTATCAGTCAGTTACAACATTCATATGTGGTGACCTTGGCTGCATCCCAGCAAGCTACAACTTGCAAATGTGGTGGTGCTGCATGTACTCCATGAGATGTTGTGGAGCCAGTGAGCACTATCAAAGCCACAGGCTGACAGCATGACAAGCCTTCAAGGCCTCAAGACAAGCCTTGTTGGCATCTGAAGTGTCACTTTCTGCTGTGCAGGGACTGCATGCAAGCGTGAATGTGCTGGATGTGGAGCTAGTCAGCATAGACCGGGAGCAGCAGAGCATAGTCCTGTCAGACAACCGCATGCTTCAGTATGGCGTGCTGGTCCTGTCTATGGGCCTGTCATGTGAGGCAATGGTTCTGAATCAGTCTGCTTTAGGTCTCCCACAAGTTGTCAGCCTGCCAATGCTGCCAGGCAGGATCCAAAAGGTAAGCAGTACCGCTCATGGACGCAAGAGCCATGCTCTCTGTGCTTGCATGGCTGGATAGCAATTGTTCAGCAGTATTGCTGCATTGTATGGAGCCCACCAGTGCTGTTGTGAGGTGTACTGTCACGCTTGACTTTGCCTTTTGATTCTGGAGCTTACTGTCGGAAACTGTCATGTGCTTTGCTACACGAGCAGAGCTGCTTGCCAATCTGCAATGCCATCTTGACGCTTGGCAGCTTGTGCCTGTACTGCCCAAGTAATAGGAGTCCACCATCAGGCAAACTCCCAAACAACAAAGGTGTCACACGTGATGGTACAACCTGCAGCAGAGCATCCAATTGATGCTCCTGAGACATACCCAGAGGCCATGCTCATCATTTCAGCAAGTCAGTCATTCTAGCAAGTGAGTCGTCTGGTCCATTTTGATGAAGACGCTTCCTGCAGGGTGTCAAAGCCACAAAGAGTATCATCGTGCATGGTCCTGTCTCAGAGGCATGCACAGCCATGGCACAGCTGGAGGCAGCAGGCGTGAATCTGCAGAGCGTGAAGTATCTGCAGCCCAGCCGTCGAGCAGAAGTTTCTCTGCTTGAAGAGGCAGCAGGCCTAATGCTGCCGGCTGCAGCCCAGGCAGCTGGCATAGCACTACCAGCAGCCAGACAGGTGCTCAACCACACTGTCTGCATCTTTCCATCTGCAGCTTTTGATATCATGCACACCAGACAGTAACATGGGAGACTTAGAGTGTTTTCCTGTCTTAACATCTGTCAGCTGGGCGAGTCAAGTCAGCAACTGTACTGTACATATCTGTCATCACTTGCGCTTTACCTTGGTTATGGTGGATCTGTCATCATGAATGTTGACTTGCTTGATCGCCACCTTTGTGTAATCCAGGTGAGCAATTTGGAAGTTCAGCGTGCTGAAGACAATAACAAGGTGGTGGTCACAGCAACAGGGAGCAGTGGCGAGTCTGCTGTAGAGGTCAGTGCTGCTGTTTGATGCTGCCAGTTCAGGATTGCCTGTCATAGTGCTTGACCTTCAGAACTTCCTCAAGCGAGCTGCTTCAACTTGCAGCTCTGCACATTGCTACATGCAACCTGCATGCCGGCACCATTATCACACCATGCTCTGCCAGCATGTCTCGGCTCAACAAAAGTGTCAACACATGCTGCACATTTTGCAGCTTGTGCTCTTGAGCTGTGTTGCACAAGATGCATCAATTGCAAAGATCCGCTTGAGGATGCGTGTCATGGTGCAAAACGAGTCAAATTTGAGCGCTGACATGTGACTTCAGGAGGCAGACTTGCTGGTATTGGCTGCAGCCAGAAATGCAGTGCCGGGCTGCATTGTGAAAGCTGCTGCACAGAACAATCTGGTGTGTGATGGCAGACTGGTTGTGGATGCAGCATTCCGGACCAATGACCCCAAGATCTTTGCTGCCGGGACAGTTGCCTAGTTTTCACGCAGGTCAGGCATGCAGGCAATTTGTCATATCCACTTGATGTTCTGTGAAGAGTTCTGTTTGTTGCAATTTCTGGCTTGTTTTATAACTCCTTGTCAGAGATGTAGAATGTTCCAGCTTATCTGATCAGATCCCAGAATATTGCATTGCAGCAAGTTCTGCAGCAAATACGGTAGTCTGGGCTAAGTAAAGCAACAAACTTTCAAAGTATGTTGCTCACATGAAGGTGTTGCACTGCACAGTAGTCAAGAAGGCATGCAAAACATGTCCTGTTGAATTCAAACAGCTCCAGGCTGCCGCCTTAGGAGGCTCCCTGTATGATCCCTGGTAAGCGTAACTTTGGTTTTCTGGACAAGGAAATTGTACAGTGGGGCAACACTGAAAAGGCAATTGCTGAGGCATACGGCTGCTAATACATTGATTGTCACAGCATTATGACACATGATCATTCAAAATACTGAGTGATGCCTGTAGTGTGCAGGTACGGCACAGGCCTCTGTCACTCAAGGTATAACAGTCAGGAGGTTGGGCAGAAGGCGGCTGAAAGCATAGCTGCAACCTTCAGCAGTCCATTCTTGGGTGACTCAGCACTGCCACAGCTGCAGAGTGGCCGCCTGACCACCACAGCTCTACCTGGCGGTGGTGTCTTTGCCTATGCTCATGCTGCTGGGGGACAGCACCCAAGCCTCATGGACACTCAGGTGTGCTGTTTTGTGGGTTGATGTTGTGTATCTACTGATGCCTGGTGCAAGTAAGCTTACGTAAGAGTTGCCAGCTCAACAACGTCGTTGCTTATTGTCTGTGTTGAAGCTGTGCATACATCAGTACTGGAAATGCCATGTGCCATAAGTGTTTGACCAGACCCAGCATGTCATGCCTGTCAACTGAAGCACACTCATGACAGTGTTGAGCACTGCATTGCTGTCTTGCAAGAGTCAAGGCAGCTTGACAGTAAGTTTGACCTGTGTGGTGCAGAGCCACAGACGCCTGGTTTCCCAGACTCAGCATGGCTACTGTCAGCTCACCCTGGATTCCTCTGGCATCATCCAGTCAGCACTGCTCTGCACTGCAAAGAAAGAGCACGAAGTGCCACCTGAGTTGCTGCTGCCACTGGTCGGCTTGTCTGTGTTGTACCTACACGAGTTGCTGCACAGCTATGAGGCCGGCAGCATGCCAGACGTTCCAAATTACCTGAGGCAGCAGTGGACCTCCTTGCTGTATCACGACCGCTTTCCCCAGCTGCGGTCAGCATTGCTGCAGAATCTTGTCAGCACTGGACGACCACTGCAAGAGCTTGACGGCAACAGCATAGGAGCAAGCCACGAAACAGTAGTCTCATGTGTACAGAACGATGTGGTTGATTTTCTGAAGCAGCAGGGTGCATCTGAGTTTCCTCAGTATGCAGTGTCTGCATACATATCATAAGGACTTTCACATACAGAAACTGATGCTCAGTGCCATGCTCAGCAATATTGTGTAACGTCTGTGGTGCACATGCTTATAGCGCATTCCTGGTAGGCTTTGTGTGGACTTGCCAATTCTCAGTTGAGTCATCAGTTGACAGTGCAGCTGCAGGCTGGCAACTGTTACTTGCGCAACAGCATGCTGTGTGCAGACTGCACTGAGTGCAATGCATGCCATGTAACAGGTGTATGTTATGAGAGTACACTGCAGTGGTCAACAAGCAATGGTCGCTGTGTGACTGAAAACAATGTCATATGAGTTAGTTGAAACTTGTGAATCAGCAGCTTCAGCAGGCATCCATCAATAAGCAGTCAGGCTCCTGCAGTTGCACAGTGCATCCAGGAAATCATGTGCCAGGTCTGCTTGGGAGAGAGACAACCTGTTATTTACATCGCAATAGCCAAGCATAACAGGTCTGGATTCAAGAAGCAGAGTACAGCAACAGCTTTGCAGTAGCTGCACAAAAGAAATACAATGGTCACGCTTTGATGGCCAACAGCTACAATCAGCTGCACAGAAGTCCAGTGTTACTTTCAGAAGTGACAGGCTGCAAGTGAAGTGTATGCCTCTGGCTAAGATGTTGCAATCAGACTGCATCAGACAAGCCTCTAGTTGACAGCAACAGCAGAGTTGCTGGCTGACATGGCATCCAGCTTCTGCAGCAGCTGCTGGCTGTAGCCAGGGCTGTAGTAATGCACAATCTCCTCAGGGTAGTTGCTGTTGATGATCTCAACAGCCTCCCGAAGGGCTGTTCCAGGAGCCTCTCCCATCTGCTGCACAGCAGCTAGACCCCCAGAGTGTACAAACTGTGCCCTGCCTGATGGGTCATTGGCCAGTACCTTGCCCACCTGCTCCAGAACCATCTTCATGATGCTCTCTGGCAGTTGCCTGCATGCCATGTCTTGCTTCAGCATTTTGATCTGGCGAAAGATACTACTGTTTGTGCTGCAAGGTCAGATGGCAAGGGATCGACTCACAACTGCAGAGTCATGTATGTATTGTTCAGGTAAGCAGCAGGTAGCTCAGACGCAGCTGGAACACATGTTGGCAACTATCTGTGTTTCAGTGCAGAGTCTGGCAGACCAGTCTAGCCCCTCATGATAGCATTCAGTGCACTCTAGTCACACACACACAGCGTGCGTACTGACACCCTCAACAGGCTTCAGCTTCAACAACAGAAACCAAAGTGGAAGCTGACCTGTGCACCAGAGCGTCCAGAGCAGGCATGAAGGTCAGCTTGGCCACAATGGCCTTCAGGGCCTTTCTGCACTTGCCCTTCAGGTCCTCAGAACTGTGAGTGTCATTCTCTATGGTGACCAGCAGAGGTAGCACCCCGGTGTCTGCCACTGCCTTGGCATGGTCGGGGGTGTGCCGGCCCAACTGACCCAGGGCCCATGCACTGGCACTCTTCATGTGCTCCTCTGCTTCTTCAGACAGAGCTGCTACCAACGGCACCTGTGGTCAAAAACGTGTGTCAAAACGTATGTCTAAACATGTGCTGCTTCATGGGGTGTCATCTTTGTTAATCAGAGCCCAGGCTGTTGCACTCTTCATGTAATCCTCTGCTTCATCAAATAGAGCTGTTTCAGACAGAACTGCTGACAACGGCACCTGTCGTCAGGTTCTGGTGTTAGTCAAAATATGTCTGGCACAATGTACATGAAGTGATTCCAGGTTCTGCTGTGACGCGCTTCATGTGGTCCTCTGCTTCCTCAGATAAGATTGTGCTATCAGTGTTCAAGCACAGTCGTGATTGAGACGGATGTGATAACAGTGTGTTGCAGTGATTGTCAGCTCAGCCAGCTGACACCCAGGTCAGCAGTGAGGAGATCCATTTCATTTGATTCTGCACAGCTGTCAAGAGCTAGTGCTAACCACACAGCAGCAGCTGGTCTCACCATTGAATGTAAATCTACACAGTAGCCAAGCTGTGATGAAGAAGCAGTGAGCGTGACACCCTACTGCACCCAATTTGGCATCAAATGCACCATTACATTTGATAGCATGCAGATGCTGTTCAGCTGCCAGTAATGCTTTGCGACTCTGGAGGACTTCTACAAGCCTCAACAGCTCAAAAGCGCGGCGCCAATATTGACCATCAAGTTGATGAATGCAATATGCATTTTACTTTTTGGACAGAATGGTTCAGTAGTCAGAGCCGTGGCCATCGAGAGAAAATACAATTATGAGCAGAGCTAGAGGGCTGGAAAACTGACCAGTCCCTTCTCAGCAATGACACTGAGGCCCAGGGTTTCACTGAAGGCAGCAATGTAGCCCAGAGCCATGATGCCTGGCAGGCGGGTGTTGCCCTTGGTTGAGCCCACATAGTCCACCAGGGCGCCCACCCCCCCAGCCCCCACCACCAGCTGAGCCAGCTCAGGGGTGTGCTTGGCCACCTACACCACATGTGATGCTGACTCATGCCAAGTTGAAACATGGGCTGAAGCCTCAACAAGGAGAGCTGCCACAATTTTGATACTGAGTTTTGGGACACTTGAGTCCCAGCAGAGTCTGCTGCAGTCACGCTGATCAGAAGGAATGTTAGTGAGGCTTGGCAAGCAGTTTGCTACGAATACAGCTGTGTAATTTCGCAGTTCACTATGCTTGAGTTACTGACAAGACAAAGATAAGTTGCTCACAACCACACAGGAGGGTAGCTTGTAGAAGCTGCTTTGAGTCAAGATCCAGCTCATCTCTTGGATTACAAAGCTTGACAGTAGGAGCATGATTGACAGCAGCAGCATATTCAGAGCTCTTGCACAGCATCAAGCTCACTCTGCAGCAAACAAACGTAGCTCAGTTGCAAAGCATCTTTGCAGCATCTTTGCAGCATGCACTATACCACGCTGCTGAGTGTCAGATAGCTTACCTCTCGCACAACTGTGGCAGCATGCTTGCGCACAAGCTCATCAGGGAACTTGAGGCAGGTGAGGATCTTAGGGAAGACCTCAGCCTCAACCACTACCTCTGCCATGTCCACGCTGTGCTTGGCAATCTGTGCCAGGGCGCAGCACACCTGCCTCTTCAGCTTGGGGTCCTGGTTCAAGACCAAGGGGGCCAGGTAGGCAACAGCACCTGCATGCTCACACATGTGTTCACTCCTGTGCAGGCCAGAAATGTGAGATTGTCAGGGGGACTTGTTGTTGGGGAAGCCATATGCACACTGAGCCTGGCAATGTGAGCTAGCCCCCACACAGGCACAGCATATCTGCCACATTGGCTTGGTATCTTGATTCGGCAGCATAGCAGCTAGATAGGCTATAGCACTTGCGCCTGGAAGATAGCATCAACAGTGAATGCACACTTGTTTCAGCAGGCTTTTCAAGTCAATCCACCATCAGCTTGGGGTCACACTCTCCACAATACAACCCAATAGCGCTCAAAACGGTCTGACACGTTCTCAAAGTTTCTGCTCAAGACGTCTGACTGGAGTGGTGATCATGCAAGCCAAGCACATTGCAGAGCCGGCACTACTCTGAAACAAATAAATTTGCGAGGACTGAAGTGACCAGATTAAGCCAATTAGCTGAGGAGCTGATCTGAACTGCAGAGGAGACTGTGATCAAGATCTGGACATGACATTATATGAGTTTCCCTTTGCAGCTTGACCGCTTTCATCCACAGTACTGTGGCTGCTCCGGGGTCCATGCTGCCCAACACAGCCTTGAAAATGCATTGATTATCTGAAGATGCACTGCATTGGACTCCACCCATGACTCAAGCTTGCAGGAAGCTCCTTTGTCAATGTTTCAGGAGCATGATTTTGCACCAATTTGCTATGCTATCATGTGTGACAGACAGCTCGCTTCAATCCCGAAACATCTATGTTTATTCAGAAACGTCATCCCTACACTGGAATCTAAACTCAGAAACGTCTGGGGGTAGTACAACCACGTTTCTACATTGTGGAGATGTTTCAGATGCGTCAGCAGAGCATACCTGCATCCACTACTGCCTGCGCGAGCTCAGGAGTGTGCTTGGCAATGTCACTCAGGGCAGAAGCTGCCACACGCTTCAAGCCTGTCTCAGGCTCTTGCACACACAACACCAACAACACCACTGCTCCAGCATCCACCACCTGTATCCAGCATTGTTTATCAGCCAAACGATGGAGACAATGCATGATGCATGACTCTCAGCATAGCTGCACGGCTCCAAGCATGGCTAGTGGCTACACAGTCTTGAGCTTTAGCCAAGTGTGTGCTGATCAGATGAAGAGCCTAAAGACTAGGGCCAACATGTGGACACGCAGCCTGGTATGATGCCAGTGCACGCCAGAGTCAAGGTGTGGATGTTCAGAGATGTTGCTGGCCTCAAAACCCTTTTGGGATAGGTGTTTGGAATTGAGCCACTGTCAAGATGACCTGGTAGGTACAGCATGTCCCAGTCATTGAACAAGCAAAGTAGCAGAAGGGAGTTCTGATGGCCAACCTGTTGCGCCAGTTCAGGACTGTGGCTAGCAATATATCCTAGAACCCAGGATGCTCCCTCCTTCACACTAGGGTCATACTCCTCTAGACAGGTCACCAGACTCTCCAGAGCACCACAGTCTACCACAGCCTGCACACAACACACAGGATCTTGTCATGGGCGACCTCAAATGCTGCAATATACTCTGGCCATGCACACAGCAGCATCAGACAGCAGGACAAGAGCAGGATTTGTGTAGATTTGTTTTGTCATGTTGGTCTGGGGAATTTTGCAGGGAGTCAGAAGATACCTGTGCCAGTTGTGGTGAGTGCTTTGCCACTGCTCGCAAGCAGAAAGTTGCAGCTTTCTTGTAGAAGCGATTCTGTTCACTCAGAGAATATACCAATTGGGGCAGGACCTCATTCTGTACAAGAGTCTCTGCTAGGTCATCACTGTAGTTTGCCAGACGACCAAGGGCCATAGCGGCAGACTGCTGAATGCTGCAGACACAACAGCAGAGTCAGCACATGCAGGGTACTCTGATGCACGTTGGGTGAATGTACAGCTGTTGCCACATACAAGGTCAAGTCTTTCAAGGTTAGGTCAAGTCTTTCAAGGGACTAAGGCGCATACCCTGGGACGTTGTCCAGCAGCAAGGGACGTAAGAGGGACATGGCGCCCGCCTGCTGCAAGGCTTCCACATTCTGCAGCATAAGCGTCCTCAGCCTTGTTCCCCGACGAGCTTGTTCAGATAAACGGCATGCGAGAGGCGTGTCACCTGAGGGCTCTTCGCAATCTCGGCAACTGCAGATACGAAGGTAACACGCTCCTTTTGATACCGCTCGAAGACTTGCAATACGGCCCGAGTCCCCATATTCACGTCGTGCGCGAGAGGAGGCGACAGAGAACAAGTGAGAATTGGGTGGTATGCTTTCGTCAAACCAGCTCACTCCCTCCAAGTTAACCAGGCTCACGACGCCAGCCCTTAGGTGCCACCTCCGCTTGCAAGCAACTGGTTCCGCGCCGAGGCCAAGGTGTTTGCCAATTCTCACGAAGCCTGTGAAGACGATATAAATATGTTTATTCACAAATTATGCCGAGCCGGGGGAATCAAAACAATGAGTGCAACAGTCAACTGCAGAGTCACCTGCATACTGAGAAGTTAGAGCACAAAGCGCAGTAGACTGGCATTCACCATGGCTGCCAACGAAACGTTCGAGTCGGGTGCAACATACGATGTGGAGCCAGCTGGCGGGAACAGGTAAGCGCCCAGCAATTGCCTGTCGCAGACGCCCTAAGTAGATCATAGCTGGGAGTGCCTGGTGCAGATTCAGGCAGAGCCAGGCTCAGGATATACTAGCTGCTGTCCTGAAAGAAAAGCTCCTGGGCGCTACGTACCATGCTGAGAACTCGTCTGCCTGGGCCAGAGAAATTGCAGATGAGGTCAAAGGCAGGCTCAAAGGTGGACCTGTTGAGTCATATGTTTGTGAACTGAGTCTACCTTGGCTGTGGTACTGAAGGCCTCATATTGACTAAGAAAGTGGTGTACAGCGCAAGAGAAGTGGACGCGGTACAAATATGTCGTTCAGGTCATTATTGGAGAACAGAGGGGCGAAGCAGTCAGGTGTCATTGACAGCTGCTGTATTATGCAAATGCCATCAGTCAAATTTGTTGTATTGATAGCTTTTGCCTGCAGGATGGGATGCAGGTGCTTCTGGGATCCCAAAACAGACGATTATGCACAGCAGGTGTTCAGCAATGTAAGTTTGTCCTGCTGATCAGCATATTGCCCTTGTATATCGCTTGCGACCGTCAATTTTGCTTGATAATCATTTGCTTGCTCTGCAGGAAACTCTTTTCTGTGTTGCCTCAGCATATGGCGTATATCTTTATTGAACAGGCACGCTTTCAGCTCATATTCTGAACATCAGTCTGAGAACAAGTCAGGCAGTTGATTGGGAGTTGTCAATGTTTTTGTGCTATCTCTTATTGCCTCAGCCAACCATCATCAAGCCTTGCTGCTTTGTTGGTGATGGGCTGTGTTTGCTAGCGGGATATGAGGCCTGCTCAGCTGTGCAAGCAGCTTAGGCATAATCATTCTGTGGTTTCGCTGCTGCATTTGAAATGCAGGTGTGTGCACATGCTGAGACCCTTGTACTATTTGATAAGAACATGCTTATGCTACAGTGCACATGTGCAGCTCATAAAAGTCCACCATACTTCTTCAAAATGTTACTTGTGAATCTGCGAGGACACCTAAATATGTCTGTTACACAAGGTTTGTTCAGCAAGCAATACAAGCATCATCTTGAGCCAGATTCCCTGCATGGTACATTTGTGGTCCTTGGGTTTGGTGCAAACTAGATCATGAAGCAGGCTGCAGCTGAGTCCCAATCTTGCTGAAATGTGAGCTGCATGTGAAGCTGAACGTAGCATGCTTCATCCTGGCTGCTGCTGTGGCCGCTGCTGCTACTGTGGCTTACATGAGCAAACACAGTGTGTTGTACCATATTGATACAATACTAATACAGTCCCATACTGCAAGCACACATATGACGTACATACGGCTAGTGATGATGAGTACCACATGCTGGTTGGAAAGTGCCAAAGCCTGCTCAGACTCAGTACATTGCCTTGAAGCAGTGTCCCTATGGAAGCCAAACAGGGTGATAGGACACACAGCTGCCCAACCAATGGAAGTGTGAATCAAGCTGTCAAAGCAAGTGACAAATGGCCCCACCAAGACTGGTCTTAATCTCAGGACAGTGCAGATAATGCACATCAGCACAAGAATCCATCAAAAGTGATCTCACGTATATGGACGAGGATGCAATGATCTGCAGAGCCTGTGTACAATATGCATTCAGTTTGTGTGTCAGATATGTCTGTAAATACGGGATGCAATCATGCAAGAATATTTTACAAGGCTCAAGGCTATGATTGTCATGACGCAGATACAAACCAGACCTCAGCTGGCAGGAACACGGCTGCACGCCTTCTGGCACAATGAGAACCATCCGAGCTCCAGGGCTTTGACCGTAACGTAATTGTTGCACGACCTAGGTTTGATCCATCGCTGGTGGTTGTGGGGACAAAACGATCCCCATCGAATAGCTCATCGATCATAACGGCGGCGAAGCCGCTGGTCGAGTCTCTTTCCTTCTGTCACCTAAGTCGGTGCTGAAGTTATCCTTGGTCTAGTAGCAGACCTTCCTTGACATCGTTCGTAGGTGAGCCTGTTGTACCCTTGTACCCAGCTGCTGCTGTTCTGAAGCAGACTTGCATTATAGGCACCTAGTATCCAGTGACATCTCCTTAAGTAGTCACTTTTTGGTTGCAGATACTACCTGAGACAAGATGGGTAAGGAAAAGACTCATTTGAACATTGTGGTTATTGGACATGTCGACTCCGGCAAGTCCACCACCACTGGTCACTTGATTTACAAGCTGGGAGGTATTGACAAGCGTGTCATTGAGAAGTTCGAGAAGGAGGCAGCTGAGATGAA
>JAABUK010005972.1_pt1 | contig 18498 bp, 17 predicted proteins | sample 5559141 | NCBI WGS metagenome assembly JAABUK01 (sample SAMN10711869, study PRJNA513367) | rock metagenome | isolation source: Antarctica rocks | place: Antarctica: Victoria Land, Pudding Butte nord | collected 2016-01-03 | reverse complement strand
AGGTTAATGGCTGGCGTACGTTCCAAGGACTTGTCTTGCAAGAACAAACTAGGGCACCCGCGATTGTTCTCTTCTCTCTCTCAGCAGGTAGAGCTCTCTATGTTTATGGCGACTCGCTATCCAGGTCACGTCTTACGCGTGTTGTGTAAGACAACTGTCTGCACCAACATATCACATCCACATAGTCTCATCATTGCGGCTCGCTATGTTGCAGTGGGCAAAGTCGGCTTTGCTGGAGAGTTCCGATGGCTTGGAGCCTCTTCACAATGCCAAGCAGGTACTGCCTTGTTCTGGTTTCATATTTACTGACGACAAACATTGCTAGGCCACACCAGCAAATCTCTTCGTTGTGCTGTTACAGTGTAAAGGTGAGAGACTGGCATATCAAGTTTGTAGCGCCGTCTGAAAACAAGCTTTTGTTACAGGCTGCCATGTGGAACCAGACAGTCTGGCCTGTGATTCCTCGTAAACAGCAGGAAAAGGAACAGCCCAGTAATGAAGCACTTATCACAGAACTATGGGATCAGCTGGTGAGCATCTATGCCCTGTTTTTGAGCATGCTCTCAACATCCTACAAGGCCAGGGCTGCTTTCCATCGTCAAACTAGTCATGCACATGCAGCTACCAAGCATTTGCAATGCTTCACGTCTGCTGACAATGGCCAAGAGTGTCTTGCTCTTCTGTTTTGTATGCGACATTTGTCTATTGCTGCCTTTGCATAGTCATCCAGCCATGCCTGATATATATTAATGGAGGTTGTGCCTGTTCTTCCCAGGCCAAGGTGGATTACTTCTCTCCACTGCTGTGGAGAGTGGATGTGTATGGCAATGTACTGTATCGCTTTGCTGATGCTGGAACATCTCTCAGCTGGAGTGTGGACCATCACTTCCCCATAGCCAGAGGTGGCTTGAGCAAGATGGCAAACATGCGTATTGTGCAAAGCCATGCCCACATCAACAAAGCTGACAGGTGAGCTTGCCAAGCGCACTCAGCATCTGGAAATTCTTATACATTTGTGCCTGACACCAGTTGTCCCTGACTGTGCTGCCTCAAAAGCTGGCATTTCTCAGCAGGCATTCATTGCTAAGCTGCACCCCTTTCGCTGATTCTAGAATACACTAGGAGCCTGCGTTGCTGTACACTGTTATGGACTGTCACCAAAGACCGTGTCTAGACCTGTCTTGATCATGGCATAGTGTCATATGATTGGCAGCTCTGTACAGCAGCCTCACTCTCTTCTTGTTGCTGTAGTTTGGAGTTTCTGCTGACACGTGACACGGTGTGCACTGGCCTGTCCATGCTGGATTTCAAAGTCACAGTCAAGCACAGCCTGGAAGACCTGCTGACTAAGTATGGCAAGAAGGCCTCAGCATTACCTGCTCAGGCAACAGCACGCAAAGGTGCTGCACTTGATCGGCAGCATAAGAGCAACTCCCAGCGCATGCCACAGCAGGCATATCACAGCAGTGTAGCTGCCGACAAGAAGGATGTCCCACTGGGCTTGAAGGCAACTCGTGTGGCTCACGCTGCTGCTGTGAGCAGCAGAGTCTTTTCGCCCAGCATGCGGTCACCACTCTCAGGGCAGGTTCCCGCACCTGCCCTGCCCTCCAGGCATGAGCTGGATGACGCTCTGGGCTTTGTTCAGCAACAGGGCTCCTTCCACTCCCAGCATGCCATTCAGCATCTCATGACTGATCACCCCCACACCTCACGCCACCCTCACAAGAAGCCATCCCTTCCATCAGAGCAATCCCTGCATCCACGTGACTCAGCAGACTCATATCAGCAGCAGGGTTTTGGTTCCAGGCAAACTATCCAAACAGACACCTCAGACCATCAGTCACAGCGTTCACATGCACCAGCAGCACCTCATCAGCTCAGCTGGCAGCCTCAGTCCTCCCAGCATGGCACTGTTCTCTCAAATTCAAACTCAGCACGGCCACCTCTTGGCAGTCACAGAAGCATTGCATCGTCAGCACTGTTCCAAACCGTTCCAGTGTCCCCTCGCAATGGGAGCAGCATCTTGGACCAACAGGCTCAGTCTGGTCATGTAGCCCACAGATTTCCCGCCGTCACCGCCCCAGCTGTGGGCAGGCAGGATGTCCAGGCCAATGGCAGCCAGCATGACCTCTTCCCTGACAGGTACAGCAATGGTCATGCACAGTCAGCACATGCTGACATGCCTGCATCAAGCCATCCTCAATCAGCAGCCCCCGCAGGATCAGCAGGTACAACACCAAGGGATGCTTTCCAGAGTGCTGACAGCTTTGCCAGTGAAATGCTGGATACAGATGTGAATCAGACCCAGCACTGGGGCAAGACTATGCTGGCTCAGTTGGAGCAGGTGCCTGAGGAGCCTGTCAATGAAAAGGGCTTGGTGAGTCAGCAGCAGCAGGTGGCTGCTGCTCTTGGAGTCACTCCTGCAGACGCTTTCCAAAGCGCTGACAGCTTCGCTAGTGAGATGGTGGACACAGATGTGAATCAGACCCAGCATTGGGGCAAAGCCATGCTTGCTCAGATGCAACAGGTGCCAGAGGAGCATGAAGAAGAGGCAGAAAGCTTGCATGACCGGCCTGCTGTGCACGCTGCGTTTGATCTCAAAGCTGAGGGCATGCTCCCGCCAGATCAGGCAAGCCCTGGCCCACATGACTGGCTGTGGCTGCCAGATGAGCTGTCCACCCTGAATGACTCACCTCTGACATCGGATGAGGATTCCCGCCCAGACATTCACTCTTGGCTGTCGCAGCAGCAGGCCGCTCGCCTGGCAAAGCATACTCAGCATGGTGGCGCCAAATATCAAGGTCAGTGGCAGCAAGCAGTCAGCCCAACCAGTCCACTGAATACTGCTGACAGCATGAACAGCACCTTTGATGAGGGCCCCAAGCCATACAGCAGCTTGCCTTGGGCAGACAGTGTTGTGTCAGCCCTTTCCCCTCAGCCTCCCCTGCCTTCTGCCCTGGACCATGAGCAAGTGGACTACAGCCAAACAGCAGAGCCACAGCTGCAGCCTGAGACACAAGTGCCACCTCAGACCGATTTTCAGCCAGTGTTGGACTTCAGTCAACAGCCGCAGCTGCAGCCACAGGTGGCAGATCCTGCAACTCCCCAGGCAAAGTACAAGTCTCCATTTGCACATTGGTCGTCCACGCCCATTCTTGGCCCTACGCCAGAGCCACAGCAGGTGGCTGTTTCAACCTTTGAACCTCAGCACGCACAGCAGGCTCAGCAGGTGCCTGTTTCAGTTATTGAGCCTCAGCCTGCACAGCAGCCTCAGCAGGTGGCGATTTCAACCTTTGAACCTCAGCAGCCTCAGCAGGCACAGCAGCCACCACTGTCCAGCTTGAGTGTTGAGCAGACTCAGGTGCTTCCGGATGCCAAAGAGGTTGCGCTCATCTCTGCTGCCAAACATCAGGAGCTGATCGATAGGCTAGCAGTGCTGGATAGTTTGGGCTCAACGGGGCCAGAAGATGCCTTTGAGGCCTTTCGCACTCCAGTTCAGACAAGGCAGCTACCCACGGGCTCTCCCCTTGAGACTTCTTTGGGCCAACACCAAGCAGAAGCTCCCAAAACTGAGCTGTTTGACACAGCGGTGCCACTTCCAGTTTGTGCCCCATCTGCTTCGCTGAGCGCACCAGAAGAGGCCTTGCTAGCTACCATGCAGGAGCTGCTAGACGGTGAGCACACTCTGCCGCTGTCTGCTTGCATTTCAAGTAGTGTCTCCTCCTTGAGTGAGTGGGTCAACGATAACACTGTACATCTGTTGTAACACAGACGGCTCAGAACTGCTACCTATTTACAGGGCTACCCATCACTTCAGCTATGTTTTGCAAGCTGTGGTCTGTGCCCACTCTAGTCTTCGTGTACTTGGTCTGCAGTTCTGTGTTATGCTTAGACATGCTCAAACACAGCGCGGTGTTAGATGTGTTTACGCTGCTGCACCTGATCATGTGACCATCCAGATTTGGTGCTGGTCACTTATAGCGTTTTACCGGTGTATGCACAACCATGTTTTGGTGCACCCCCTGCTTATGGCCTCTGAGACTGCTGCTGATGCCATGCTATGTGTGTCCAGATGCTGCTTGCCAACAGCAAGAGCTGGAAGAAGACATTCATCTGTCATTCACATTCCCAGCAAAGGCTCCAGCCAGTGCCCCTGATGACATCACCTTCCTTGCCACAGCTGCTGCCCTTCCTGACAGGGCTGCTGCTAGCAGCCCTGATCCATTTGCCCCACGCACCCCTGACCAGAGCCCCACCAATCTGCCCCCCTGCCAGGTCAACCCCATGAGCGACTTCCAGAAGCTTCTTCCCAGTCTAGAGGAAGGCCAGGAGCAGCCAGTGAGCAGCTTCCACCAGCTGCTGGTCAGTCAGCAGCTGGATGAGCAGGACAGGCTCCACAAGTTCCAGGAGCTGCTTGCAAGTCAGGAGATGAGTAAGGAGGGCAAGCCCCTCACCAGCCTGGCAGGGCGTGTGCACACCATGGCCGCTCAACTGGACGTCCTTCAGAAGCGAACCAAGGTAAGTTTGTCTCACTTGTGCAGCCTGGCATAGACTCTCAAATCCTGCTTGAGTTTGCATGTGGGCTACTATACCACTGACCACATAACACTGCTTTGACTTTGTTCAGCTCATACATCTGCATGCAAGTTCTGGGCGTACCTTATTGGTCAGGAGATGTAGGGTTTGATGCTCTGCTCTGTGGTTGCATCTTCTTGCTTGATGATGTGCGTCTTGTTCTTTGCAACCTGTGAGTTGTCCATCTCCACAGTGCAAGTCTTTTTCACAGACTCGCATCATACCCACCCCACTGGCCGCACTGTTGCAACGGCCGTCAACACAGCAGTGTGACAAATGGCTGCAGGAGCTTCAGGCAGTTTCAAACTTGGCAAGGAGGGTCAACAGCCCTTACAAAGGCAGGAACAGCCCCCTCAGAGGGGCGTCTGGCCGCAGTAGCCCTGTCAGCCCCAGAACAAGGGCTACCACAGAGCATGGCCCCAGAGCTGAGCCCGTTGGCGGGGCAGCCTCCATCAGCCCTAGAGTCGCTCGCCTATCACAACGTTTTGTTGCAGGTTTGTGCTTGAGCTCAAGCATCGCATTGACTGTCAACATACATTGCCCATCTCCTGATTTGTCGACACTAAATTGGACTTCTTCGATCACCAAAGATGCAAAAATGCATTGGGGGTTGTAGTCTGTCGTGGTTGTCTGTTGACAGTGCTGCTGCAGCATATCTGTAGCGCGCTGTTTGTGCATCAAACAATGCACCACGGCACCAATAATTGGCTGTTGCCGCTGCAGGAAAATGATTTGGCGTTTTTGCCATCTAGTCTATAACATTGGCGCATTTTTCATGGGTAGATCCGTACTGAAGTACAACTGACAGCGTCAACTGTGATCTTTCTGCTGCTGCTTTTGGCCAGCCAAGACTGAACCACAGTACATGCTGGGAGTAGAAACCTGCGGTGTTCTGGGGGACCATATGGATACGGTCCAGACTCTCTAAACTGCCATCTCTAAGTAGCAGTGTGTGATGCAATAGGTATTCCATGGGCTAAGTCTTAGTGACAACATGTGCGACCTGGCTGTGGCCGCATGTTGTGCTCAACACATCCCCAAATTCAGATGTCATGCTCAAATTGAGCTTCCAGCCAATCCAGGCTGAGGTATCCTGTCTAGTGGGTCGCAATGGGTATTCAAATGATCATGCAATACCAGTCTTCTCAGTCATGGGTAAAGAGTAGGTGTGGTCTGGTATGAGCTATGGCTGTGCACTTTGCAAAATGAATGACTTGGTTGTGCAACAGCCGGTGTGTGTTTTATTACTACGAAGATCATGGGTGAGCATGGCTGGTGTGTGTTTTATTACTATGTAGTATATGGGTGTGCCTGTATGATGATGAGTCTAAGTACTAGTGCAGCGTTGTACTGTCAGAACGCTGTGGAAGCAATGCTTGTTTTCCTTTTGCCTTGTGTTCCCTTCCTGCATTTGCATGCAGACATCAGATTTGTGCCTTGTGTGTTGTCTCTCGATTTCCTTTTTTTGTGCTTTTTGTGTAGAGTCGTGTACTTTAGATATCAGGTCAGGGCATTTTGGTAAGGCAGCTTTCAGCAGTGCTGGATAGCTGCGCAATTGATTCAGGGGAGAGACCCAGTGGCAATGTATGATTCTCAAAACTCTCAGAATGTTTGTCCTTATGCTTGCGTGCTGCTGACAATTTCAGACGGCCAATTGCTAAGTGGCGCCAAATGGTGCTTGAACGATCTGTTTATGAGACTTTTTTCGTTGCTGTAAAGGCATTTCTATTCTCAAACATGCATGCATAGTGAAAACTTTGAGCTTTCCAACAGGGCCAGCATGGCATTTCGCAGCATCTGACATGTGTTATGCGACCTTGTCATTCAGAGGCTGCGTGTTTTTCAATGCAGATTGACATGTGGCGCCTTGCAATCGAGTTACAGTGTTACTGTCAGGTGCACGTGATACACCGAACCGTGCTGTCAATAAACACTGATCATACGGGCAACAATCGAAACAGACAAACAACTGGACCATTCAGAGTGTGTTTGCTGCTCAGTTGCGGGCATTTGCCTTAGCTCCAATGCTCTCAGGCGCAATGTCAGTCTTCTGTGCGATGTTAGGCAGGTTTTTGCTGACCTGCAATGCCACAATGAACCTAACGCACAGGATGAAAGTGTCTGATGTGCAACTGACATGATTGTGGTGGGTGTGAAGTGTCTCAATGTCAATCAGTCACCTAGACATCAGCACTCATTGGTGCAAACCACGCAACAGGCTCTGTGGCCACAGCTTCCATATCAACAAGAAGCATCATAGGTGCTCCTTTTGTGCTGAGGTTGTCACATTGTGGTAACATCAGAGTGAAGACGAGGCAAACGTTGGCAACAACCGTTTGCAACAACAATTTGCAGTAGGCTGCATTTAGTGTCAATCTTGGGGCAGGCATGATGACACAACGAAGCCGAGCTGTTGCAGCTCAGCCAGCAGAGTAGCCTAGAGCATGTGGACAGATGAATAATGTGCACAGTGACATCTTGCAACTACACAGACAGCAGCAGCAGGTACATACCTCGCTGGCTGCGCCCTTTGCGTCAGGGCCATTGATGTTGTTGGCAATGCCCTCCCCAATCTTGCCTGGGTTGGCCGCTGCTCCTACGCTGGGCTCTGCTCCCCTGATCTGCAATCCACCACACACCACATGACACATTGAAGAGAATACCACAGATGCACTTCTGGTGCAACCAGGATGCATGTCGGCTTCCTTTGCACATGCTGGCCCAAGAGCGTGAAACTTCCAGGACCAAGCCTGTATGCACGAGCAGTGAATTCAGTGGCTCGTGATGGCATAACCTATCTGGCTTGACTGTGACTTCACAGACCAGATGAAGCTCAAGAACTGCATATGGCATGAGCATTCAGTGTCACATGCCACAAGGCTTGTGCTAGCTCGCATGTGAGACACAACCCTGACATTCCAAACCGAGAACGACTTACATTACTCCAGCTTGCCATGTTGCCTCAGCGTGACCACCAAGGAATGTGTTGCATCGGGTACAATCTTGGTTACAAAGCCATTGCATCTCATGATGTATTTGGCCATGCTGAGGCAACATGAGAGTGGATAGTGAGCTAGAGGAATACAGGTTGATCTCATTGCAGCATGCCGGGGCCTATGTATTCCATGCAGATTTGCACACAAGGTAAAGTATGCATCTATCCATTATTTGCCACAGGGAGGATAGCTGTAGCAACACCAACAACAGCTGTGCTGCTGCCAAAGGGGAGGGTGTGCCTGATGCAGCAGATGCTTGAGCTTCTCAGGTTACAACAGATCATGCTGTTTGGTGGCTGCCCAACACTAGCAGCCATGACACGCACGCAATAGCCATCTCACAGCTGCACCAAATGCCACAGGGCACCCTGGGCAACACACAGGAAGTGTGAGAGCTGAGCTGCCCTGCGTAGTCAGTAAGGTGGGGATCTGACCTTGTCTCCAAGCTGCTTGAAGATGTCCTGGTTTTGGCTTGTGTTCACATCTGGGGTGGGGAAATTGGGCTTGTTGTCCCCCAAGTCCGCGTCAGCCACATCCTGCAGCGTTTCAAGCACCCCTCAGGCAATGTCTCATTCATCTGGTACAAAGGAGCTCTTTGATGGTATGAACAGCCGGAGGTTTTGTCCAGACCCAAGCTTGCAGGTGATACAGGACACATGGGGTACCAGCTGAAGGGCACCCACAATCATTCATGAATACTGTGAGATGACTGTCAGAGTGATGATCTATATGGTGACTCAGCTGCAGCAAGTGCATGAACAGTGCCTTGCAATAATAGAGTACAGGGGCACTGAACTTGCTGAAAGCGGAAAGCTGCATCCTTTCACTTCCAAGAGCTGACTCATCCCTGAGGTTTTGAGAATAGTTGTCCAATCAACAAGGCTTCCGTGACACTGTCAGACTAATGTGAGGAATCGGTGGTGCCAAACGAGACAGCAAAAGCGACTCCATCTTGAAGACATCTTTCACTTTCCTTTGTTGTTGTACATGATACATCAACAAATGTGTGACCAATAGGGGCAAGGGGGGGAGGAGTTGCCTACCTTGACAGGGTTAGAGCCCTTGGTGAGCTTGCCAAGAGTTGGTGTGCCTGAGGCGGCCTTGGGGTTGGAGATGTCGGGGGCATTGGGGAGGGCATCTGTCAGGCCCTTGCCCACGCTTGTCACTGCCTTACTGAACCCTCCAGCCTTGGGCAGGTTGGCCTGTGCAGCTGCACTGTATCAAGGTATATGTGGTGCCACTTGGCCTGCTCACATTGCAGCATGCAGTCCAGTGAAGGTGCCCGACGCAATGCAGGGATGCAATCCGACAAAACAGCTGACTGCAAACATCTGACTGACTGCACAATCTCTTGCTTGCATGGAAAATGGCTGGTAGACAGCCTTGCAAGACTCAAAGGATAAAAAAGCTGTGTGCGTCAAACATTGTGGCATCAGCCAGTGAATCACAGCCATTGCTTTTACAAATCAGTCATCGTGTAGAGTGTGAGTCAGGTAAGTCCTGAAGATCACAACTATGACTGGCTTTATACAACTTCTGTACAGGCAAAGAAGACATCTAGATATAAAATTGACCACCTATGTAGGTGCCATCATCACATGGCCTGTACTTTTGACTGGACACTGTGCTGACTACACTGACTTGTTCTTGTCAAACTGGTGCTCTGACACTGTTGTTGCAAAGTGCAGGTATAGTGAAGCTACAACACCTTGCCATCGTTTTCAGCAGCTGCATCCTTGGAGGCAATGGGAGCTGCAGACATGTCTGGCAGAGCGTTCATGAACCCTGGGTTGAACTTGGGTGCGTCATTTGTTGGGGTTCCTGCAATCATGCAACAGACTTCACCATTTGATGGTGAACAGGATACAGTGTAATGACAGATTATCCCTGCTGCAACAAACACGCTGAGCTTGCGCTACTCGAGATGATGCTCGAGTTGCTCTAAATGTACTGAATGATGACTAGCTAGCTAGAGCAGGCACACAGGGATATCAGTAGCAGGAATCAAGTTGCACCTACGCAACAGTGGTGAGGGGGAGTTTACCTCCCCTGATGTCCTTGGGGGTGTCCTTGCCTCCTGTGGCCTGCTTGTCCTGTGAGAATCCCTTGGCTTGCATGGAGTCCATCTTGATGTCGGGGTTACCAACACCTCCTCCCTCCTTGTTGATGTCAGGAGAGTTCTTTAGCATGTCTGCAGCCTGTCCACCAACAACACTCCTTGCTTGGTCAGCATATTTGCTGCTAGGGTCTTGCCCCTGCGCTCAGTCAAATGGCCGTCTGAGTAGGGCGACGTGAAGCTGAGAACCCAAGCTTGATGTGTATTGAATGTCATTTAGGAGCATGTCTCCATCAGATCGACAAAGCAGTCCTGCAAGATCAAGATCACCTTGCCCTCTTTGATGTCTGTAGCATCACCAGGGCTAGCAATCTGAGGGGCGTCCTTCAAGAAAGGGAGGTCAAAGGCCTGTGCAGTGCCTGCAAATGTAAATTTTGTTTACAAGCTGCTAGCATGACTTGCAGGCTGTTGAGCATGTCGCCTTGACTGTAAAGTAGCAGGTTTCATCTGCCACTGAGCATGAGGTGCTCTGTGCATCTGTGATCAAGGCTGACGTGCCTGTCAAAGCGAATTGCGCTGCAGCTACTGCAGCCACCAAGGCGCTGGCTGCCTTTGCTGGGCCCCTAATTCTGTCCTCTGCCTGTGCGCAGCAAAGCGCTCTTTAGGTCACTGCCTAATACGGTCTGCAGTGCACTTCGTAAGCCTGCCGATTTGCCAGACGATGCGCCCCGGCGAACCTGAGCAGAAACCACGACTTGTTTGCGAGCCTTTGGGCAGGCCCGGGAGGCTGTGAAGGCGCTGGTTCGGGAGCTAGTGCGCGACTGTACTGTGGTGCTGCGCATCATGCTGGTCTGCATACTGACAAGCGGTGAAGTTCCTTGTGTGTGTTCTAACGTTGGTCTGACGGATTGCTCACTTTTAATCTTTATCCAAGCCAGGAAGTCGATAAGGAGCCAGCGTAGAACCTGGTGTACATCCGGTCCCGACTTATCGAAAATGATTGGTTCGAATTTCGGACACGGCGCATCCACGTGCAATTCGTGCAATCCGTATGCTTGACGGAGGGCGTTGCGTGATTTCTTGTGGTTTTTTTAGTGGTATTTCTTGTGGTTTGAGCATTTCTCTGACCCAAGGAGCCCTGTTGCTCTGGGGTTGTGGGTGCTAAACTGCACCTACGACTTGTCTTGGGGTTGTGCTCTTAAGTTTGGCTCATGACCATTGCCCACTCAGCACTGCGCACACACAGAAGTGCGCCACCTGTTTTGCACAACTTGAAGGTTCTTCAGACTGAATTGCTTTAAGCAGTCTAGTATGTAATACACAGTACATATACATATATATTGTAGAACAGTACATATGTAATACACAAATGTAATACATATAGAACAGTACAAATGTAATACGCAAATGTGCACAGCTGCTGCAGGTGAGGCAATGAATTGTGCCAGTGCCTTGGACATATGGTTTGCTACTTGGACAGTCAGCACAGCTGACATTGCATTCTGCACCAAATGCAGTCTCTTGAGCTCCAGTCTACCAGCCATGCAGGCGTGAGCATGACTGGTTTCACAGCCACAAGGCATAACTTCTCTTCTTCTGTAAGCAGCTATGACTGCATAAATGAGCTAGCTTCGGTAAATGTGCCAGACCTTTTAGCACAGCAGTGCACAGCATAATTTACATCTTTAAGGGCCTTGTCTTATTTCAGATTTGGTGTCAATGACATGCATGTCTATAGACGGAGCGTAGCTCACACACTACCAGCAAAGCTTTGACCAGCATGGTCGACCTTGCCAGTGCTATGGCAGAACTGGGATTATCACGGTTATCAAGGTGATCTGGATTTGCAGATTCATGCTAGATCAATTGGGCTGAGGATCACTTGGGCCATGCTGAAAAAGCAAAAAAAACTTGTGCAGGCAGCTGTGTGTATTGCCACCCTCAGTGGGGCCAACTAGAGCCCCAGCTACTTGTCACTGTGGTCAGTTTCCAACAAAGAACAACCATGCTGTGAAACAGAGAGCTGTGCAGACAGCACCTTGAACCATCTATAGGGCGCAAAGCAGCAAGTGGCCATCAGGGATTGTATACGCTCTGCTGCAGACTGATGCGTCAATTGTTGACAGACTATGATTAGACTGCTTTGGATGCGCACAGCATGGTAAGCACTGGCATGACACTGCGTGTACCTGAGTAAACCACACAAGGTAAAAGTGCCATTCTTGCCCTGGCAAATGTAGGAAAGGCTGCAAGCAGGTCAGGGCTACATCTGCATCGACACAAAGTGCAGGGCAGCAATCATGTAGCTGAAGTCAGGCTCGTGCACACTATCAGGTTTGTGCAAGAAGCTGCTTCACTCATACTTCCTGCGCTTGACAGCATCAACCCATTTGCAACAGCACTTGTTACAGCAACACTTGCTGCAACATGACAAAGATTTTCAGGCAGCATTGCCACTGCAGACCATTCAGAGAGCAGAAGCCATGCCTGAATGCCCCACCTGTTGCACTGACTCATGAGGTCATGAGGTTGATCAAACGGCTTCAGTTCTCAAGCTTACCTTGTCACAGGATAGCTGCTGTTAATTTGCAAATCCACTCGCACCCATCACCAAGTCACAGGCTAGCCATCTTGAAATTGAGGGACTCCGGATGTTGCCGGCAAACCATAAGATATGTAATGCAACTTTACAGCTGGCAACTGTCCGAATCCTGATTGCTCCTATGCTTGGTTTTGGAAAAGGTAATGGATCATTCACCAGAGCAGCAAGTGGTTTCATTGCAGTGCACAGATTGCCTTTCACAACAGACTATACTGAGTGACTGCTGATGAGCCAGGCTGCCATACAATATTCGTGAGGCATCATCGGCTCAACAGCGCTATCATACACATCGGTGGAATGTAGGGAAAGCATGTAATCAGAATTAACATGGCGATCTGCCAATCATCTCGAGATGTAATTTTGGTACAACAGACATCAAGGTCAAAGGGTGAGGTGTTTGGCCCTAACGTTAGGTTAACCCTTGAAGTCTTTGTGCAGACTCCGTAAGATTAGGTCTGTGAGCATGACTTTCGTGTATTTATTTTCCTTGGGCCACGAGCTGGTGCGTTTTCACAATGTGCTTCAGCAAAGTCAATCTACTAAGCAGATTCTTTCAAAAGCTCAGGTATAGTACAACCTTGAAGGTTTGTGCTGGTGGACAATGGTGGCTTTGCTGCTCTGTGAGTACTCAAGTAACTCATCTCAAGCACGTTATTACACAACTGCGGCTGCAAGAAAAAGATAGCACTGCAAAAAAACAGCAGCACATGTGGACCTAGTAGCATAGTAGCTGCACCCTACAGACCATGGCATCCAAAGATGTGCTTTTGACCTAATAAGTTATAACAGACACAAATCCTGTTGATCTAAGCAGTGGCATATCAACAAACAAGGGTGGCTCAAGCCAGCAAGATAGACAATTGCAGAAACCATGTTCAACACGACTACACCAGTTCAACTCAATGTGCCCGACACAGCCAAACCTGTGCCAGCTTCAGCAACAGCACTTTGACACTTATGCTTCTGTTTCTGGCATGAAGCTGTCCCTCAGATATGTGCAGAGGCAGACAACTGTATCAACCATTTGCGGATACACACTGCTGTTGAAGCCAGTCACACCATCCCATACATGAGGATGGTTGGGTGGCAGTGACCCATTCTGCAGTTTGTGCAGACAGCGTTCCAATCAGCCAGGGACCTGACAAGCTTGTCATCGTGCTTGACCCACCTGCCACAGGGCTGCCTGCAGTAGGAGACGTAATGTAGTCCGCCAAAGCAGACCACCTCCTGGAGCTGATAGTGGGAGTTGCGCTGCAGATGTGGGTACACATCAGCCAGGACCAGCACCTGCAAGTCAACAGGTCCACTGGGTCAGCGAACATATCACAGACTGCAAGCAGATGCAGGGACTAATACTGGCCTGGGTGACAAGAGCATCAACTGTGAGCATCTGAAGCAGCTGTTGGTGCAGGCAGGTATGACAGCGCTGGTGCAGACTGCCACATATAGCCTGGCCTTTGCAAGATGAGCTTGATGCAAAAGACTAGGTGCTGCTGGTGCAGGCAGGTATGACAGCACTGCGCAGACTGGCACAGATAGCCTGGCCTTTGCAAAGATGGGCTTGATGCAAAAGACTGGGTTTGTGTTGCCCACAGGATGCACTAGCAGCATCAGACTGTTCGCCTTGTTGACAGCCTTGGATACTGCAGAGGGCCTGACTGTGTGTTACTGCACACATCATGCAAAGAAAAGCGTACCATGTCTATGCAACCCAAGGTCTCCTGGACAGCATCAGAGCTGGGTGTGTCAGACTCCCACTGCAGCTCTACTGTCACCACAGCTGGTGGGGATTCTTGCAATGTGCGCTGCACCACATGCTTGACCCCGCAGCCACCTGAAACATGCATGCAACATTGCTTAATATGCAGAGGAGTGCTTACGCAAGCAGAAGGACAAGCACTGGCAGTGCTTGACAGATCACTTGACCAAACACAAGGGTGGCTGCAAGCAACTGGGTGGGCACATACGCAGAGACACGTAGACAGATCACTGCAGCTCTGACATCAAATCAAGTCCGTACCTTTGTCAGTATCGCACGACTTTTGTGTACTGGCCATCTGGTCCAGGTGCTGCCCTAAGCGAAGTGGCGTCTCGCGCTGCGCCAGCTGACTTGCAGGAGCTAACAGCAAGCAATCACTATGGTGGCAAACACATGTCTGTTTCCGACATTCCGGACAGAAGACATGCTCCTGCAATCATCAACCATGGTGCTAATCTGTGTCTTACAACATATATGTTGCATCTGCAAGTCAGATGCAGAAGCTTTTGTGGACAAGCACACATACACGTGAAGACTGCATGCAGCCTGTGACCTGCTTGCTACACGCAATTTCGTTAGACCAGACGCATGCATGTATGCATTCATGCTGCTTTCATGCACAGGCATGGATGCATGCTTCCTCAACGTGGGCAGCTAGCACCATGCCTTGACACATTGTGTGCATGAAGCGGTGCCAACTCACTCGATAGGCTGAGTGGAAAATGCGTGGTCCACTCAGCGCAAATGCCAGCTTGTCCAATATTTCATACATGACAGTAAGGATTGCAACCGCACCCAGCATTGGGCCTGCAGCAATATACACCATACAAGGCTTGAAATGACTGCTTTACGATCAGTCTTGAAGGATGCCTGACAAGCACTTTGTGGCGCCATCATGTAGGCTGCATTCTTGTGTTGACAGTGCTGTGAGCATGACAGCTAAGGCACGCAGTTAATCAGCTGTTGTCAACCTATGGCTCTGATAAGTTGCAGACAGAGCGTGCATGCGCATGCTTGACCTTTCAAGGCAAGTCTCATATGACAATGAGACAAGCATGCACACATGCACACATGCATGTGCATGCATGCACACGCACACACACACACACACACACACACACACACACACACACACACACACACGCGCACACACATGAGCACTCGAGGCTGACTATGAGCAAATGCGTGTCATTCATAGTTGCACAAATGTGCGCTGTGCCATGTGAATCAGACTGACCCTGGGGGAAGCGCGGGTCCAGAGCGGCAAGCGCCTCTCTGAAGGGCTGGGGGTCTGCTACACGCATGGCCTGGGGTGCCGCTTCAAGCTCGTCCATGCTGTGGAACAATTTCACCAACTCTTCCACAAGCTCATGACCCTGTGAGCGCAAGTACCACCTGTCAGCTGTTTGTCGATGGGAAAAGTGTGCTAACTGCGTTCTTGCTCATTTCGTTGCTGTCTGTCCGCTTGATTGACAACACAAAGATAAATTAGCACAGAGAGAGTCTGTTGGCACGCACAAACGTGCAGCTGACTGGCAGTTGAGGGCAGAAGCAAGTTTGGCTGGGTATTGCTGCAACAGCTTGAATGCAAAACAAGCTGAAAGAGACAAATGCACCCAGAGTTGGTGCTGCTGAGCTCTGAACAGAACAGGACAACAGCATGCAGCACAAAGCAGCAGATGAGACTGAGCGTAAGGTCATCCAGGTCAGCAGATCTGCTTGCAGTGGACTACAAGTCTGCTTCACAGCAAAGACAGGCTCTGTCAGATAAACAGGCAAACAGACAGACAACAAAGTATGCGTGAGCTGGATGCACCTCAAACTCATCAGGAAGAGCCACGCTCCGGAGCCATTTCTGCAGAGCGGGGCAGTGCTTGAGCACTTGTATGACCACATTGACACAGCAGTTGTTGCTGCGAGCAATGTTGTCCAGGCCAACTCCCAGGGCACTTGCCCTGCCCTGTCCCACTGCCTGCTGTGCTCTGGGCTGTTGCCTTACCTGCAGCAAGTGTTGTCTGCCTTAAGCCAAAGTTGAAGTACATCCACAGTGACTCACGACAGTGATGCTTCCAAAGGTTTGCTGCGCAAAACGAGCAGCAGAACGTACCTGTTGCGCCAGTGAGATCAGCTCATCTTTCAGCAAGCACATGCTCACATCTTACACACACACACACACACACACAAGCTGACCTACACACACACATACGCGCAAGCTAACACACACAGACACACACACAGACACACAGACAAGCTAATACACACACACAAGCAAACCTAAACACACACACACACACACACACACACACACACACACACACACACACACACACTACACGCGCGCGCTAACCTTTAAGCAAGCAATGCATGAGTAAGTGACAGGCAGAGGAAACAAGCCCTCCTTGGCTTGCCAAATCTGCGATGTGATCATCACACACATATAGGCTCAACCGCAGAAATGGAGATGCAGAACACAGCAGACCTGCAGGGGTGTGGCGGCCTGTGCAGCTGTGGGTGGCTGCCTCCTTCTGACTGGCCCAGGCTGGGCTGCTGCAGACACACTTGCCACTGCCGCCCAGCTAGACTTGACTGCAAGCATCACATTCATCTTGTGTTGAGCGCAAACCATGCAGGCCTGTCAGCAATGAGTTGGGCACTGAGTGTTGCCCTTGAGCATGCCATGGTGCATGTGCCCCAGCAGCAGCAATATCAGTGCTTGGGTCATCAGTAGATGCTAGCAGGCAGGTACTGCATGATATACACATCATGTCTTGATCATGGTGATGTTGTGTGATGAAAGCAGGAGGCCTGAACAGGAAAAGTATGACAAGCACTGCATGCCTGAGCCAGTAAGTATAGGGATATGCGCACCTGGAGCACTGCTCTGTGCTGGCGAGGGCACAGGCAGCCCAGGACTTTCTTCAGCAGTGATGCGCAGCTGAGGTAGCTGCTTGGTGGCTGCATAACCACCATAGCCAAACCTTCTGCCATTGTCATGGCCACTGATGCCACCATTGCCACCCACGTGCTCAAAACCAGGAGGGCCACCAGTGCCATTGCCACCCATGTGCTCAAACCCAGGAGGGGGGCTACCAGCCGTGAGGGTGCCACCATTGCCACCCATGTTCTCAAACCCAGGAGGGCCACCAGCCATGAGGGGAGGTGGAGGGGCGGTGCTTGAAGCACGGCCGTTGGCAAAGGGAGGTTCAAGGGCTGCATGAGGTGCAGAGGTGGCCACACTTGCAGAGGCTGCAGCAGCGCGCCTGGCTCCCTTGGCGGCCTCTCTCTCACCTGCCTTCTGTTTTGCCCTGCACCACACAAACAAGATGTCCATAGTCATACAATTGACTGGGTGGACCCTAGGCAGAATTGTTCAAGGGGTGTGTGCCACACAAGTAAGGGTTCATGTGCAGTGTTGTGGGCAGTGGTATTTCAGGCAGTCCTTGTCACTGTGTACTACATTGAGCCACCAAGACATGGTCAGATGAAGCTGATACCTTGTGCACCGCAAAAACACAGATTGTTACGCTACAGCAATAGTAAACGGCCTTCATAGTCACACACAGGAGGACGGAGTTTGCCATTCGAGCGTTGATGCGAGCATTGGCAACTTGGCCCTGACCAATTTGCAGGGTTTTGGTAGGCAAAACAGAGTTGAGCGTGTTGCAACTCCACGCAAACTTACTTGCAAAGCCCTTCTGCAAACCTCTTTGCTGCATGCCCTGAGCAATCAGCCTTGACACATGCAGTGAGTATCTGGTCTTGGGTATGGAGCTGCAGAAGGTCGTTGAGGACCAAGCGCCCCCCATGTTTGAGGGCATCAAAGTTCTTGCGCACAGAAGCCTGCACAGCAAGTGAAACAAGGTGGGTACCTGAGGCCGATGCTTCATGCAGCCAGAGCACGCACATGCACAAAGATGTGCACAATTATAAAGCCTTGTCAAAGGCAGCCTCAAAAATCCAGGAAAACTGGGATTTGGCGGGTCAGACAGGTGCAGGCTTGGGCAAATGCAGCAATGTGGGATTCTGCCACACTTCGCTCAACGACTACAAACAGCTGTTGAAATTGCACGGTGCACAATTATGCAGACATACCTTATGATCCCTGTGGAAGCTGCTCAGGTGTGTTCTGCGCATGCCCTGTGGGGTGAGCACAGCCTCTGGTGCTTCCTGCAGCGGTGGCATGCCCTGGGGCAGACGGCCAGTGGAGGCAGCCTGTGAGGCACGGCCCAATGGCATGGTGCTGAGGCCGTCACCCAGGGGGCTGTACCTGGCAGCCCTGGTACCGGCAGCATCAGCAAAGGTTGGGGTGTTGCTACCACCCCCAGGGTCACTGGCAGCAGGTCTGGTGGTGCCAGGAGGCTCATACTGCATCACCCCTTTGCTGAGGGCACCCACCTGTGAAAAGAACAGCATCAGCAAACACTGTGCATGTGCAGAGACCAGGTGCAACATTGAGGGAAGCTAGAAAGCATGATGAAAACATGCATGACAGCATACAAGCCAAGCAAGT
>JAABUK010005971.1_pt1 | contig 18499 bp, 28 predicted proteins | sample 5559141 | NCBI WGS metagenome assembly JAABUK01 (sample SAMN10711869, study PRJNA513367) | rock metagenome | isolation source: Antarctica rocks | place: Antarctica: Victoria Land, Pudding Butte nord | collected 2016-01-03 | reverse complement strand
GCGCTTAAGTCATTGGTCACCCAGGAGTTACCAACATGGAATTTTCTGTTTACATGCAGCCTTGCTTTTGCCTCAGCAGTGCTTGTTCTTGCAAACTAGCAGCCACCAGTGTTTGTCCTCATCATGATTGCAATCACTACCAATGTCATCCTCATACTCTACAGGCCAGTCTTTGTGTGCAGATCATAATTGGGCTTTGTGAGGCTGAGTGTATGCCTAAATGTACCATTGTGCATCAGAGCTTGCAGGTCTCAGATTGCCTTGAATACATTGCAAATGCATATGTCCCTCACTCTGCTGCATCAGCCATGCAAGTCAGCAATCATCGCTGTGATTGTGCAGCACCATACCTGACTGATGGTGTGGTTGTGCGTCAGAGTCTCCATGTCTTGTGCAGTCTTGAGGCTTGTCTGAGTGGTTTCCCTTTCCAGGCTGTCCACTTGCCTTTCCAGCCTGCCCACTTCCTGCCAGGCCCTTTCGGCACCTGCCCTCAACTGCTCCTTTTCACGCTCACTCTGCTGCTGCTGGCTTTCCCCTTCGTTCTGCAGTCAAGGCAGGCCAAGTGTGTGGTGACATCAGTGAATTCTGGCAGTGCTGTTGACCGTAATTGGTTTATCTGTTGCCTCAACTCTTGATGCTGACAACCCCCAGCCTCTCTGCCCCCTCCCCCCCTGCCTCTCTGCCCCCTCACCCCCTGCAGCTCAGCAGTCACAGAAGAAATATCTGCACCAAGCTGGAGGCATCTTGCAGTGTTGAACTAGAACAATGACAATACAATATGACTATGACGATACTGATAATACACATAGTATGGTTTCTTGTTGTTGTTGCCATAACTATCATTCTTGTTGCAATTTTGCGTTTCTTGCACTTATTGTAGTCATGACTTTAGCTGTTCTTATCACTACCATGCCAGCTCCAGGTAGGGCAGCAAACATTAAAAAGTCCTGGCGAAAGAACTACTAGCCTGGTGAAGAGGCAAGAACGGGCAGCAGTGAAGGGGCACCCTACCTTGTTGCCAAAATTGTCGTATTAGTAGGCCTTATAGGGATGCTCAAGACAGGCTGCTCTGGAGAGACAAAGACTTGTCCTGCACGTACCTATAGCTCATCATGAGCTGGAAAGCGTTGTAGTAGTTTTTATCATGATTATCCCACCTTGGTATCTTCCAGCTGCTGCGCTAGAGCCTCCCTTTGGCCCTTCTCAGCTTCCAGCTGAGCTTCCCTCTGCCTAATCAGCTCATTCTGTTGCTCCTCCACCTCAGACCTCTCCTGCCGGAGAGCTTCCACAATGGCACTGCTGCGGTCTCTCTCTTCCTGAAGACAAAAAAATGTTCTCTGTTACAAATCCATGAGAAAAGCATGATTCTGACCGGTAAGACTTTGCACCTGGCAAGCCTTTGATGGCTCACAAAAGACAGGCATTGTTGGCAGTCCGACTTTGCTTTGTTTTCTGGATGAACGCAAAGTATCAAGGCAAGCTACTACACCCAGCTGCCTGGTCATTCAATGCAGCTTGTGTGTGTAGCCATTAGGCCAAGAACTCTTAGAAGGCATTGCCTTACACTGCAAATAGGCCCAAGCTTGTGTGCATCCAATCATTTTGCCATGGCTCAGCAAACTTGCTGTCTACAGAAGCACATGTTGCTGAAATGTGCACAGCGCCTTACATGCATAGACGCCACATGCAAAACACACCTTGAGGTCTCTGTCAAAACTGTTGCAGGGCTAGAACACATAGGGAAGCACTACACAGGCTGGAAGTGTCAATACGATTGTCGTTACCATTATTATCAGTATTACTATTATTATTATTATTATTGTTGTTGTTGTTGTTGTTGTTGTTGTTGTTGTTGTTACTATTATTATTACTGTCACTATCCATATTCTTGGTGTTACTATTGTTGTTATCAATATTATTACCAACTTACTAGTGTTATGATGATTGTTGTTGTCCTTATTATTGTTATTATTGTTGTTGTCATTGTTACCTTGAGGTCCCCCTGTACTTGCTCCAGCTCACTCTCCTTGGCCATGAGGCTCAGCGCAAGTGCATTGGCCTGATGCTCCTTCTGCTCCAGCTCAGCCAGGATCTCAGGAGCAATGTCAACCTTCACATCCATGCGCTCATTCACCACAGCTCGAGTCATGATGCGCATCGCCCGGGACCCAAACTGCAGCGACTGCATGCTCTCGTCCAGATGGTCCTCTGCATTTGCAACTGCGATGACTAGGGAGGTCTTTGCGTTGCCCCCCAATGATTCCTGCAGCATCATGCATGACGGATCTGACATTCTGCATTGGAAAGAACAGAAAGAAAAGAAAAGAAAAGACTACACCGTTTGGCGTCAAGTTAATGAGAAGCCAAGTGCTATACTGGGCTGCCCAGGCATTTTGCGTTGCCATAATCTTTGACAGTGCCCTGTTCAGACCATGTCAGGGCTCTGTGACATTGTTCATCATCAATCTGCAGTTGCTGAGTAGTGTCATCTGCGTTTTGAGGGCAAATTGGTGATTGCAGCATGCATCATCCACCCAGATGAATGTGCCGTGTCAAATGCAGTCACTGTTTGGATCAAATGCAAGTCGCATCAGTGTGGTCCTGACAATGTTCATTACAGGGGCGACTGCATGATTGGTAGTGTGCTCTCATACACGTCACTCATGTCACTCTGTCTGTGTGTTGTGCATGCTCAGGTGAACTTTGTGTATCTGAACAGGCAACAGCGCAGGCACGAGGGCAGATACAGAAGTCCAACTGGTCAAAGTATGCACACATGCCCAGTGAATAGTTTGTACCTTGAATGACAAAGAATAAACAAAAAAAGCAAACCTTGGCGCCCAGTGAAGTTGCGCTGAGCAGACAAGCACACCTGAAGGAGTCGTGTAAGTTTAGAGTCCCTGAAGGGGACGTGGGTGGAGTTGGGGTCGGCCCGGGCGTTGATACACATCCCTAGGGAGGTCAGGGACAGGTTGATGCTCTTTGCTTCTGATGCTCGCAGACCTGCACCAATGTAATGCAGAGCCTGAGCTGCGCAAATGCAGTCGGCTATGGCACAATGGAAAACAGGCTGGATGCTGCATTGCATGGCGCCATGGGTTGCTGCTGCAGTATGCTACATCGCACATGCGCTGATTGCACACGTCAACATTCTGGGAAATGGCCAAGTCCTGGTGTATAATTTTTAGGTCAATTGCATTCAATACAAGCTGGCGGTACAGCCACAGCCAGTGTATCCATGGGCTGCTGGGCCACTGCATTGGACAACCAAGCACACAAACAGTCAGCTGACAAATGAATAGAGACACAGGCGCATAAGCAAATGCATGCGTGAGTGCATGTATACAAGCATGTCAACAAGTGATTGAGCAAGCAGCAGCAACAACAAGCTACTTGTAGACATCATGCAATGCAATGATTACTTATAACGCTTCAGCCATGTTGCTCTGCTCAAATGTGTCAGGATATCATGCGGTGCATCGATTGCTTGTGACTCTTCACCATGTTGCTTTGCTCACAATGTGTCAGGAGGCACATGGACATCACATGGATACCATGCCAGGTGGCGCATGGATATCACGCAGTGCATTGATTGCTTGTGACTCTTCAAGTTGTGGCTCTGCTGTGCGCATCAAGTCACCTGTGGAGAGGGATTTCTTGAGGCGCTCACTGCCAGCCAGGTCCACCATGAAGAGCTTGCCTATTTTGACGCGCTGCAAGGGCCCCTCCTCCTGCCCTGGGGCTGTTCTGTGCCTCTTGATAATGGTCAGCATGACTATGGCATGACTGCGACTGGAGTGGGCATTCAGCCTTGTGAATGCAAACACCCTGCATCACCAGTTTGCATGCAGCTTTCACCCACAGCTGATTCAACTTGTTTTTGGCATGCTGATATGTCTCTTGACATGCATCTTGTCAAAGTAGCTGACATGCCGACAGGCATTGGAAATGTCCACGCGTTTGAAGAAGCATTTTGCCTGATCATGCGCAGTCTTACATGTTATCCGACAACGACTACGAGGTCAAGCAGCACAGAAGAGTACAGCGCAAATGCAGGCACTGTGGGTAAATGCAGGCTGACTGCAGTGGGACACGCTTGAACAGTCTGTCTGTGTACCTGTTTCTTTCACCAAGCTGCAGCAAGTGGAGGCAATCCTCCATGCCCTTCACCTCAGTCTCATGCACCCCAGCCACAAACACCCCCGTGTCACTCTCCCTGATCTGGAGGTTCTCGTTCTCAGGCCGCAGCAAGTCCTGCACAGCAATGTAAGACTGTCAGGCCGCAATAAGCCCTATGCAGCAATGTAAGGCTCTCAGGCCATAGCAAGTCCTATGCGGCAGTGTAACGCCGAGACTGGGCATTCAATAGATCTGGTCGCAGAAGATTGGACTGTATCCCCCATCATTGTAATGTAGGTGTCTACAGGCTCTGACATTGCATCAGAGCAGATGATTCTCTATGCCATTTGCAGCACAGGATGCTGAGGATTCATGACTGCCAGCAGCGCACAATGCATGTGTGCAACAGCGCTGCACTGTGACATGTATGGGGCGCATTTCTGGCAGCTGTTGACCAGACTCTTGCTGCAGCGACATCAACGGTGCGCTGCATGCAATCAAACATGGGCTCTGCCTAAGTGTGAACATCCTTGCTTGTTGAGTTGGTGACCACTGGTGCTCTCGGTGCTCAATCCTGGCATGACATTGCAAGCCAGAATGGTAAGCTGCAGCAAGTTGTGCAGGTGACAGGAACTTTGCATATGACCCGATGCTTGCATATTGCTGATTGTGCACTGGATATGTCCAATTGCAGGAAGCAGTTTGGCCCAACCTGAATTATCTCCATATAGATCTGGATGTAGGACATGAAGACTGTGTACTCATTGAGCACATCTGTAGAGATGTGCGCAAAGATCTCGGCAGCAGCTCTTGGGATCATCCCAATCGCCTCTGGCTGGATGCTGGACAGCGTGTACGTCTTCCCTGCTCCTGTCTGTCCGTACGCCATGATGGTGCCATTGTACCCATTCAGAACGTCCTCCACAACAGGCTGGACCGCTGCTTGGTATACATCTGACTGGACAGAGTCCTCAGGCAGGATCTGCAAGCACGAGTGAAGACTGGATGAGGATGATTTCACAGACGCCATGAAGTTGCATTTGGTGTGAAGCATCAGCTGTCTAGCTGGAAAAGTGTGACATAGCATGACATGCTGCATAACAAAGGGTGGGTGAGGTGTGATTAGTTTGGTGCAAGGTCTGCTGTGCATTGTGATATATAACCAGCACTGTTCACCTTGTCAAATTCAAATTCACTCTGTGCAACTGATGATCGCCTGCAAAGTGGGGCAGCATGTTGTTAGATGAGAACATCTAGGATTTGTGGGAGGTGCCATCAGCAACTGCATAGGGCAAGTCCATAGGTCTACAAAAGAACCCAAGGCCCACTCACTCTCGAAACACAGATATGCTGTTCTGCTCTGGGTTCACAACAACTGCACCGCCCGTTTCATGAGGAAAGGGTGGTCTCAAGCGCACTACCACCTTGACACGTTCTGCACAAAAGTACCCAACTGCTGCAGTCTGGTAACAGCCTCTTTGTGCCCACAAATTCCGTTAGACCTGAGACATACCGCCTTGGCCCTTGGCATCAAGGCCACTTCCGGTCCTGCGTGGGGATTTCTGACCAGATGCAAGATCAGCGCTGGCTTTTCTGTTCAGCCGGTTGCTGGGTGGGCGTGGGGCATTCGCTTTTGTCGGACTGGCAGTAAATGCAGTGATGTTGGCACTAACATTCTGTGCAGCTTTCGCTGGTGGAATGTTCTGCGCCATTCTCTGGCTGCTCAGAGATGGTATGCTCGCATGCTGGTCTACCAGTCGTCCTGACAACGATTAGACGATCAAGTGTCACCAGACTTACTCAAACCGAAGCATCGGCATTGCTTCTTGAACAGGAAGACCGCACAGGATTGCATTGCACGTTTACACTTTGCGAGTCGCGGTGACCACGCCGCGCATCGCAACCTTGACAGGTATCACTCAAGTCAAAACCACACACGGGATACAAAACCACACATGCAAGATGCCAATGCATGCTCGCATGATCCCAAGGGAAGCTGCGTCGGCATCGTGAACGAGAAGATGAACAACAGCATAGCATTACGCCCTGCATGATTAATCATGGCCTCTTGAGCCCTTGTGTAGGATATCGCTTTGCTGTTGTACACCTGGGATGCATGCCGTTGATCAAGCTTGATCAAGCACTGTATTAATGCGTACCCTCGTGCTGCTGATCACATTGTGATGCATCTCTGTTCGTCATTTCCACAATGCAGGCTTGCTTGCTGTCTTGACTCTCGCTGTGTTTAGAGCAGTGACACCTCTGTCAGCCTATATGTATTCACAAGTCACAGTGCATCCGTGCACGCTGCAATATTTAGACCTAGTCATCTAAAGACCACATTGTCATTTGCTTCCAATGCCGGCGGAATCCCAGCATCCGTAGATCCAGACAGCCTGGTGTACAATGCTCTCAAGCGACTTCAGGCAGGACAAGGACGCTGTTGGCGCCTTCCTGAACACTCTGTGATGCACCTTTTCCAGACCTGGAAACCTGCACAGCAACAAATTGCAGTCTGTTAGCGCTGCATGCCCATGGCATTTGTCAGCTGCACAAACTCTACCCTGACCATTGCAGCTTCGCACGCACCACCATACTGCTTGTATACTGCTACCAAGTTTCAGGACAGCCTTGTACAGCACACACACACACACACACACACACACACACACACACACACACACACACACACACACACACACACACACACACACACACACACACACACACACACACACACACAAACTCCAGCAGAGAAGCAGCAGAACAGGCACAGTCTTGCACTTGTGTTTTATGGTCAGCTCAGAGTTGACAGACATACAACACCTGGTGCCCATTGCATATGCAGGCATGCCACATGACCTTGCACAAACAGAGTGTGCAACTACCAAGCATTGTGGCACAGCAACCGACAGGTCAATGCACAGTATGTCAGTGTGATCGTGATTCACCAAGACAGCCTCATAGGCGTGGACAAGACGCAGCTCGCAACCGTGAATGGCTTCTCTCAAGCCGTCACTGGACACAGTCATCCCAGCAATCTCTGGGAACAATGGCTCCAGCTTGTCAATGAGAGACTGGATGGCAGCCTGCATGACATTTAGATTTAGCTTCCTGGCTCAGCATGAGCTGGAAAGCGTTTTAAACCTTGTTTATTGATATGACATTTGAACAGAGACACCTGCTCATGGCTATGCTTCTAACAAGACATCTCTGGTGGCGTAAATACAGACCCTGCTCATCATGTCACGTTTTGACTTCAAGACAGATGATGACTGAGTGTTCTATTCAGCTGACATGCATTGATCTGCATCTTGGCTTTGGCTCATCCCGCTGCTGCTATTGCAGTTGCTGACCCTGACTGAGTCAGCACACAGCATGACGTGGACAGCAACCTGCTTGAGCCTTTAGGATGTCGGGCCTCCACACAAAACATTATTGTATATGAGATGTGAAAATGACTGAATTCCTGACCACCTGAAAGACCCTGAGCAGCACTGGTATACTGAGCGGTATTGAGAGATCACCACAAAAGTCTGCAGAGCAACTTTGTCAAGTGATTCCACAGTCCAAGCCCATACTGTGACAATGATACATGAGATACAGACTGACCTCATTGTCTAACCATTTGACAATCTGTGTCGTTGTGGACAGCAATATGCATCTTGCATCCAGGCACAACCCAGCATAACAGTGCATGTCGATGAGAGGAGACCGTCTGAAACAGGTGTGCTATTAAAAAGTTGCTTGCCTTGACATGCACCAGAAGTCTGCCAGCCTGGTCATACTGCTCCTTGTTGAGCTTGATCTGCCGATCTGCCTCCTTTATAGCTGCCTCTGCTTGCCGATGCAGCAAGCTGCGTCCAAGCTGCAGGTCCTCCAGTGTCACCTGCCGACACCAAACCAACCTGTTGCATTTTTTTGAGTCAGGATGGTATCCGTATGACTTGCTGGCACAATCTTCTGACAACATCTCTGCAAACAGCAAATCAGTGCATCCTTGGGGACGTGTATCTGAGATCCAATCTATCAAGGAAACAGCAACATCTGTAAGCCGTTTGTGCTAGCTGTATTCAAGCAAACCTGCAGTGTAGCGCTGCGCTCTTGCAGCTCTTGCAGGTAAGCTTGGGATTCCTGTTCAAGCTGGTGCAGAGTGACCTCAGTGTCATCTTGACTCAAAAATCTGTCAACCAGGTCTGTGACGTCTGTGACCCCTGCACATTGCCAGCATGTGATTGAGCTGCAGAGCTACAGAGCTGCAGAGCTGCAGAGCTGCAGAGCTGCGGAGAGAACAGCAGCATCTGCTCAGGAGATTGGTGCTGGTGGGCACGCTCATGCAGTTGTGCTGATTGCATAAGGCACAGTGACAGAAGCAATAACTCAAGACAAGACAATTGCAGTCATCAGCTGCATGTCTATGCACTGAGCCTTTGCACTCGAAGCATGCCTAGCTTGTACAGTCCACACTAACCAACAGCCGCAACAGCGCCCAACAAGAACATCAGTACCTGTTGCAAACTGGATCGCTGCAAATGCCTGCTTGCAACTCAGCTCTGGCCAATCTTGAGCACCCTGTTGGTCATGCACAGGAGCCTGTGCAGATGGGGCTGACGCATCGTGGGCATTCACAGCAGTTGCCTCAGCTTCCTCTGCATCGGCAGCAGCTGCAAGCCCCTCAGCAGCTTCAGCTTCCTCCACTGCTACACTGGCATGGCCAGACACTGTTACTGCAGCCGCTTTGTCTGACTGGCCCTCCTGACCTGGCTCCTTACCATCAACCTTATGAGAACTGTCAGCAGGCGAATCAGCATCAACAGGGCCTGATGCTGCAGCCTCAGAGTTCGAATCTACTCCTGCTGTTGTTGTAGCCTCTTGTGCATCTGCATTTGCGTCTGCATTTGCACCCGCTTTATGTGCTTGCTCAAGGTCGGCTGCAGTGGCAGCTGTGGAAGCCTCTGCAGGATGCTCTGCTTGAGCAGATGTAGTGCTAGTCAAGCCTGTGTCTGATGCAGAGGTTGACAGGCCTTCAGTGCCTGCTGCTTGCTGAGTGTCTGATAAAGAGGTGCTGTCAGCAGCGCCCTCAGCAGCACCGTCACCAGACCCACCAATGGCAGGTGTCCCAGTGACTGCAGGACCAGGTTTTGGGCCTGCAAGGCTGAAGACACAAGGTGTGTCATGACCATCGCTTCTATGCAAACAAAGCAGTTGAGCAAAACTGTAGGATCAGAAGCCAGTGGCTTGGGGCACAGGACGGTAAACTCCTGGGCATGTTAGAATTGTCAGAAGTCCTCAGAGCATGGGTCTTTCAGGCTCACGAAAGACAAGGGGCAGATCAATCACCTTGCTGATGCAGCAGCTGCGTTTTCCATTGTTGCAAGCGCTGCAAGGCCCCATGATGCAGAGCCTCATACTCCTTTTGGCGCTGCTGGACCTGGCAGTTGCAACAAGCCTGTTCAGCGGCCAGCATGTGGACAGTTAGGCAGACACGCTGGAGCATGCGCATATGACTTTGCCGTGCAGGAGCCTGACAAGCATGCTTGAGGAACCCAAAAACAAAACAGAAAAGAGTAACATATATACATCCACAAGTTGCTTGGCAGATCATAAGCTGACCAGTGAGCTGTGTTGCTGCAGCTGGTCATTTCTTGCTGCTCTGTCATTCAGCAATTGCTGCTCAACAAGAGCCAACTCTGTCTTGGCATGGTCTTTGGCCTGCTGCACGGCTTTGTGTGAGACCAGAGCTGCATCTAGCTCTGTCTGCATGTCTGTCAGTGCCTCCTCAACAGCACCAAGCTGCAGAAGCCACTGAACTTTTTAGCAGCACGCACTGTCTGATGACACATGGAAACAGATCAGCGTCGGTCTTGTCAGAAGCACACAGCGCGTGAGCCGCAGAGCTGGAGATGACTCACTTGACTCTCATGTGTCTGACGATGCTCGCGCAATTGCTGTGCAGCATTTTCCAGCGACTGACAAGTGCTCTGTGCTGCATCATGCTTAGTAAGAGCAGCTGCCAGCTTCTGCTGGAGCTGCTTGACAAGACGAGATCCAGGGCTCTCTTGAAACACAAGCTGAGAGTCAGTGTTCAAATCCTGCATCATCACAGAGTGTTGCCACTATTAGTACTAAAATGTTGCTCACACCTGTCAAGCACAATCCAACTTGACAATTGGAAGCACACCTTCAGGCTGTCTCGTAGCTGCGCAAGCTTTGATGTACTGCTGAGGCGGTCCTGCACAAGCTTGTCATGCTGCTTGCGCAGGCTGTTTGCTTGCAGGTCAAGTCCATGCAGCTCTGTCTCAACAGCAGCCTGGAGCAGACGTAGGTCATAGTTACAAAACTGACACTCTCCTTGAACGCTGAATGCAGTCTAGAGACGGACCTTCCCACTTTTGTTGCTTGCAGGGAGCTGGGCAAGCAAGGCCTTGAAATCTTTGTTCTCCTTCTTGAGGGCAGCTATTACTCCTTGGTTCTGCTGATAGGTCCACCTACAGTCACCTGCGTGGATGCAACAATCAAGGGGCTGCGTTATTCCGTCTGCATTTGCTGACAAACCGGTCACACTCGCCTAGCAGTTCTGCCTCCAGTAGCGGCAAGGCGTCGGCAGCCTGAACTGTCATGGCGAAACGAGGCGACTATCTGTGATTCGAACGACAACCTCCTTCATCCAAAGAGGGTCAGCGACTGGTCAACTCTGACCGGCGAGCAGATTCTTTCGATTGTTTGCATAAACAGTCCGGGATACAATCATCACAGATCGCCGAGCTTGTAGCGCTGCGTCTGCGCCGATTGTGTAAACTGGCGATTCTTGAAGATCTGGGTGACGCCGCGGTCGCTTTAGCAGGGCAAGCGGGCACATAGGCCCTGTGTACGTATGTGTGTCACTCTGAGGCCGGGATGATCCAACAGTGATACAAGATTCCAGGTACAGTGCAGGTGATGGTGACGTCTGCCACAATTGTAAGCTTGGACAACACATGTGTGCAGACTGGCTTGCTGTTCTACAAATGGGTACCCAGATCTGGAACGGCAACCAGGTGAGATATATCTACATAGCGCTCAGGGGGGCTTTCCTAGGAAAGTCCTGTTAAAGGCTGCAGAGCACCATATGGGGGTGCCAAGTGTAGTCATACAGTAGGCAGTTTGGTTGCATTACAATCGAGCAACAGTGTTTGATTGGGGGTGCCCTAACTTGCTCAGTACCAACAAGCTGTACACATGTGCATTGCCACTTGCAAGTCACCAGCTTGGCTGCCTCCCATGGCTCAACTGCCACCAAGAAGTGTTCGCACCTGTACCAAATTGGCGCCTGTGATGCCGCTGCTGCTGCTGCATCAGCCCCTGACCTTGTGTGCTCATATGTGTTGTGCATTTCTGCCAGCATGTTGTTGCATGGGCGCGCGCCCATGCGCGCGATTCCTGCCAATTGCTTGTTCAGAATCTCTTGCCTCAGAGGCAAGAGTCTTGTTTAGGTTTGAGCACTTATGTAGCTAGGTTGCTGTAGGGCATGCAACATGCAATGAAATGTAGCGGGGACAAACAGCAGCAGAATACATATGCAAACCAGAGGCCACTTGTTTTGCATGGCTTGAGCATGGATTATGAATTCTAGTAACAGGGTGTCAGTTATTGTAAGTTTCAATATTGAAGACACAACTGTTGTGGTCTATGGAACAAGGCATGCTGCTGAAAAAGTCATTTGTAGCGAGTCTAGCAGGTGTGCACTTGGTAATACACAAACAGACTTGTGGGCCAGGTTTTGATCTTATTCCTGCAGCTGACACGTGGTGCACCCTGCAGCTACAGTGATAAACTCGTGTAATTACACACACAACATTTCTACACCAGCTATTTTTGCAAAGTAGTGGCCACAGTCTCTCGTCAGACTGAAAGCCGTGTACCCAAGCCAGGTACACAAGCCAGCTCTTTGCCCTTGTCAATAGTGCTGTCAATGGTAAGCAGCGTATGAAAATCAACAACTCACACTACATAGCTAGTGTGCATTAGTAAACTTGTCAATGCCAAACTATAATACGAGGCTGCGCAGGCATGCCTGATGCTCACGGTTGCAAGCAAGCAAGCATGTCAAATATGGAGAGGGTCATGACAATTAGCAAAAAGGGGGGAGTTGCACCATCAAAAATGTCCGTATCAAGGTTAGCAGCAGATGGCTGAAAGCAGAACCACTATATCAAGACAGAGCAAATGACACATAAATGAGGACACAACTAAACATGCCACATGCATGTAGCATAGGCTACACATAAAGTACACATTTGTCACAAAAGCTAGCAGCCACCACCGCCACCGCCACAGCCACCACCCCCACCACCACCACCACAGCCGCCCCCTCCAAATCCCCCACCACCACAGCTGCCGCCCCCAAACCCACCACCACCACAAGCACCACCACCAAAAGCACCACCGCCACCACCGCCGCCGCAGGCTCCAATGTTGCCACAGTAGCCACTGCCAAGTGCTGCCACCACAAACAGGTTTCCTGGGCCCATTGTGTAAGGGTGGAAATATGAAGGCACAGGCGCTGGGCGCCCTCTACTGTTGTTGCGCACGCCTGCTGGACTGCCCGCTTGCCACACTGCTGACACCACATCTGCACACGGATAAGCAAACTCTGTCTGCAACATGCATGAGCCACAGAGAGGAAGAGAGACAGAGAGACAACAGACCATGACATTGGCTTGATGAGCAGCATTGATCCTCGCCCAATCATACTCTGAGTGGCTACTTGATTAAAATAGTGGCCAGTGTTCCTTGGCAGGTGGTATGCCAAAGAGTACTTGCCACAAGGTTCTTGCACATGGAAGCCACCAATGCCTATCCATAGACTTGATAAGGACTTATTCATGATGTTAAGACTAAGGAATGTACGACCCTCAATATCAATCTCACCCAAGCTAGGGACCCCTGCAACTTGCTTTCTACCTACGACTCATGCTAATATACTCATGTGATCACAACCCTAGCTAATCATAATAACAATAATTAATGCGTGTAGGCATCAGGTAAGTGCGACGCAACCCTAGCTACATGTTGTGTAAACTAGATCCTTGGCTGGATGTGCTACTTACCCTCCTCCTCCCCTGGCTTCAGACATACTCGTCAGCATGACAGCAAAACAGCAGGACTTGTCATTTTGATAGCTGAAAGACAGCGTTGATAGCTCAAAAGGTCACCCACTGCATACAGACACATGGCCAGCTATGCCTTGCATCGGACAAGTTTGTGCCTATCTGTCATGCGCCTCAACTTGAGCAGGTCTGTCTCCCAAGTTGCATGATGTTGTTCACTTGAGTGTGAGTTGCATGAGCGAGCAAAGATAAATGCTCAGCAATAGCAAACACAGTATTAAAATTAGAAACACCCCGAAACACCCCCGAAACATCCTCAAAACCCCCCATCAAACCCCCTAAAGTGGCAAGTAAAAATAAAGCAGCAAACCTTGTGGAGGACCATCAAGGGGTAGCTCAGTGTGCAGGATGCGCAGCCACTTGCTGGTGGAAGATAGGGGCAGCCTTCCATGCTTCTTGCCCAGGTCACTGCACCGCAAAACAATCAACAAATCTGCTCTAGGGCATGACAATTAGTCACTGCACAGCAAAACAGTCAATGAGTCTGCTCTAGGGCATGACAAATGGTCACTGCAGGGCACAGGAGTTGACAACTTTGATGGAGGGCATGATCATTGGTCACTGCAGAGCACAGAAGTTGGCGATGCTTTGGCTTTGATCTGGGCGTGGTACGTGAAATGCCCTTGGCACGTTGTAGTGGTACCACTTCCTGGGCAGAAGGCACTGTCACAAGCGTGCAGACTTCAACATGGTGCTGAACGCCTGTGCTTGTAAATGACAGTCCGTTTGACAACATGTAAGTTGGTGGGCTTTTAGCTTAGACCAATCAAAATCATGACCAGCTGTGCATAGGTGACTAGCCACCACAGCACAGGGACTGAAAGACTCTGGTGGGAATGCAAATGCAGAACAAGCTTGGAACAGATACATCACAAGCAGGTCCAGGTCTAGAGCCGTAGCAGTAGAGGTGCACAAGTATGCAATGCAGATCTCCCAGCACACAAGAGACCAGAGTGGCTTCAGAGTACAACACATGGTTCACAACACAGAGCGCAGCACACACACACACAGTTCGAAGACACAAATTTGTCTAACTCACTTGGACAGAGTAATGGGAAGGCTGTGAGCACGCTGTCTCTCAGGTAGAATACAGCAATGGTAGTAGCAGCCATCAGAGCCTTCAAACTTTTGGCGCTTTTCAAGCAGCAACGCCATAGCGTGCAAAGCGTGGCTGCCGCCACGAGTCCCACAGTCACTGTATAGGAGTTTCAGGTTGACCCGAATCTGATCCATGAAGGTGACTAAGCGATGCTCATCTGGCATGTGGTAGTCCCACATGGGTGAGTGATAAGGTGAATCTGCAGCAAGAAGTTTGATTTAATCGTTTGTGAGCAATCTGCTGCGCAAAGTGACTGGATAGTGCATCTTGGCTTTTTGGTTTATGAGCCAGTTTTCTGAAAAGGCATGGTCAATTGCAGCTGCACATCAAGTCATCGATGCACTCTGCAACAGGACATCACTTGAGCTCGCTTTGCCTTAATGCAGACCAACCTGCTTGCTTTTTTGCAAACAAATGACACACCAGTCATCAAACACCTGCCCAGGGGTGATTCAGCTTGTGCCATGTGCCGCATCACCAAAGCTTTGTGTAATTTCAACATGCAATCTTCCGGCCATGTTTCCAGGTAACAGCATCATGCAAATGCCAATCCATTGGAAGCATCAGTAGAAAGGAAAGAGGCTGCCTTTACCATTCATGTTACACCTTACAGTCTGGGGTGTGAAGCCAGTTGTGACTCATCACACATCCTGGCTTGAAGGCACAGGTGTATGTGGCGTGCGACAAAACCATGCTGGTGGGAGTTCTGTTCGAAAAGAGCCTAATGTCCCACTGTTAGTAGTTTGGGCCAAATAACAAAAAATGCTGACCTGTCATGATGCTGTAAAGAAATTGAAGAAAAACATGGAATAAAATAAAATAAAATAAACAAATACAATAAGATAATTAAATAAAATAGAATAAAGCTTACCAGGAAAGAGCTCTGCCCAGGCCCTCTGAGTGCCCCCAAATCCGGTGTCTCTTTTGAAGGTCCGGGCAGAATCGTCAGGGGACACAGTCTCATGGGACACCAGGCCCCCAAAGTGCTGCAAGCTCATCTTGTGATACTGTGCGCTCATGCTCATGTGAGTGTGCCAGATGAAGTCCACATCCACTGGTGGTACAGCAAAGACCTCCGGTGCCGCTTTCCTGAGCTTCAAGAACATGATGTACCTATCAACCATGTCCTGCAGAGCATACTAATAATAATGATAATGATGATGATGATAATAATAATAATAATAACAATACTATAAATAATGATAACAACAATTGTCAAAATGCTTTCAGCTGATGATGAGCTAGGTATGTGCAGGGCAAGTTTTGTCTCTCCAGAGCAGCCTGTCTTGTGCATCCCTATAGGGCCTACTAATCCGACAATTTTGACAATCATGTAATGCAGAGCACACATGTAAGTGATGGCATGGTTGCCACATTCACATCTATTGGTACCCCCAAAGCCCCAAATAACAGTGCAGCATTGCTACAAAGGAGCCGCCTTTGCTCTGGGAATGCAGCATGCGAGACATCATGTACAGATACATGATGATTGTGTGCCATCTGAGATGCAGATTACTGGCCAAATGGTGCCTAATTGCAGTAGATTCCTTGCAGATAGCGGCTGGACTCAATGACTTGGGAATGTAGCCTTGAACTGGGCAACTAGCTACACATAGTGGGCCAGGCGGCAAGCCATGTATTATCTTATATTTCAAAGCTGCATGTTGTTCACTCTGTCCCATCTGCATTGCAGCTACTATGGCACTCACCCTCAGACAAACTTTGTCAACAACAGCTGGCTGCAGGATCTGTCGTAGGAAGGAGGCTTGGCATTTCATGGCGCTGGGCAAGTCCATGCTCATGGACATGCTGGAGCTGGCCTTCTTGCTGGGCCTAGAGGCAACCTGTAGAAAAGAAAAGTTTACGCTTTTCAGCGATCATAATGGGAGCCTCCTAAGGCAGCAGCCTGGAGCTCGGCAAGGCAAGTTCTAACAAAAGCTCGTACAGCCGATGCCATCAACACCACATCTGATTATTACTTATACTTTCACTGGAAGCATCAAATGTTTGCACACAAAAGGTGGTATGGCTGACGACATTAATCAGTTCTGACTTTGGTATCTCCACTGCAAACAGCAAACTTTCACATGCAGCGGTTGCTGCTGCTCCCAATGCTTGTGTCACATTGTCTCTATGTTCTTTGTAGGAACAGCGATGCAGGCCACAAGTAAAGCACAGGGCGACATCTGTGAGCCAGACTGCTAGTGTCAGGCAGAGACAATCAGGGCATAATTTGTAGCAGAAGCACTCGCTGGGATACCAAGACATGCACATAAGTTTCCTTGTGAGAACAGCTGCCCAACAGAAAGCAGGCAATGCTACCAGAACAGTAGCGCCAACGCAACATACCTGTCGAGGGAAGTATGGGTGTTTAGGATGTTGCTTCTTCCACAAGTCACGCGTGAACCTGCAGAACCAGCCAACTACTAATAGGCTATATCCAAATGAACTTCAGCTTGCAGAATGCTACACTCTCTTCGATGCTTTTGGCAAATGCAGCATGAGCTTTGTGCACACGATATACATTATATCATGTCTTACTTGCTTTGGCTGTCAGTACCATCTGAAAACTTGAATGCTAGCTTGTAGTTGGGCCGTACGACTTGATGAATGGCTCTTTGACAGTCAGCTTCATATGCTACTGGGTTGAGTCTGTGCACCTGCACACGCGACGCACATCAACTTACATGTGTCAGCTAGCATTCCAGCAAAACAGGTGCACATCTAAAATCAGCGGCAGTCAAAGGACGGAATGGATGATGTTTTTGCCTGATCTGCATGTGGAAGACCACATGGTGCTGTACAAGATCATAAGCATGCAGGTAGTCCAGTGCAAATCATTTCATTCAAGTGCATATGATGTAAGCGAGGATGCAAACTGCACGTCAGACCGCAGAAAGAGTCGCTGGTTAGTTGACGTTGCCATGCCGAAACGCCCCAACTTTATGCACATGCAACGTCTGGCTGCTTACATGCCACACCCAAGCTATGTCAATAGGTGCAACAAGTCTGTCCATGTCCACACCGTTCTTTGTCGCAGCCTCCAGCAAGGGGATCCACAATGACTGATACCTGCACTTGCGCATCATTGCAAGTCACACATTCGATTAGAAATGCCCGCCTGCGCTCTATCACGACAAAGAATTTATGTCTCACCATTGCACTACTCAGGATGCAATGCTGCTATCCTCCACCAGCACAGACTGCAAAAACACTGTATGTACAGCTTAATAGACACGGATTCTACCTCTCGATGGCGTTGGCTGCACCAGCACCCTCATAGAGTCCACCCTCACCAGGAAAGCAGTCCACTGCGTGCAGAAGCTTCAAATGGTCCAAGCTGGCGTCTTGCAGCAGCCACCTGTCATTTTCTGCGACATAAAGTAGCTGTAAAGTTAGGTCAGGGCGCTTTTGCGACTTTGCACCGACAAACCTAGGCCAGCGGTGAAGGTACATTCTAGACCTGTAAGAAAATGAGCGCTCTTGTCATCCTGCATCAGCCTCCAAGCCGCGAACAGGCTGTCCGGATCCGGTGAGGTTGCGATCAACTGGATACTGATATTGCGGCGAGCGGAGGAGTTGCGTGTCTAGCACACAAGGCAACACTCTGGTCGAACCAAATGCGAACGTACGCATAGTGACACCGCGTCGAAATGCTTTGACACGCGGCTATACAGCAAGCAAGCGTGGATGTTCGAGCGCGGTCAACGTGCACAACGCTTGTGTTTCAACAGGAAGGAGAATACAACTTGGCAGTCGGTCGCCGTATGTTGTTGTCACAATCTGGAGCGAGGCTGTAGGGACCTGCGCAGGAACGTTCGGGGCCTAGACAGCTTCAAGCCAATTCAGAGAGCTTCGATCCTGTAAATGACTAAGCTCCGCAGTAATCTTACGGTATACGGTCTACGGTCTACGGTCTACGTCGGCGTAACAACAAGCAAGGTCTTCCCAACTTCCCTTTGAGACAAAAATATGGTTTTGTTAGGGATTTAAGGTAAAAAAAAATTAGACATCTAAAACAAACTTTTGTTGTATACTTTACTTTTTTACATCGAAAAGAAAAACATCGCGTACATTCCATAGATCGAAAAGAAACTGACTAACATCGCCTTTGGTTTCTTTTCTCACAAAT
>JAABUK010005970.1_pt1 | contig 18500 bp, 15 predicted proteins | sample 5559141 | NCBI WGS metagenome assembly JAABUK01 (sample SAMN10711869, study PRJNA513367) | rock metagenome | isolation source: Antarctica rocks | place: Antarctica: Victoria Land, Pudding Butte nord | collected 2016-01-03 | reverse complement strand
GGGGGTAGATACAACCTTGGCGGGCATGGTGCTCCGGATCCGTAGAATTGGCCTCGAGAACCACATTCTACGCTGGATCAAGGGCTTGTACTATGCCCGCCAACCCTCATGAATTATTCAGGCTAGTGTCCGCCTCGGCATATGGATGCCGGCGGGAATCTGGCGGCCTTTGGGTTGAGAAGCCCCGCTTCGCCGTTTTGGAGATGCGTGCCATGAGCGACACCAGCGATATCAAGTTCGACGAACCCTCCCTGATCGTCCCCGTGCTTCCGGATACAGCCGGCCCGAAGACCCCGCCCTGCATCGACGATCCGACCCTCAAGCTGCAACCCGCCCAGCCCTACGACCTGCCTGGGCCGCAAGTCGAACCGGGGGCGGCCTACTGGCTGCTCGGCAAGCACCTTCCTCAGGTCGTGCCGATCAGCGAGGTGACCACGCGCGTCACAGGCAGTATCGCCTTCCCAACCGACGTGGCAACGATAACCCAGGAGATCAGTGAGCTTGCAAATCGCGCGCATGCGCGCGGTACGCAGGTTCCGGCAGGCTACCTCAGCAAGTTCATCAACCTTCAGAACTTGCCATTTGGCGCGATCTTCAACACGACCCACAACCACACGACCCACAAGCAGTATCGGGTGAAGGACGTCAATCACCAGGACCAGCGCATTCTGCGTCCAAGTCACCTCGTCACGACCTACGGCGAGCTCGCCCGCATGTTCGAGTCCGAGACACCCGGGCTGCTGCACCGCCACGCCCTGAATTGGCTCCTTTACAACCGCTCCGACGTCTCGCCGCCGCGACACGCCCGGATTTGGATGGCCCTCGACGTGACGCTCTACAGCGCGCTCTCAGCGGCCTGGCACTACAAGTGGGCCGGGATCAACGGCGTGAGCTATCGGCTGCGTCCGTATGAGTACGACCGCGGGCAGACCTTCGCCGTTTTGTTCGACAAGCAGGTGCCGGACAGTGGCGCCGAAACCTACGACGCCTTCGGCCGATCGACACAGGGCGCGCCGCGCACCTGTCCATGCCCTTCGCCGGGCACGCCACGGCACCCGGCCTATCCTTCGGGCCATAGCACCTACAGCGCGGCCGCAAGCCGGATCCTAGAGTATTTCTTCTCGCCTACCACGCTAGGCCTGAAAGACGCCGCCGTAATCGCGCAAGCGGACCTGCTGCCGCACGCGACCCTGCCAGAACTGCAGGCCCGCCTGCGCGAGCCCGTCTATGTCGCGGCCCAGCTTCGAAAGCTTGCCATCAACATAGGCGAGGCCCGGCTGGACGCAGGGGTACACTGGCGCAGCGACCATACCTTCGGCCGGCGCGTCGGGCGGGCCGTCGCCGACGCAGTCATCGCCCAGATGCAAGCAGACTGCGTGGTCCCCATCCTGCACCAAAAACCCTGCCCCGCACGGCGCAACGAGCACAAGCCGACACTGCCGCAACTGCACGCCCTTAAAGCACTTCGGCTGAACCACCCGTGTCCGAACCCCAACGAACACGACACGATCCCGCACGGGTAAGCCGGCGTCGCCGAGCCGGCTGAGGATCAGGAAACCGAGGCCAGCGTGGGACAGCTTTCCGGCGCGGCGGTAAAGGGTCGCGGGACGATATCCCCGCGGCTACCGCAAGTCATCCCTTGTGCAAGTGGGGAAACCATACCCGGACTAGAACCCGAGTTGCTGACCATACTAGGAGCGAACCGCAAGGCGACACTCACCTGGAGGAGCCGGGTCGCCCTCAGCGCGACAGCTCCTCCCCGGTCTCGGCATCCTGGGTGATCATGCGGATGCGGTGGCCGGTCTTCGGATTGATCAGGTTGAAGTGCAGCGAGCCACGGTCGTGGTTCGCGCTATAGAGCGCGACGGGGCACGACACCAGCGCAAGGCGGAGCTGGCCTCGCCAGATCGGACGCTGTGCGGCCATGGCTGCGGTTTTCCCACGGTTTCGGCTTGGGTTTGCGGGCGGCGACGATCCGCGTGCCGGCCGCACAGGGTTTCGGGACCGCCGCGACGGACGACGCGGCAGCCGTGAGGTCCGGCAAACCTTGATCGACCGCGTCGAACCCGGCCCAGGGACTGCTCTTCAGCTTGGCCAGGCGCTTCGGCACGGTCAGCACCGTGAAGGCGGCGGGATCGAGCGTCGGCTTGACCTCGGACCAGGCGAGCGGGGTCGCCACGCCAGCCCCCGGCCGCGCCCGTGGGCAGTACGACGCCACCGCCGTGGCGCCCAGGCCGTTGCGCAGCCAGTCCACCAGGATGCGCCCACGCCGGTCGATGATCTTCGTGTGCGCCAGGAAATGCTGCGGCGCGTCCTGCACCATCATCTCGGCGAAGGCCCGGCAGAACGGTTTGGCGCGGTCCCAGCCGGCCTCACGGCGCAGCGGGACGACGACGTGCAGCCCCTTGCCGCCCGTGGTGCGGCAGAAGCTCGTGAGGTTCAGCTTGCCCAGCCGCGCCCGCACCTCGTGCGCCGCGGCGACCACGTCGGCGAACGGCACGCCCTCGCCAGGGTCGAGGTCGAACACCAGGTGGTCCGGGCGCGTGGGATCGGCTTCGGGCGCCCCCCAGGGATGCAGCTCGATCGCCGACATCTGCGCCAGGGCGAACAGGCCGTCCACGTCGTCGATGGCGAGGTAGGGCTGCCGGCCACTCCGGCCCTCGCGGATCTGGTGCGGCAGAGAACCATGCCCGTTCTTCTGGAAGAATTTTTCTCCGTTGATGCCGTCCGGGCAGCGGAGGATCGACAGCGGCCGGTGCACCAGGCCGGGTAGCGCATGGAGCGCGACGGCCTGCCAGTACGCGGCGAGGTCCTGCTTGGTGATCCCCGGCCAGAGCGCGCGGTCGGGATGGGTCAGCTCGACGCTGCCGACGACGATGCGCGCCTTGCCTGGCGCCTTGGCCACGACGATCGTGGCCGGCCTTGCGGGTTTGCGTGCACCAGGATCGCCGCGCTTGGTGTCGCTGGCAGGGGCGGGGAGGGGCTGCTTCGGCCGTGGCGGCACGGCGCTGTGCCAGATCCGCTTGGACGAGCCCGGGCCCAGCGGGACAAAGCCGTTCCGTTCGCTCCCGGGGTCAGCCACCTCGCGAACCACATCGTGCGCTGGCTTGTCCTCGCGGATGCCGAGGAAGACGGCGTGACGCATCCGCCCGGCGCCAGACCAGCCGGTGAACCGCACGTCGATCACCAGCTCAGGCCGCACCCAGGCGATGGAGGGATCAAGTGGGTCGCCCGACAGCAGCATGTCCGGCGGCTCGGACGGGATGCGGTCCAGGCGTGCCTTGATCGCGGCCAGATCCCGGGCCGCGTAGCCGCTGCCGACGCCGCCCGCGTAGTGCAACCGGCCCTCGGGATCGTAGTATCCGACATGCAGCGAGCCGAACCCGTGCCGGCTGCCGGCGGGCGGCGTCCAGCCGAGCACGATCAGCTCCTCCCGGTTGCTGCACTTCACCTTGAGCCAGCTGCCGCCGCGTCCGGCGCGATACGGGTCGCCGGCGCGCTTGCACACGATGCCCTCAAGCCCCAGCCGGCCGGCGTTCTTGTGCACCTCGGCCGGGGAGCCCACGACGTGCTCGCTCAACCGCAGCAGGCCGCTCCAGTCCGACAGGCGCTGCAGCGCCGCCTTGCGGTCCACCAGCGTGCAGGGACGCAGGTCCCAGCCGTCCAGGTGCAGCAGGACGAATGCGTAGAAGAGCAGCGTGTCGTCGCGCCCGGCTTTCAGCGCCGTTTGCAGGCCAGGGAAGCTCGACACCCCGTCCGACCGCAACGCCACCAGCTCCCCGCCGAGCATCGCCGTCCCGACGGCGAACGCCTTGAACGCCTTGAACGCATTCGCGACGGCCGGCATGCGATCCGTCCAGTCCAGCCCCTTGCGGGTCAACAGCCGCACTTGGCCCTTATCTATGGAAGCGATGATGCGATAGCCGTCCAGCTTCACCTCCGACAGCCACTCCTTGCCAACCGGCGCCGCCGCAATCATTGAAGGATCAGGGTGTTGACAGGGCTATGCTGCCAGTGGCGGAAACGCCGAACCCTCGTTCAGAAACATGGCAGCGTGCCCTCGGTTAGGCCCGTAGTCCGGTCTTCGGCGCAATGCTCAGTCGTAAGGTGCGGACCGCATTGCATGTGCCTGATTGCGTTGCGCTTGCCGTCGTGCGTCTAAAAATCTGTTAGAAACCGCTTCCCATAACCTGTCTGTTCACGATACGTTCTCACGCTGTAGAGGGAGAGCAGGGAGGGATGCGGCCTATGCGGACGGAGATCGTTGCGACCCTGCGTGTGCAGATTGCGGCGCTTGAGCGTGGGACCGGCGCCGGATCGCTCTCTCCGCGCCTGCCGTTCGGCCTTCCGGAGCTGGACGCGTGTTTGCCGGGCCAGGGTCTCGCCCTCGGCGCGGTGCACGAGCTGTGTGCCGGCGGCCCCGCCGTCGAGCACGGTGCCGCCCCGGCGCTGTTCGCCGCGGCTGTGCTGGCCCGCCGGGCCGGGCCAGTGCTGTGGATCACGGCCCGCGGCGACCTGTATTCGCCGGCGCTGGCCCGCGCCGGTCTCGATCCCGCCCGCATGATCCTTGTCAGGGCGCGACATGGCGCCCTCCGGGCCATGGAGGAGGGCTTGCGCCATCCTGGCCTGGCCGGCGTGGTGTGCGAGCACGAGGGGCGCCTCGACCTCGTGGCCTCACGGCGGCTGCAGCTGGCTGCCGAGGCCACCGACGTGCTCGGCTTCGTCCTGCGCCGGTCGCCGCGCTTCGACGATCCGGCGCTGCAGGCGCCCTCGGCCGCCGCGACCCGCTGGCGGATCACCAGCATGCCCTCACCCCCGCCCTTGCCGCACGCGCCGGACGTGCCCGGCCTCGGCCGCCCGCTCTGGCGGCTGGAGCTGCTGCGTTGTCGCGGCGCGGCGGCGGCCAGCTTTGTCGTGGAGAGTCCGGATGCGCAGGGTCGTCTCGCTGTTCCTGCCCACCTGGCCGACCGACCGCTTGCGCCGGCATGGCCAGGCCGCGCTGCCGGTGGCGCAGCCTTTGGTCACCCGCGCGCATGATGGCCGACGCATGGTGATCGCCGCCGCCGATGCGGCCGCCTGGCGCCAGGGCTTGCGGCTCGCTATGCCGCTGGCGCATGCGATGGCGATGGTGCCCGGCCTCGTGGTGGTCGATGCCGATCCGCAGGGCGACAGGCGGGCGCTGTCGGACCTTGCCGCCTGGTGCCTGCATTGCTCGCCGATGACCGCACCTGATCCGCCCGACGGCATCTGGATCGACACCACCGGCTGCGCGCACCTGCATGGGGGAGAGCCACGCATGCTGGACACCCTGGTCGGGCGGCTTGCCGCGGCCGGGCTGTCCGTCCGCGCCGGCCTGGCCGACACGCCCGGGGCCGCCCACGCCGTGGCGCGTCATGGCGCGGGCACCGTGGCCATCGTCGCGCCTGGCAGCCAGGCCGATGCGCTGGCGCTGCTGCCGCTGGGTGCCCTGCGCATCGGCCCCGAGACGGCCGACAGCCTGCGCCGGCTCGGGCTCGACCTGATCGGCCAGCTGTTCACCACGCCGCGTGGCCCGCTGGCGCGCCGCTTCGGCGGCACGCTGCTGCGCCGGCTCGATCAGGCGATGGGCCGGGTGGCGGAGCCGATCCAGCCGGTGCTGCCGCCGGGGACGATCAGCATCCGCCGGGCCTTCGTGGAGCCGATCGCCACGGCCGAGGCGTTTGCGACGGTGATCCTCGCTTTGGTCGAGGAGGCCTGCACCGCACTGCAGGCGCGCGGCGCCGGCGCCCGCACGCTCGATCTGGTGTTCGAGCGGGTGGACGGCAGCGTCCAGGTCGTGCGCATCGGCACGGCCCGGCCGGTGCGTGATCCCATGCACCTCGCGCGCCTGCTCGACGAGCGTATCGAGACGGTGGACCCGGGGCTCGGCGTGGAGGCGATGCGGCTGGTGCTGCCCCTGGTCGAGCCGCTCGCCCCTGTGCAACGCAGCAGTGACCTCGGCGAGGGCCCTGGTGAGGCGGCCGACATCGCGGTGCTGATCGACCGGCTGAGCAACCGGCTCGGCGCCGACAAGGTGTATCGCGTGGCCCCGGTGGAGAGCGACGTGCCGGAGCGGGCGGTGATGGCCGTCCCGCCGCTGACCCCGGCCAGCGGGCGAGGCTGGATCACGCCCTGGCCGCGCCCCGCCCGGCTGCTGCCGCGACCGGAGCCGGTGGTCGCGATGAGCATGCTGCCCGACCACCCGCCGCGGGCGTTCACCTGGCGCCGGGTGCGGCACCGCGTGGTGCGCGCTGACGGGCCGGAGCGCATCACCGGCGAGTGGTGGCGCCGCTCCAGCGAGCGTGCCGCAATTCGGGACTACTGGATCGTCGAGGACAAGGACGGGTGCCGCTTCTGGCTGTTCCGCCAGGGCGACGGCCTCGATCCCGCGACCGGCGGCCTCGCCTGGTTCCTGCACGGCTTCTTCTAAGGATGGCGACCGCCGCATGACCGACGACGACAAACGCACGTTGCATCCCGCCACGGCTGCCGAGCTGGAGGAGACCCTGTCCTTTGCCCTACGCTATGCCGGCAGGCGGCGCGTGCACACGGCCGATGACGTCATGGCGCGGGTCACGGCCGAGCGGCTGGTGCAGCACCTCGAACGCTCCGGCTACGTCCTGATGAAGCGTCCGGCCAAGGCAGCCCCGTCCACCAGCGGGCACCGGCACCCGAACAGCGACTAAGCGTCGTGGTTGGTTTCCCTGGTGTCCCTGGTCCCGCCTATGTCGAGCTGCAGGTCACCACGAACTATTCCTTCCTGCGCGGCGCGAGCCACGTCGAGGAGCTGTTCGTCGCGGCCCAGGCGCTCGGCCTGGCTGCGATCGCCGTCACCGACCACAACACCTTGGCCGGCATCGCCCGGGCGCATGCGCGTGCCGAGGAGATCGGCCTCCGGCTGATCGTCGGCTGCCGGCTGGACCTAAGCGACAGCCTGCCGATGCTGGTCTACCCCACCGACCGCACCGCCTATGCCCGGCTGTGCCGGCTGCTGACCCTGGGCAAAAGCCGCGCCGGCAAGCGTGGCTGCGATCTCGCCTGGGCAGACCTCGTCGCTCATGGCGACGGCCTGATCGCGGTGCTGCTGCCGGACGCAGCCGACGCGGCGCTCGCGGCAGCTCTGACCCGGTTGCGGCGGGACTTTGCGGGCCGCGGCTACCTTGCGTTGGGCCTGCGCCGGCGGCCGGGGGATGCGGTGCGCCTGCGGGAGCTTGCCGACCTGGCGCAGGCCGCGCGCGTGCCGGCCGTCGTCACCGGCGACGTGCTCTACCACACGCCGGGGCGGCGCATCCTGCAGGACGTGGTGACCTGCATCCGCGAGGGCTGCACGATCGACGCCGCCGGGTTCCGCCGCGAGCGCTTCGCCGACCGGCACCTCAAGGCGCCGGACGAGATGGCGCGGCTGTTCGCGCGCTATCCCGAGGCGGTGGCACGGACACTGGAGATCGCCGGCCGTTGCAGCTTCAACTTGTCCGAGCTGCGCTACCAGTATCCCGACGAGAGCGAGGTGCCCGGCGAGACGCCGCAGCAGGCGCTGGAGCGGCTGGTGCGCGAGAGCATCCCGCTCCGCTACCCGAACGGCCTGCCGCCCGACGTCGCGGCGCAGCTGCAGCACGAGCTGCGGCTGATCGCCGACCTCGAATACGCGCCCTATTTCCTGACGGTGAACAGCATCGTCCGCTATGCGCGGGGCAAGGACATCCTGTGCCAGGGACGCGGCTCGGCCGCCAACTCCGCCATCTGCTACGTGCTGGGCATCACCTCCATCGATCCCGTGCGCAGCGGGCTGCTGTTCGAGCGCTTCGTCTCGGCCGAGCGGCGCGAGCCGCCCGACATCGACGTCGATTTCGAGAGCGAGCGGCGCGAGGAGGTGATCCAGTGGGTCTATGAGCGCTACGGCCGCGACCGCGCCGCCCTGTGCTGCACCGTGATGCGCTTCCGCGCCCGGGGTGCGATCCGCGACGTCGGCAAGGTGCTGGGGCTGACCGAGGACGTCACCGGGGCGCTCGCCTCGCAGGTCTGGGGCGGGGGCGGGTCGGAGGGCGGCGTCGGAGAGGACCATGCCGCCGAGCTCAACCTCAACCTCGGCGACCGCCGCCTGCGCCTCGCATTGGAACTGGCCCAAGAGCTGATCGGCTTCCCGCGCCAGCTCGGCACCCATCCGGGCGGGTTTGTCCTCACGCAGGACCGCCTTGACGACCTGGTGCCGATCGAGCCGGCGGCGATGGCCAAGCGCCAGGTGATCGAGTGGGACAAGGACGACATCGACGCCCTGAAGTGGATGAAGGTCGACGTGCTCGGCCTCGGCATGCTTGGCTGCCTGCGCCGCGCCTTCACGCTGATCGAGCAGCAGCACGGGACGGCCATGGACACGGCCGGAAGCCCAGCCATGGACACGACTGGAAGTCCAGCCATGGACATCGCCGGCGTCCCGGCCGAGGACCCGGCCACCTACGCCATGATCCGCCGCGCCGACACGCTCGGCACCTTCCAAATCGAGAGCCGGGCGCAGATGGCGATGCTGCCCCGGCTCAAGCCCACCACGTTCTACGACCTCGTCGTGCAGGTGGCGATCGTGCGGCCCGGCCCGATCCAGGGCGACATGGTGCACCCCTACCTCCGCCGCCGCGAGGGCAAGGAGCATCCCGACTACCCGAAGGACGAGCTCAAGCGCGTGCTCGGCAAGACCCTCGGCGTGCCGCTGTTCCAGGAGCAGGCGATGCAGGTCGCGATCCACTGCGCCGGCTTCACCCCGGGCGAGGCGGACCAGCTGCGCCGGTCCATGGCGACCTTCAAGGTCACTGGCGGCGTGTCGCGCTTCCACGACAAGCTGATCGGCGGCATGGTCGAGCGCGGCTACGAGCAAGCCTTCGCCGAGCGGACCTTCGCGCAGCTGGAGGGCTTTGGCAGCTACGGCTTCCCGGAAAGCCACGCCGCCTCGTTCGCGCTGATCGCCTATGCCAGCGCCTGGATCAAGTGCCACCACCCGGACGTGTTCTGCGCGGCGTTGCTGAACAGCCAGCCGATGGGGTTCTACGCCCCGGCGCAGGTGGTGCGGGATGTGCGGGAGCATGGGGTGGAGGTCCGGCCCGTCTGCGTTAACGCAAGCCGGTGGGACTGCACGCTTGAGCCGCGGCGCGAGCAGGGCAGGGGCTCTGCCGTGCGGCTGGGCTTCCGCACGGTGAAGGGGCTCGCCAACCAGCATGCGGCACAGCTGGTCGCGCACCGCGGGGAGGCACCCTACGGCAGCGTGGAGGAGGCCTGGCGGCGGGCGGGCATCCCGGCGGCGGCACTGGAGCGCTTCGCGGAGGCGGACGCTTTTCGAGGTGTCAGCCTCGACCGGCGCCAGGCGCTCTGGCAGGTGCGCGGGCTGGCCGACACCGTGCTGCCGTTGTTCGCAGCCACGGACGCCGGCGGGCTGCCACGGCCGGAGATCGTCGAGGCGCCTGTCCCGCTGGCCCCGATGCGCGACGGCCAAGAGGTGGTCGAGGATTATCGAAGCGTCGGGCTGAGCCTCCGGCAGCACCCGGTCGTGTTCCTGCGGGCGAAGCTGCAGGCACAGGGAATGGTCACGTGCGCGGATCTCGCCCACGTCCGCGATGGCCGGCGCGTGGTGGTGCCAGGGATCGTGCTGGTGCGGCAGAAGCCGGGCTCGGCCAAGGGCGTCATGTTCATCACCATCGAGGACGAGACAGGGATGGCCAACCTGATCCTCTGGCCGGACCGCTACGCCAGGCAGCGCCGGCTCGTGCTGACGGCCGGGATGCTCGCCTGCCACGGGCGGGTGCAGCGCGAGGGCGAGGTGACGCACGTGATCACCGACCGGCTGGAGGACCTGTCCGACCTGCTGCGCAGCGTGGGCGAGCGGGATGAGGCCGTGCCGATCCAGCACGGCCGCGGCGACGGCGCCACGCACCCGGTGGGACAGGACCCGCGCAAGGTATCAAGGGCTCGACCGGGGAGCCACACCGTCAAGGACGTGGACGCCCCGGCCCCACAGCTCGACCCTGGCATCAAGGTGCCGACCCGGGATTTCCGGTAGCCCACCGCTCAGCTTGGCCGCAGCCCCATTGCCATGCCGGCCAGGGCAGCAGCGGCGAGCAGATCGGTGTCGTTGGACGCGCCAGCCCGGTCGCCGAGCGCGATCCACAGAATGCGGATCGTCGGCGGCACGCCAGCGGCGCCAAGCGCCGCCTCGGCGCGCTCGAGCAGGGCCTGCACCCGGAGCTCCGCATCGCCCTCCGCCGCATAGCGGCTGCGCCAGGCTGCCCGGTCGGCCGCGGGCATCTCTGCCAGGACGCGCAAGGGCAACCGGTCATACGGCAGATGCCCGTTGATGCGGCACTGGTCGCCAAATGTTGCCGGTCGGACATGCTGGATCGACATGGGCAGGGATCATGCGCCACGCAGGGACGGCTGGCTGGATTTGCCGAGCTTACCCCGACTGCGGCAGACCGTGACGCGGCAGCTCGCGAGGCATGTCGGCGCTTGGGCATATACCCAGCAGGTGGCGCGCCCGCGCGGACAGCAGGCATCCGTTGCCGGCGAGGCATGACGCCGTTTGCGCCACGGCCGGTGATGCTGTCGCCATGATCGAGATGCGACGGTTGCCGAGGAGCTCGCGGAAACGCGGAGCGTTTGCCGCTGGGTCGGCCGCGTCCGGCTGCGGGCGCGCTGGCCGGACGGCCGGCGTCCGCACGGGGTGCTGGTGTTCACGGCCGAGCGCCTCGAGGGCGACGTGATCGTCGCCGCCTCCGGCACCCGGCTCACGGTCGAGGGGCCGATCGCGGTGTTCGGACCCGGATCAGGACGGGTGCGCACCGGCCCGTTCGTGGTGGCCGTGCTGGTCGCCTCGCCGGACGGCCGGGCGGCGCTGGCGCCGTTGAAGGCCTACGCCCACCCGTGCTGGTCGGCCACGGATATGCTGCCTGTCGATTCGTCGCACGAGCGTAGGAGTTTGAAACGTCTGGTCGGCTTCCAGGGCTGGATGGCCGAGCAGGGCTATGTCGTCGAGGTAACGAAGCCGTTGCACGACCGGAGCCGCTACTTCCTGGGCCGCGAGGAGCCGGACCAGTGGGTCAAGCCGGACTTCGAGGGCAAGGTTTTTGCCACCGACAATCGTTTTGTAAGGTCATTTGTTGTTGAGAGGCACCGTCAACTTGTCGTTGATGGAAGAGCGGACGGCGCGATGGGTTGAGGGGCGGCGGACGACTGGCGTGATTACGCAGCCCTCGCCACCCTGGTGGCCTCGGCCCCTGTGGTGAATGCTTGACGGCGGGCGGTTCGCAACTTGGCGGCGGTATCTTGGTTGCGGCGGCGGGAGAAAACCTTGGCATCTGATCAGGGGACGATCCGATCAGGGGTGGAAAGAAACCGTTGCACCTGCCGCGGCGACTTGAACCGCTTCATGATCCGCTTTCGCCGCCGGGTCGGTGGGTGGGAGTTGTCCGCCCGGTTGTTCAGGGCTTTGTGCGGCCGGTGCTCGACGCCGGGCGAAGCCGGCCAAGGGTCCCACGGCGAAGCCGGTGGGAAGCTGGCGGAGGGATGATCTCACGCTTGGCCGCAGCGCAGCGGCGGAGCTGGTCGGTGATCGGCACGCGGGGCGCTCGCCCTTGCGTTTTCAGGAGCTTGCGGAACAAGCGTTGGGCGGCCTTCTTGTCGCGCCGGCTTTGGACGAGGACATCGGGAACAAAGCCCTCCTGGTCGACCGCGCGCCAAAGCCAGTGCTTCTGGCCAGCGATGGGGAGGACGACTTCGTCAAGGGGCCATGTGTCGCCGCGGCGGGGCGCTCGCCGACGCATGCGGTTGGCGCATGCCCGGCCGAGTTTCAGGCCCTACTGCCGGAGCGTCTGGCAGGGGACCGAAAGGCCGCGAGCCGCCAGCCTTTCTTCGACCATGCGCCGGCTTAACGGGAACCGGACATACAGCCAGACCGCATCGCTGATGATCTCGGCCGGGACGCGACAGCCCGCGTAACGCGGGTCGCGGGGCGTCGTCATCCAGGACAGATGTCCGAACCACCCCAGCGCCGCCAAGCCGGACACCGCTCAACTTGACGGTGCCGGTAACTCAGCTGTCCTAGACCTTACGGGTCGGGTTTTCGCCGCTGACATTGGTGCCCAGCGTGCCATCGACCGCGCGGGTCGCGGCATTGTCGCGCAGAGCGCCTGGCTGTCCGGTGACCCCGGTCGTCGACCGGGTCGTGCTGGCCGAGCCCGGCACCTGCTCCACATCCACCTTGGTCTCGCGCACGGTGCCGTGCACCGTCTCGACCCGGTCGGCCGCTTCCTTGCGCAGGCCGATCTCCTCGACGACCCGAGCCTCCTTGCCCACCACGGCCTCCTCGGACCTGGCCGTCGCGGACAGGGTGCGCTCGCGGAACGCATCTGCGGCAACACCCGTCAGCGGACGGTTGATCGGGCGGCGGTCGACGACCACCCGCTCCTCGTGCAGGGCCACCTGCTCCTCGACCGGGGTCTCGACCACATGCGACGTGACCCGTATGCCGCCCCCCTCGACCTCGCGCTTGCCGACGACAAGGTCCTCCTTGACCACCTGGATCTTGTCACCCAGCCCGGTCGCGGATGCCGCGGTGCCCATGCCGGTGGGGGCTGCGGGGGCCACAGGTGCGGTCATGCCTGTGATGGGACGCGTTTCGCCGTGCTCCAGGATGTACTCGACCTGCATCGCCATCTCGTCGCTGGCGCGCACCGTAACCAGCGTGCCGCCACGGCCGACGTGTTCGGCGTAGCCCTTGGCATCCGCCTCATCCACACCGGCGCCGGTGAGCGAGCCGAGCAGGCCGCCGGCTGCCGCACCCACGCCCGCCCCGGTCAGCGTCGCGATGAGCCAGCCGGCCGCGACAACCGGTCCGACACCCGGAATGGCCAGCGAACCGAGCCCGGCAAGCAGGCCGGCGCCGCCGCCGAGCACCGTGCCGAGGGTGGCACCCGTGCCGGTGCCGGTCGCAGTGGCGGTATCACCGGCGACATTCGTCGCCACCGTGCGGTCCTTGTCGCCCGACATCAGGCTGATGTCGTCGTGCGGCACACCGGCCGCCTCGAGCGCGTTCACGACGCTGACGGCGCGGTCGTAGGTATCGTAGCTGTGTGCGATCATTCGCATGGATGTTTCCTATGAGTTGGATGTTGGACGATGGGAAAGGCCGCGTGTCACTGCTGGCCGACGTTGCCCTTGTAGTCGAGCCAGACGCCGACCTTGGCGCCATCCTTCATGGCGCTGCCACGCCAGACGCCATTATTGTCCTTCTTGAGATCGGCAACGGTCGCGTAGCCACGGCTCTCGATGCGGCGGTGCGCCTCGCCGTCGCTGAACGAGTTGGCGCCCTTTGCAGGTTGCGGCGCGTTCGCCCCCGTCGTCGCGACCGCCTGGTTGCGGTTGCCGGCGGCTCCAGCCGTGCCCGTGTTCCGGTCGACGACGCCAGCACCCGGCGCTGTGCCGGTGCTGGTGTTCGTGCCCGGCGTCGCGGGCAGAGGCGCCCCCGGCGTCGTCGTCACGACGGGAGCCGTCGGCCGCGAGGGGGACGTCGATGGGGTCTGCGCCGATGCCGCCGTGGCGAGCAGCCCGCTGGTGAGGACCATCGTAAGAAACTTCATGGGAAAGAACCTCCTGATCGAGAAGAGAAACAAGTCGAAACGGCGTTCTTCAGGAACGTACGATCGCTAACCTTACTGCGAAACAGCGGGATTGCCCTGCTGATACGGCTGCTGCGGATACTGCTGCTGAGACTGCGGTTGCTGGTATTGTTGCTGCTGGGTGGCCTGCGCGCCATTGCGCGAGTTGGCGACGTGTCGTCCGACTACGCATCCGGCGCCTGCGCCCAGCAGGCCGTGGTGCCCGGCAAAGTGCCCGGCAACCCCGCCGGCGATGGCACCCTTGATGCACCCCGCCGCCTGAGCCGCTGGCGCAGCTAGACCGAACGCAACCGCCAGGGTCGCCGCCGCAACTATCATCCTCATTGTATGAGCCTTTCACATTGGACATAGCATCGAACGTGCTGATGGCGGCAGAGTTCAATTCGGCCCCGACCAGTTCGCTGGAGTCAGCGCCGTATCAGCGGCAGGCAGGCTAGGATCCCGAGCGCGAGTGCGAGCACGGCCCAGGTCGGATCGCCGCCACGCAGCCACTTGGCCGCGACCAGGCCGGCGGTAAACGCCATGGCCACACCGGACAAGCAACCGATGAAGGCGAAGGCAAACACCGTTCGATCGGACCAGGTCGTGCGGCGCTGATGCTCAATGAGTGGGTGACCGGTGCATTCCACATCTGCGCGAAGGTGTGGCCCGGGACTGGGCTGGCTCATGGATGTGCCTGTGGAGCTGTGCCGACCTCCACCGCTTGTGCAGCGGCCTTGGCGGCGGTGGCGTGCCCGTTCTCCAAGGCCAGCACCTTGGCCAAGGCTGCCTCGACCGTGGGCAGCGCCCATGTGCCGCCCGATGACCGGACCAGGACCACCATCCCGCGACTTGTCGGGTTCATGAGATAGCGCACGTCCTCAGGGTCATGCCGGAACAGGCCCGTGCGTCTGAGCGGTACGGTGTACTGTCATAAGCGACCGTGCGGAACTTGATACATTCGCACGCCGCAGTCTGGTAAATTTGGGCTGTGTCTTTTCAACAAAATAGCATTTGCAGAAGTCCTGTGCGGAAGTGGCAGACTTTTGCGATAAGATTTGCACCACCTATCAAAGTCCGTGCGGGATCGTATCGGCGATCCGGCAACGCTCTGATCTCTCGCAAGAAAATTCCTTATGACAGTGGGCCGTACGATTCAGACGCACGGCCCGATTCCTAAGCAGGCATTCGTGGCGCAGCCAACGAGAGCCTGCTTAGGCCCGGGGGTTATGGCTCTAGGCGGAACGTCCGCACGCCATCGGCGCCGGCCGCATATGACCCGATGTAGCGCGGCGTCTGACCAACCGATGACCCCCATGAGCCTACTACTGGCTGGGGTGCCGACCACTGATCGTCTCGGGGAGGAGGCGCAGGTCGAACTCTCGCCTCGACAACCCTACGTGCCCGGTTGCCCACAACTGCCGTCGCAACGCGCGGCGGGACGGCGGGCACGCTCTGCCGATCGAGGCTCCGTGCCAGACCCGGCGGCACCCCCGGCGGCTGCAAGTCATTTGGCGCAGCTTCAAGCGCCCCGAGTTTGGTCTGTGACCAAACTGTGATGACCGCCTCGGGTGCCACCGCCGGTGCCGGCGTGAGTGGCAGGCTGGGCCGCAACCCTAGATCGGCGCTCTGCCCGTCACTCATCAGCGTAGTCGCATGGGGCGCTGGAACACCCGGCAATGCAGGGTCCGCTTCTGAACCAGCGTGAAACGCGGCGCCATCAACCGCTGGCATCTCTGGTGGCGGTATTGCCGGCGTTTCCAGTGGCGTTAACGGCTGAACGACGGACGCAACCTGCTGGCTCACCGCCGGGCCATCCGCGTCGCCAGGCCTCATGCTGAGCATGAGGCATGCCGCGCCACCCAACGCAAGCGACGCCCCTGCGCCAAGCCAAAAGGTCCGAGAGGGCCTACTTGCGAAAACTCCAGGATTTCGTGCACCGGAAATCGGCGAGGCCGTCACCCCGGCCCACCCCGCCGCATCCACGTGAGCGGAGGGCAAAACTGGCAATGTGTCTGCCGCTCCGGGGATCGGCGCCGCCAAGGCAAGGACCAAACCGGCCGTCAGTCGTGTGCGGAGCCACGCGAGTTCGCCCGTATCAAGCGCATCGAAAAGTCCTGGCCGCCCGCAGAAGACAAGCCGCAAATGTGCTCCGAAGCGGCTGGCAAGTTGGATGTAACGGAGTGCCGGAAGCTGGAGGGCATGCGCGTTACTGACCAGCAACACAATGCGGTCACACGTCTCGTCGAGCACAGTCAGCCCCTTGAAGTCCCGGCTGAGCACTTCGTCATCTGGGACGCTCGTCTTCGGTTGCCCAGCCAAAGGCGCCAATGATGTGGGCACGCCAAGAGCACTCGGCAGCACGTCCGCCGCTCGAAGGACCCGGCTACGCAGACCTGTCAGGCAATCCGCCGCCAAGTCCAGCAACATGCGCCCCCCGTCGCCCTCGGTGACTAAGATCACGTCTGCGCCATCGAGGATCCGATCCAACAAAAGGCGAAGCGCGTCTGGCTGATTTACGGTTTGGGATGTGCTGGAGATGTACACGGCACTCTCTGCCTTCGCTGCATGTCTGCCACGTACGATATAAGTCCATACCCGCTTGCCGGTTCCAAATTCGATCCACCAGGGCTGGCCTGTCATCCAGCATTTTGATGAACTGTTGCCACCGCCTCAGCAGGGCTGCGCGCAGTTGCGACCAGTGTGATCGCCCGATCGAGACTGGCGTCTGACCCGCTTCCAGATCAGATGGGATAGTTGCAGACGGGAACCGGTGCCAGGCTCCACTGTGCCTGCCCTGCAACAACGTAAAGCAAATACACAGGCAGCTAGGGGTAGGCCGAATAGGCGTCGTCTCAATTGCGTAGTAGCAGCACAACTGCGGCTGCGACACCGGGCCGAAGAGTATCAAGGAGACGGCACATGACGCTACGTGAGGCCTTGCTTACGGCTACCCTCCTGGTGGCACCTCTGACCGTACGTGCTCAGCCGATCGACGGCGTTTACGTCGGCGTCGGTGCTGGCGTCAATTTCCTGCAGGATGAGCGGGCGCGGTTTGCCGGCGTCGCTGGATCCAGCGTCGGCTTGAACGACGCGCGGCTGCGGTTCGACCCCGGTTTCCGTGCCTTGGCCAGCGTTGGCTACGGGCTCGGCAATGGGTTGCGGCTCGAAGTCGAGGGAGACTATTTCCGCAACACCCTGTCGCGCGCCGGACAGACCGGCTCGGGAGGCACGACCAACAGATTTGCTGGCCTGCCACTCTCGGCGCGGGGTGCAGAGGAAAAATGGGGTGGGTTCGTCAATGCCCTGTTCGACCTCAACCCCAATCTGCTCGGCTTGGGCTCGCTGCCACTTGCGATCACACCCTACCTCGGCGTGGGTGTTGGCTATTTGCAGTCACGCAACCAAGACCTGCGCATCGCCAACGGCGGTCAGTTCCTGATCCGCAGCACCGGAACCGATGGTAACTTTGCCTACCAGGGTATTGTTGGATTGGCGTTCCCGATCAACGCGGTCCCTGGCCTCGCCTTCACCGCCGAGTATCGCTTTACCGGCGTTGCCGCGAACCGCGTTCCCCTGGGGCAGTTCTTTGCGCCGGGTGTCGCCACGCGTGCCCGGATCACAGAGCGCGACGATTTCAATCATAGCATTGTTGCGGTTGCCGTCCGCTACGCATTCAACTATCCGCCCCCGCCCTCGCCGGTACCGGTGGCACCTCCCACGACCGCGGTTGTGGCGTCTCGGACCTACCTCGTGTTCTTTGATTGGGACCGTGCGGATCTTACCGATCGCGCACGGCAGATTGTCGCCGAGGCTGCCGCCAGTTCCACCCGAATACAGACCACCCGCATCGAGGTGCAGGGCAATGCCGACCGTAGCGGTCGGCCCGCGTATAACCAGGGCCTATCACTACGCCGCGCGCGTGCGGTGGCGGCTGAGCTGGTTCGTCGCGGCGTGCCGCAGGCCGAGATTGCCGTCCAAGGCTTCGGCGACACTCGTCCGCTGGTGCCCACGCAGGCCGGCGTGCGCGAGCCGCAGAACCGCCGCGTGGAAATCGTATTGCGCTAATAGTACCGTGGCCTGTTTATTTCAGATGGGGCGTTGAGCGGCGGCTTGACATGTCCGGTCGGTTTCAGAAGACGACTTCAGGAGGGGCCAGACGATCTTGGCAGCAACTCCACTGCCGGCATGTTTTGAGCTGTTCGGACCACCTCCATGGCGAACCAGGCCGGCTTCTGGAGTTCAGGAGCAGCTCTGGTTGGACATTCTGACGATTCCGGTCGCGCGACGTTCAACCCGAAAGCCTAACAAACCGTCGGGGCTCTCGCCGGGTTTCGGGGTGGTGGCAGCCACGTCGAGTGACCAAGCCAGCGACGAGGGCACTGTGCAGCACTTTGCCGCGTCGGCGCGCGTTGTGCACACACCGGAAGAAGCCGACACGGAGCGACAGCTTGTCCTGCAAGATGCGGCGGTGCGGGCGCAACCAGGAGCGCAGCAGCCAACGTAGTGCATGTGTGGACATCAGGTAATCGCGGTCGGGAGCCTCAGGCACTCATAGTGCCGCGATCTGGGCGTTGTCGCCCGGCAGTTGGCATCATGGGAGGCTGCTCGATGACCCGATTTGTTGGTTTGGACGTTTCGCAAAAGCTGACGGCGATCTGCGCAACGCGCGACCAGGCGCCTGGCCCCCGCTTCGATGGTGGGTTCGTTCAGCACAATGGCGTCCTTGGCCCAGCTTGCATTCCGGCCCAGAGCCTCGCACGCTCTCTCGGGGTCGCCGTTCCAGAGCAGATGCCGCAATCGTTCCACGTCGATCTGAGCCCAGTCGAGCGGGGCAAGCGGCGGCTC
>JAABUK010005969.1_pt1 | contig 18504 bp, 15 predicted proteins | sample 5559141 | NCBI WGS metagenome assembly JAABUK01 (sample SAMN10711869, study PRJNA513367) | rock metagenome | isolation source: Antarctica rocks | place: Antarctica: Victoria Land, Pudding Butte nord | collected 2016-01-03 | reverse complement strand
GGTGGCGATGGTTGGGGTGTGCCGGCGCGGGGGGGGTGTGGCCGCCGTGGGGGTGCGTTGATGGGATGGATGCGGACGGTGGTGCGGGAGGTGTGGGGGCTGTTTGTGGACGACGGGTGGTTTGCGGTGGCGATTGTGGCGTGGGTGGGAATGGTGTGGCTAATGGTGCGGCGGTTCGGGGTTTCGGGCGGGGTGGGGGCAGTGGTGCTGTTTGCGGGACTGGGGCTGATTCTGGTAGAGAGCTTGTGGAAATTTGCGCGGGGGCGGCGGGCGGGGTGATGAGTTCGCGATGGCGCGGAGTTGCGCCTCCGCGCACTGTTGATTGCTCAACATAAGCGCGTTTTGTCGTTAGTGATGTTGCCACAGGATCCCCTAGGACAACGGCAAAGACAGAAGCAGATCCCTACGGGATGACAAGCAAAGGGACAGCGCAGCCAGGCTAGGAATAGCTGCGGCTAGAAACCCGCGGCGGACTCGATGTTTACTGGAGGAGGGAGATGGCGGTGGCGGTGAGGGATTTGACGCCGGTGGCGAGGGTGGGTTCGGGGTCGGGTTCGAAGCGGCTGGTGTGGGGGCCGGGGAGGGGCTTTCCGGCGGTGGTGGCGGCGGCGAACTTCTGGGGGTTGGCGGCTCCGAGGCGGAAGTAGCAGGTGGGAATTTTTCCATCGAGCGAGAAGACGCCGACGTCTTCCGAGCCCATGACGGGCTCGCCGGGGAAGACGTTGCTTTCGCCGAGAGTCTTGACGAGGGTGGCGCGGACGCGGTTCGTGAGAGCGGGATCGTTCGAGAGGACGGGGGTGGATTCGGCTTCGAGGACGGTGACGGTGGGCATCTTGTCTGGCGGGAGGCCGGCGGTGGTGCCGATGCCGAGGGCGATCTGGCGGAGGCCGGCGAGGGTGGTGTCGCGGCTTTTGTCGGAGAAGGCGCGGGTGGTGAGCTCGAGCTTGACCTCATTGGGGATGATGTTGCGCTTGGTGCCGCCGTGGATGTCGCCGACGGTGACGACGGAGGCGTTCTGGGGGTCCTGCTCGCGGGAGACGATGGTCTGGATATCGACGATAAACATCGCGGCGAGGACGATGGGGTCGCGGCCGAGCTGGGGGTAGGCGCCGTGGCCGCCGATGCCGCGGATGAGGACGTCGACGGAGGTGGAGGAGGCCATGGAGGGGCCGCTGGTGACGGCGACGGTTCCGGCGGCGCGGTCGGAGGTATCGTGGAGGCCGATGACCATATCGGGGCGGCCGAAGCGATCGTAGAGGTGGTCGGCGAGCATGGCCTTGGCACCGTCGATGGTCTCCTCCGAGGGCTGGCCGACGATCATGAGGGTGCCGTGCCAGTCCTTACGGGCTTGGGCGAGGGCCTGTGCGGTGCCGATAAGGACGGTGGTGTGGACGTCGTGGCCGCAGGCGTGCATGACGCCGACGTCCTGGCCAGTTTTGTTCTTGGTGAGGACGTGCGAGACGTAGGGGACGCCGGTCTCTTCGATGATGGGGAGGGCGTCCATGTCTCCGCGGACGAGGAGGGTGGGTCCGGGGCCGTTTTTGAGCAGGCCGACGACGCCAAAGGCGTGGGCGCCGTCTGGGTAGAGGCCGATGTGATCGGTGACGGTGTAGCCGGCCTTGCGGAGGGCTTCGGCGAGGGTGGCGGAGGTGTGCTCTTCGAAATGGGAGAGCTCGGGGTGGGCGTGGAGCTGCTTGTAGGTGGTGATGAGGTTGGGGAGCTGGGATTGCTCGAAGGCGACGAGGTCGGCTGGGGATGCGGGCTTCTGAGCGAGCGCGGTGGTGGCGGTGCAGGTGCAGGTGCAGAGCAGGGCGGCGACGACGGCGTGGAGGCCGGGCTTCAGAAGCATGAAGGAGTCCTTGTCAAAGGCGATGCGGGATAGGAGCAAGTCTATACGGAGTGCGAGCTGTTGCTTGGCGGACGACTTTCGAGAGGCTGGCGGTCGGGACAATGCCCGCGGCCCGCCATATTTGGCACAATGGACGACATGGTCATGACGCGACGTCTTCTGTTGCTATCCGGGGCTACGCTAGCCGCATCGAGATGTGTCGAAGCTCTTGCCTTCCGAGACGCCGTTCTGTTGACGGCTGGGGAGGTGATTGAACGGCTGAAGAAAGGGACGGGCATACCCTGGAATGCCGATACGGTGGACAAGATCGTGGCTGGTGGCGAAGGTACGCGGGTGCGCGGCGTTGCCGTGACGATGATGGCGACGGCTGATGTGCTGCAGCGTGCGGTAGCGGGTGGGATGAACATGGTGATCACGCATGAGCCTACGTTTTACTCGCATCTGGAAACGCGAGAGGCGCTGTTGGCGGACCCTACATTTCAGTTCAAGACCAGGTTGATCGACTAGCATGATGTGGTCGTGTTTCGGTTTCACGATCACTGGCACAGGATGAAGCCGGACGGCATTGCAGAGGGCATGACGCGCGAGCTTGGATGGATGAAGAACGTGAAGCCCGGCGACCCTTTCAGATTCGAGTTTCGGGAGACGCCACTGGGGGAGTTTGCAGCGGCGATGGCGACGCGGCTCGAGGCGCACTCGATGCGGGTGGTCGGAGATCCAAAGCTGCCGGTCCGGCGGGTGGCGGCGAACTGGGGTTATGGGAGCTTGATGCCGAATCTGCTGAAGGTTGTGGAGGATCCGGAGGTGGATCTGATGATTGTGGGCGAGACGCGGGAGTGGGAGCTGGTGGAGTATGTGCAGGACCAGATTGCGTCGGGGGCGAAGAAGGCGCTGATCGTGCTGAACCATGTGGTGTCGGAGCAGGCGGGGATGAAGTATTGTGCGGAGTGGCTGCGGCCGTTGGTGCCGGAGGTGCCGGTGATGTTTGTGGCGACAAAGGAGCCGTTCTGGGTGCCGCGGGCGGCGCGCTGACGCGGGCTTGACTAGGAACTATTCCTTGACGGTGACTCCGAGTGCTTTCATTTTGCGGTAGAGGTGGGAGCGTTCTAGGCCGAGGGATTCGGCGGCTCGGGTGATGTTGCCGTGGTGCTCGTCGATCTTTTTGAGGATGTAGTCGCGCTCGTAGGCTTCGCGGGCTTCGACGAGGGTGGCGGACTCTTCGGGGTGGGCGGTGGCTCTGGAGCGGGAGCCGTCCGCTCCCCTGCCGTCAGTTCCCTTCCCGTCGCGCGGGGTGTCGCGGTGGGTCTCGCGGAAGACGAGCATGGGGAGGTGTTTGCGCTCGATGCGCTGGGCTTTGGGGTTGAGGATGAGGACGCGCTCGACGAGGTTGCGGAGCTCGCGGACGTTGCCGGGCCAGTTGTACTGGCGGAGGGCGGAGAGGGCGTCGTCGGTGATGTCGACGTGCTGGCGGCCGTACTGTTTGCCGAACTCGGCGAGGAACTCCTTGACGAGGAAGGGGATGTCTTCCTTGCGGTCGCGGAGGGGCGGGACGTAGAAGGGGATGACGTTGAGGCGATAGAAGAGGTCTTCGCGGAAGTTGCCGCGGGCGATCTCTTCTTCGAGGTCCTTGTTGGTGGCGGCGATGACGCGGACGTCGACGTGGACGGGGTGGGTGGCGCCGACGGGGAGGAAGCGCTGCTCGTCTAATGCGCGCAGGACCTTGGCCTGGGTTTTGAGGCTCATGTCGCCGACCTCGTCGAGGAAGAGGGTGCCGCCGTCGGCGCGCTCGAAGGTGCCGCGTTTTTCGGGGGGAGCGGAGGCGCCGGAGGGGGAGGCGCCGTGGCGGTAGCCGAAGAGTTCGGAGTCGATGTAGTCCTCGGGAATGGCGGCGCAGTTGAGCTCGACGAAGGGGCGATCCTTGCGGAGGGATTCGGCATGCATGGCGCGGCCGATGAGTTCCTTGCCGGTGCCGGACTCGCCGTAGATGAGCACGCGGCCGTTAGTGGGAGCCATGAGTTTGATCTGCTGGCGGAGGGCTTTGATGGAGACGCTGGCGCCGGTGACGGAGGCGCGGGCGGTGAGCTGGCGGTTGAACTCGGCGTTGTCCTCGCGCAGGCGACGGGCCTGCATGGCGTTGCCGAGGACGATGAGGGTGCGATCGAGGGAGAGGGGCTTTTCGAGGAAGTCGTAGGCGCCGAGCTTGGTGGCGCGGACGGCGGCTTCGATGGTTCCGTGGCCGGAGATGATGATGACCTCGGGGATGCGCGTGGGGTCGAGCCTGCGGATATCGGCGAGGGCGTCGAGGCCGTCGCGGTCAGGCAGCCAGATGTCGAGCAGGACGACACCATAGGCGGCGTCGCGGATGAGTTCGAGAGCCTCGGCGGCGGTGGCGGCAGTGGTGACGGTGTAGCCCTCGTCCGTGAGGATGGAGGAGAGGGAGTCGCGGATGTCGGCTTCGTCGTCGACGATGAGGACGTGGTTCATGGGTGGCCTTGGGTGCGGTAGTTTGACGCCAGATGTTGCGGCGATTTATGGGGAACAGCAGATTTCTCCGCTGCGCTCCTGAATGAAAAGCAAGGGAACAGGCAACAGCAACTGCACGGGACAGCAACTGCAAAGGAAACGGCAAATGCGGGATTCTTCCCCCTTCGCTGGGCTCAGGGTCAGAAGGACAGCGGTTGGGTGATGGCGGCAGCGTTGGTGATGGGATCGAGGTCGGAGTCGGTGGGGGTGGCGGGGCGGAGTTCTACGATGAAGCGGGCACCGGCGGGATGATTTTTTTCGGCGCGGATGGTTCCGCCGTGCTCCTGGATGATTTTGGCGGCGATGGCGAGGCCGAGGCCGGTGCCGCGCTGCTTGGTGGAAAAGTAGGGGAGGAAGAGGCGCTCGCGCATGTCGTCGGTGAGGCCGGAGCCGGTGTCGGCCACGGTGAGTTCGACGAGGTTGGAGTCGAGCAGGGCGGTAGTGAGGTGGAGCTCGCGGAGGAGCGAGGTCTGCATGGCTTCGGCGGCGTTGTCGATGAGGTTGGAGAGGGCGCGCTTGAGGGCTTCGGGGTCGGCGAGGACGAGGGGGAGGTTGGCGGACAGGTTGCGGACGATGCGGATGTTTTGCAGCCGTCCGCTGAAGAGGGCGAGGGAGTTTTGGATGATGGTGTTGAGATCGGCGGGACGGGGCTGGGCGGCGGGGAACTCGGCGAGTGCGGAGAACTGGTCTACGAGCGAGCGCATGCTGGCGACCGAGGAAGAGATGGTCTCGGAGCAGCGGCGGATGGTGGCGACGGAGGGTGAGTCGATGCCGTGCGCGCTGAGGGTGGCGGCGAGGCGGTCGATGTGGCGGCGGGTCTGCTCGGCGGAGAGGGAGATGGGGGTGAGGGGATTTTTGATCTCGTGGGCGACGCGGCGGGCGACCTCTTTCCAGGCGGACTGCTTCTGAGCGCGGAGGAGCTCGGTGGCGTTTTCGAGGACGAGGACGTAGCCGAGGTGGTCGCGGCGGCCTCCACCGGACTGGGGCCCGGGCTGGGTGCCGGAGCGGACGGAGGTGGGGAGGCTCTCGAGGAGGGCGACGGTGGCGAGGAGGTTGACGGTGCCGCCGGCGCCGTTGGGTGCGGGCATCTCGATCTCGGTGGAGGCGGAGCCCATGCGGTGGGAGCGGCGGATGAGGCGGTCGACGGCGTCGGTGACCTCGGGCGGGAGGACCTCGTCGATGGTGCGGCCGAAGAAGGGCTGCTGACCGCCGGGGTCCATCATCTCGGAGAGGGCGCGATTGGTGGTGAGGATGCAGCGGCCGGGAGAGAGGGTGGCGACGCCGTTGGGGATGGTTTCGAGCATGGTTTCGAGCTCGGAGCGGCGGGCCTCGAGGGCGGTGTTGGCGGCGGAGAGCTGGAGGTTGGATTCCCCGACCGCGAGACGGGAGTTTTCGAGGTCGGCGGCCATGCGATTGAAGGAGAGGACGAGCTCGCCGAGCTCTTCGGTGGCCGACGGGGCGACGCGGTGGGCGTAGTCGCCGGCGGCGATGAGGTCCATGGCGTCGGCGAGGGCTTCGACGGGCTTGGTGACCTGCTTGGAGAGGTGCAAGGCGAGCCAGGTGCAGGCGAAGAGGGCGAGCCCGGTCATCATGAGCAGGAGGAGGGTGTAGAGGTTGCGGATCTGGCGGCGGGAGCGGAAGAGGGTCCAATAGGCGTCGCTAGAGGCGTGCAGGCGGGCCATGGTGGCGGAGAGGCCGAAGGGAACGGGGACGCCGACGACGACGGTTCCGCCTTGCGTGAGCGCGGCGGCGCCGAGGGCGAAGTCGGTTGAACCGATGGAGAAGAGGGGCTGGTCGGTGCGCTGGGAGGCGGACAGGATGGCGGCGTCGATGGACGGGCTGAGGGCCTGCTGGGCGGGGCGATTGCCGTTTGCGGCGGATGGGGCGGGGGGCGAGGGCGCGGGGGACGATGGGGCGCGGGGCGAGGGGAAGCCGTCGGGAAGGTTTTCGATGGGGTCGGGGATCCAGGACTTGAGCTGGGCGCCGCCCAGTGTGGATTGCGGCATCTGGAAGCCGGCGACGGCGTGGCCGTTGCGAAAGACGACGGCGAAGCCGTTCTGGAGGGTGATCTCATGGCGGCGGAGGATGGCGTCTGTTTCCTGGCGGGCCTGGATAGCTTGAGCGCGCGAGTCGGGGCGGACGGGCGCCTGGGAAGGAGCCAACGCGGGGTGGCCTGGGCGGGAGCGACCCCGCCCTTTCGCAGCAGAGGCGAGAGAATGGGCCGCCCGGTTGGAGCGGGTTCCGGTGGGGGGTTGGCGGCGGACTGGGTGCGGCGTCGCAGGACCCCGGTGCGGGGCGGGTGACGCGGAGACAGGCGGGGGGATCTCGGTGGCGATGGACTCGGCTTCGACGCGGGCGTTGGCGGTGGTGTACTGGGCGAGTTGGAGGGCCATGCGGTTGGAGTCGTCGCGCATCTGGTTGACGGGCTGCGAGAACCAGCGGTCGACGGCGCGATTCATGAGCAGCCAGCTGAAGGCGAACATGAAGGCGAGGGGGAGGAGCGAGACGAGGACGGCTCCCCAGAGCATGCGGGTGCGGAGGCGGGCGCCGAGGACGCGGGAGCGCTGGTCGGCATAGATCTTGAGGATGTTGCGGACGAGCAGGATGAGGGCGGCGACAAAGAGCAGGAAGGCGACGGCGGAGAGGCCGGTGTAGACGAATATCTGAAAGATGGTGGAGGGGTTGAGGAAGTTGAGGCGGAAGGCGTTGAGGGTGGCGAGGGCGGCGAAGAGGAGGAGGAAGGCCGCGCCGAGGGCGATGATGAGGAGTTTTCGCCGGTTCGGGGTGGTGGGCATGGCTGCGCTTGCCTCTCAAAGGTTGGACGGAACTTGAGAGGATTATAGGTTGGGAGGCGGGATGGCGGAGCGGAGGTGGCGGGCTTGGGCAGGATTGGCGGCGAGAAGCGGGTTTGTGCGGATCAACCGGCTTGGCTGGCTATAGAGAGTGCCTCTGCACCGCCGAGTTGAGAAGACGCACGTCAGAGATTTCTACTGTCGAAGAGGAGCATAGAAGCCGGACGTACCAACAATGTTGACGACACGGCTCGGACCGACGAGGACGATCCGGTGAAAAGCACCGTCGCGGTTGAGCCTTCTCGGCCGGTAAAGCAGGAGGTACTCGTCTCTAAGGTCCTTGCCCACTGTATCTATGTCGGCGCCAATGTGATCATCGGGATCATCGACATAGAAGAGGCGACCACCGGTATGATCCGTGAGTTGCCGTAGCGTCGCCGGTCCGAGAGAAGGCTCGGCGGATGCTGGTCTCGGACTGAAGGCGTAGATGGCGGTGTGGGTCTCCCGACATCTATCGATCGCCTTTTGCGCGGTTATGTAGCTCGCCGTGTCCTCGCCGTCCGAAAATAGTAGGATCACGTTTGCCGCGTTCGGGTTCGTGGCCTTGCCAAATTCGTAGGAGCAGGTGCTGAACAGAGCATCAAAGATGCTCGTACCGTCGATAGGATCATGGGGTCCTACGCCGATTCTTCCGACACTGTTGAGGAGATTCCTCTTCTGATTAGTCCAACTCTGGACAACCCGCCTCGACCGGGCAAAGGCCACAACAATCCCTTCATCTGGCGCTTGCGATAACAGCATCTCAACGGCCTTTTGTGCCTCCGCGCGACTATGAGAAGCGTGCGCGGCGACGGATCCACTAGTGTCTACGATGAAGCCCGCGTGAATAGGACGATTGCTCAGACGCCGCAGGCTGATGATCTGGCCGGGACCATCACCGTTGTCGAACACGTCTATCTCTTCTGGCTTAAGGTCAATGACCGGTACATTGTGGGAGTCGGAGGCATGGAAGGTGATCCCGACCTCATTTACCGAAACTGTCAGAGAATATGGTGCTACTTTCTCGGGCGAAGGAGACTTCTGTGCAGATGCTTTCATGCTATCGAACAGCAACACGCTCAGCACTGGAAGGCTAATCGGCAGCAACAAGATACCTCGGAAGAGACAGGTCAAGCGCACGGCGAAAGTTTACGCCTTTGTGCAGATTCTCATCCGGGACGCTTGCGGAGCTGATTGTCTCAAGAAGTCGGCTTCTCGGGACGATTGTGGCGAGTGCGCCTGGTTTTGACGGGTGGGAGCTGGTCGAGTTAGAGGAGGTCGGCTACGGGTTTCCAGTCGCGTTTCTGGGCCTGGGCTACGGCCTGGTAGGTGAGGGCGCCGTTGAAGGTGTTGACGCCTTCGGCGATGCCGGGATCTTCGGCGATGGCGGCGTTTGCGCCGAGGCGGGCTAGCTTGAGGACGTAGGGGAAGGTGGCATTGGTGAGGGCGAGGGTGGAGGTGTTGGGGACGGCGGCGGGCATGTTGGTGACGCAGTAGTGGACGACGCCCGAGACCTCGAAGGAGGGGTCGGAGTGGGTGGTGGGACGGGCGGTCTCGATGCATCCGCCCTGGTCGATGGCGACGTCGACGATGACGGCGCCCTTCTTCATTTTGGAGACCATGGCGCGAGTGACGATTTTGGGGGCGGCGGCTCCGGGGATGAGGACGCCGCCGATGACGAGGTCGGCCTCGGCGGTGGCGCGGGCGACGTTGTAGGAGTTGGAGGCGACGGTGAAGACACGGCCGTTGAAGATGTCGTCGAGCTCGCGAAGGCGGTTGAGGTTGAGGTCGAGGAGGGTGACCTTGGCGCCCATGCCGAGGGCGATTTTAGCGGCGTTGGTGCCGACGATTCCGCCGCCGATGATGCAGACGCTGGCGGGGGCGACGCCGGGGACGCCGCCGAGCAGGAGGCCGCGGCCGCCATGCTCTTTGGTGAGGAACTGGGCGCCGACCTGGACGGAGAGGCGGCCGGCGACCTCGGACATGGGGGTGAGGAGGGGGAGGGCGCCGGTGCGGTCGCGGACGGTCTCGTAGGCGATGCCGGTGACCTTGTTCTGGAGCAGGGAGTCCGTGAGCGCGGTGAGGGGAGCAAGGTGGAGGTAGGTGAAGAGGAGGAGGCCGGGGCGGAAGTGGCGGTACTCCTTTTCGGTAGGCTCCTTGACTTTGACGATCATGTCGGCGAGCCGCCAGACGTCGTGGGCGGAGCCGACCATTTCGGCGCCGGCGTTCTGGTATTCGTCATCGGGCATGGCGGAGAGAGCCCCGGCGTCGTGTTCGACGAGGACTTTATGGCCTGCTTCGACGAGGGCTTTGACACCGGCGGGCGTAATGCCGACACGGCTCTCATGATCTTTTACTTCCCTGGGTACACCGATGGTCATCGAGATGGAATCTCCGTTTGCAGATCGATTGTATAGAGGCGGCGGCTAGGGGGTCGAAAAGCTATACACATGCGGAGGGGTGGGGTAGTCTCGAATTTGCCCTCCGGCAAGGAGAAGAGAGCGAGTGACTGCGACCGTGGCCTCCAGCGGCCGCAACTTCAAGCCGATCGATTTCAAGACGCGCTTCCCTGCCCTGGATGGAATACGAGCCCTTGCCGTGCTGATGGTCTTCGTCAATCACTTCGGTGGCGGCGCGCACGGGGGACGCGTTCTCAACCTGCTGAACGGGATCCGTACGCGTGGGTGGATGGGCGTGGACATGTTTTTCGTTCTCTCCGGATTTCTGATTACGGGGATTCTTTACGACACGCGCAACGATTCGAAGTTTTTCCTGAGGTTCTTCGGGCGTAGAGCCGTGCGCATCTTTCCGGTCTTTTACCTGGTGGTGGCGATCCTGCTGCTGTTGACGCCGATCTTCCGGTACGAGTGGCGGCCGGGGCACCTGTGGTTTCTGGTGTATCTGGGGAACTTTTTCGCGAACCGGGATTTTACGCTGTATGAGATCTTCAGCGCGAACCAACCGGCGGCGAAGGTGTTTATCGGGCACTTCTGGTCGTTGTGCGTGGAGGAGCAGTTTTATCTGTTGTGGCCGGTGCTGGTGTGGGCGGTGCGAGACCGGATTCGCCTGCTGTGGACGGCAGCGGGCCTATCGACGCTGGCGCTGCTGCTGCGGGTGGGAATGGAGATGCGGTTTTCGCGGGGAACGAGCGAGCTGTGGATCGTGCGGACGCTGCCGTTTCGGATGGATTCGCTGCTGATGGGAGCGATGCTGGCTCTGCTTCTGCGCGGGCCGGCGGCGGACCTGTGGCAGCGGCGGTGCCGGTGGGTCTTTCTGGGGTCGATGGGGGCCTTGCTGGCGATTTTTGCGCGGTTTCCGGACTTCGACTCGCCTGTGCTGATGACCGTCGGTCTGACCGTGACGGCGTTGGCGAGCGCGGGCCTGATCGGAATGACGCTGCGGGCCGGGTCGCCGGCTTTTCGCTGTTTTCATGTGAGCCCGTTGCGTCGGCTTGGCCGATACAGCTACGGGTTCTACATCTACCATGTGTTGTATGGGTGGGCCTGGATTCAGTTTCTGGTATTTGTAACCTCGAAGGTCCACTCGCTGGCGCTAGGCGGGCTGATTGCGCTGCCGATCAACTTCCTGACGACGTATCTGATCTCGATGGCGAGCTACGAGTGGATCGAGAGGCGGTTCCTGGTGCTGAAGCGCAGGTTCGAGTATGACTCCGAGAGGGCGGAGCACCGGCATGCGTTTCGAGCGTAACTCAGAGGGTAACTTCGGACGGAACTTCGAGGGTAGCGGGGGTGCAGGCAGAAGAGCTTTCCTGCTGTGCCTGCTGATTTCGCTGGCGATCTCGATGGCGGCGGTGGCCGTGTTCGATCGCCAGAACGCGAAGGATTCGCTGCTGGATCTGACCAACCTGGTGGGTCCGACGGTAGCGAGTCTGCTGCATGGGCGGGGGTTGACCGCGTGCACCGTTCTGCTGGGGACGCCGGGGAATCCGATCTGCTTCCACGGCAGCCGGATGCCGATACCGACGCTGGTGGTTGCGATGGGGGTGCGGCTGGTTGGCGATCACTTTGTTCCGGTGGCGCTGCTGAAGACGCTGCTGCTGTTGATTCCGCTGGAGGGGGCGATGTACTTCGCCTGCCTCCGTCTGCGCTTCCAACCGAGGCGAAGAGGATGGCTGACGCTGGTGCTGCTGCTGGCGCCGTTTGGGATGACGGCGTTTCTGGCGGATGTAGTGAACCTGCAGGTCGAGGAAGGATACTCCTACGGGTTTCTGGCGCTGGCGACGGCGGTCGTGCTGTTTCGCGGAGGGAGAGGCGGATGGCTGCGGAGAGATGGGCTGGGGGAGGCGGCTGTTCTGGGCGCGGCGGTCGCGGGGTTGTACCTGTCGAAGAGCTCGATGGCCCTGGCGGCGGCGGTGCTAACGGTGGCTTATCTGGTTCGGGCGAGGGGGACGAGGGTGCGGTGGGTGGCGGTGGTGCTGGCGATGGCGGCTCCGGTGGGGTGGGCGGCGTATCAGCACCATGCGACGGGGCGTGCCAGCCTGGGGACGAGTATCGACGGGTTCAACCTGCGCAAGGGCAACGATGCGATCTTTCTCCTGCGGTATCCGCCGCCGCCGGGAGACACGCTGGACCGCTACGATTCGGAGCTGAATGCCGGCGTCCACTTCAGCGATGAATGGAGCTTCAACGACTTTCACCAGAGGGCGGCGGTCGAATTTTTGCGGACGCATCCGGGGGCGACCGCGCGGGGAGAGGTGCGCAAGCTGGAGATGATTTTCTTCTCCGTGCGCAAGTTTGGGTCAAGCGCGAGCCATGGGGCGCTGCTGGGGATGGAGGTAGCTGGGATGGTGATCTTCCGGCTGCTGATGTGGGCTGCGCTGGGGATGTCGCTGGCGGCGGTGTTGCGGGAGTGGAGAGGGATGCGCGGGGACGGCGTGATCTTTCTGCTGCTGGTGTCCGCGGTGGCGCTGCCGTATGTGCTGGGTTTTGCGTATACGCGGCATGTGAGCGTACTGATCTATCCCGCGGTGCTGATGTGCTGCAGGGTGCTGGAGGGGCCTGGTTCCCGGAGCCCTGGTTCTGGGGAGCGCGGATGGGAATCCACGTTGCGGGAATCCAGGTTGCGGGTATCGAGGTTCTGAGGGGCTGCAATGGCAGGGATTACACTAGGGCTAACCTCCGCATAGGAACGAATCCACAACCATGTCATCCAACGGATTTCAGACGCGTTATTCCCGCATCTACAATATGCGGTCGTTGTTTAGCCTGTTTTCGAGCGATCTGGCGATCGATCTCGGGACGGCGAACACACTCGTCTTCGCTCATAACAAAGGGATTATCGTCAACGAGCCATCGATCATCGCGGTCAACAAGATCACCAACGAGGTGGAGGCGGTGGGCAAAGAGGCGAAGGAGATGCTGGGGCGGACGCCGGGCAATATCGTCGCCATCAAGCCGATGAAGGATGGTGTGATCGCGGACTTCCGGCATACCGAGAAGATGCTCAACTACTTCATTCATAAGGCCCATAACCGCAAGATGATGGTGCATCCGCGGATTGTGATCGGGGTTCCGAGCGAGATTACGCAGGTGGAGAAGCGGGCGGTGATGGATTCGGCCTACCGGGCCAAGGCGAGCGAGGTGCATCTGGTTGAGCAGGCGATGGTTGCGGCGATTGGGGCGGGGCTGCCGATCACCGAGCCGGGTGGCAATATGATCGTGGATATCGGTGGTGGGACGACGGATATCGCGGTGATTTCGCTGGCTGGAATCGTGTATTCACGGTCGGTGCGGATTGCGGGAAACCAGATGGACGAGGCGGTGGCGACGTACCTGAAGCGGAAGTACAACCTGCTGATCGGCGAGCGGACGGCGGAGCAGATCAAGATCGAACTGGGATCGGCGTACCCGCTGGACCGGCCGCTGACGATGGAGGTGAAGGGGCGCAACCTGATCGAGGGCGTGCCGAAGACGATCACGATCGAGGACTCGGAGATCCGGGAGGCGCTGGGCGAGTCGATTGCGACGATCGTGAATGCGATCCGGGTGGCTCTGGAGCGGACGCCGCCGGAGCTTTCGGCTGACATCTCGGATCGGGGGATCGTGCTGACGGGTGGTGGGGCGCTGATCAAAAATTTAGATAAGCGGATTCGCGAGGAGACCGGGCTGCCGGTGTCGATTGCGGACGATCCGCTGGCTAGCGTGGTGCTGGGGACGGGACAGATGCTGAGCGACTTCAAGTTGCTGCGGAAGATTTCGATCGATTAGGGGCTGATGAAGGCGGGTTCTATCCGCGCAGTTCCGTCAGGTGCTGAAAGATGCTGTCGAGATCGATATGGATGGGGGTTCCCGGAACCCGGAGTGTCCGAGCTTCCTGCCAGATGTCTCCCTTGCACATCCGCCCGGTTCGGCTCTTCGGATCGATGACCCAGACCATCTCCACCCCCATATTCAGGTAGTCCCGTGCACGCTCCTGGGTATCAGAGTAGGTGTCCTCTGGAGAGAGAATCTCGACCACGAGGATAGGCGGGCAAGTGAGCGTCTCGGTCTGAGGTTCGGTTGAGGTGAGCAGAACGTCGGGGATGCGGACGCGGTTGGGGGAAACCAGAACGCGCTGTTCGGTGAGGGCAAAGGCGGACCACGCAGTTTCGTGCTGAACGAACCATGCTGCCAGTAATGCCTGTGTCCGTGCGTGCTCCCTTTTGCCCACGTTGCGCTCCCGCAGTTCGCCGTCGATGTACTCGCGATCCGGCCGGTAGTTGGTGTCGTGGTATTCCGCGATCGAGAGGGCTGTTGCGCTTGCCATGGCGAGATGATACCGCAGCGGCATACCACCGGAATGCTGGTCAGCCCGGAAGTGTCGAAGAGGTGAGCGAGACGCGGAGGCGGTTGATGCGGCGGTCGGTGCTGGCGAGGACCTCCATGCGGAGGCCGTCCTCTTCGACGACTTCGCCGGGGAGGGGGATGTGGCCGGCGATCTCGGAGACGAGGCCTGCGAGGGTGGTGGCCTCGTAGTGGTGGGGGAGGGGGAGGGTGGGTTCGTCGCGGGGGTTGGGCGGGTCGTAGGCTTCGGTGGGGTCGAAGTCGGAATCTTCGGTGGCGGGCCCGGTGTGGGGGTGGGCTTCGCGCTGTGGTGCTGCTGCCGTGCCGGCTACCCGTGAGGTGCTGAGTTCGCGTGTGGCGGAGATCTCCCTGGGGGCGTCTTCTTGGCGGGGTAGATCGCGGAAGAGGTCGCGGAGGCGGGAGATCTCGAAAGTGCCGGGGACGAGGAAGGAGCCGTCGGGCTGGGGGATGGGGGTGTCTTCGTCTTCGGGCTGGTCGTGCTCGTCGGCGATCTCCCCGACGATGGCTTCGAGGAGGTCTTCGATGGTGACGAGTCCAGCGACGGCGCCGTACTCATCGATGACGAGACGCATGTGTTGTTTTTCGCGCTGCATTTCACGGAGGAGTTCGGCGGTATTTTTGGTCTCGGGGACGAAGGCGGCGGGGCGCTGGAGTTGGGAGAGGGAGCGATGGGCGGCTTCGGTGTCGGGAACCTGGAGGAGGTCGTGGGCGAAGGCGATGCCAGTGATGTTGTCGAGCGAGCCCTCGAAGACAGGGACGCGGGAGAAGGCGTGCTCTTCGAGAGCGGCGGTGAACTGCTGGAGCGTGAGGGTGCCGGGGACGGCGAAGATCTCGGGGCGGGGGGTCATGATCTCGCGGACCAGCTTGTCGCCGAACTCGACGACGGAGCGGACGAGTTCGCGGTCGGACTCTTCGAGGATTCCCTCCTCTTCGCCGGCCTCGAGGAGGGCATCCATGGCTTCCGATTGATCTTCGGGCTGACCGGTGTCTTCGGGCTCGGCGAGGGCGGCGATGGAGAGCAGGAGGCCGAGGAGGAGGGTGATGGGGAGGATGAGGTAGAAGAGGGCCTGGAGGACGGGGCGGATGCGCGCGATCCAGAGGCCGCGGGTGCGGGCGAAGAGGATCTGGGGAACGAGGCGGTCGAAGATGAGGATGAGCAGGACGAGCTCGAAGACGGCGCGGCCGATCTCGGACAGGCTGGGGACGCGGACGAGCTGCGGGAGGAGGGTGGTGTGGGTGTAGAGGCGGAGGCCGGAGAGGAGGGCGATGGCGGCAAGGGTGAGCTGGCGGAGGACAGAGGCGGAGAGGGCGATGGACTCGCGGCCGAGGCGGAGGCGGGGTTCGACGGCGGACTCCCAGGAGTCGATGTTGTCCTGGTATTCGCGGGCGAGGAACTTGCCCATCTCGGAGTAGACGCGGTCGACGTAGGCGGCGAGGGCGAGGACGGTGAGGAGGACGACGAGGGTGAGGAGGAAGGGGAGGCTCAACGGGGGCCTCTGTTGCGAGTTATAGCGGCAGGCGCGGGCTTCCCCGCTGGAGACGCGGAGGTGCGCGAAGAGGTGCGGAGATGGGGGGTGGCTGATTTGGTCGGGCGTGGTTTGCTGCCTGGGCTTGCGGTCGCGGATGAGCTGGCGAAGCACAGGGGTCTCTCCACTGCCGCTTCGACTCGCGCCGCTCGCTCAGGGTTTGGTCGAGATGACGGCGGAGAGGGGACGGTCTCAGGTCGAGATGACCGGAGTTGATGTCCGGGTTGCGGGATTGACTCTTCGGTGCGGGCGATGAGGGTGTTGGGGAGGCGGAAGCGGATGCGGAGTTCGGATTCGCGGGCGGCCATTTCGCCGGTGTCGCTCTCGTGGTCGAGGCCGGAGAGGTGGAGGAGGCCGTGGAGGAGGAGGATGCGGAGTTCGGTGGCGAGGGAATGGCCATGCGCGGCGGCCTGGCGGGCGGCAGTGTCGAGCGAGAGGGCGAGGTCGCCGGCGTGCTGGTGGGCGAGCGGTAAGCCGGGGATGGGGTCGGCGGGGAAGCTGAGGATGTCGGTGGGCTGGTTCTTATTGCGGAAGGTCTGGTTGAGGCGTTTGAGTTCGGCGTCGGAGGTGAGGAGGACGTCGACGCTGCCTCGGAGGCGGATGGCGGTGCGGGCGCGGTTGAGGAAGCGCGTCAGGGTTGGCTTGGAGGGCGCGGGGTGGGGGCTACTTGGGGGGTCGATGGTGATCATCGGTGGGTGTGGCGGTTTCGCTGGCCCTCAGGAAAGCAGAAGCAGATCCCTACGGGATAATAAAAGAACAAGCAACGTCAACGGCTCATGCCCATACAAAGGCCAATACAGGGGTCCTTCGACTACGCGCCGCGCGCTTCGCTCAGGATGACGACGGGAGACGAGCAACAACAAAAGCAGATCCCAACGGGATGACAACCAAGAGGACAACGTCACCGAAGAGATAGAGCGCCGGTGGCCTTCGTGTCGATTTTAGCTCACGGCTTCGGGCTACTGCGGTTTGGCGATCGGCTTTGCGGGTTGCGAACCGTTGGGTGGGGGTTCGGGGAGGGTGGGCTCGCCGATGGAGAGGGGGAGCTGCTGCTGGGCGCGGGTGTGGGTGTCGTAGGCGCGGACGATGCGCTGGACGAGGTGGTGACGGACCACGTCGACGTCGTCGAAGTGGCAGAAGCGGATGCCTTCGACGCCGTCGAGGACGTGGAGGGCTTCGAGAAGACCGGACTTTTTGGGGTTGGGGAGATCGGTCTGGGTGAGATCTCCGGTGATGACGGCTTTGGAGTTGTTGCCGAGGCGGGTGACGAACATCTTCATCTGTTCCATGGTGGTGTTCTGAGCCTCGTCCATGATGATGAAGGCATCGGACAGGGTGCGGCCGCGCATAAAGGCGAGCGGGGCGACCTCGATGACGTTGCGCTCGAGGAGCTTGTCGACTTTTTCCTGATCGAGGAGGTCGTAGAGGGCGTCGTAGAGAGGGCGGAGGTAGGGGTCCACCTTCTCTTGTAAAGACCCGGGGAGGAAGCCGAGGCGTTCGCCGGCTTCGACGGCGGGCCGGACGAGGATGATGCGGGAGACTTTTTTTGCCAGGAGGGCGGAGACGGCCATGGCGACGGCGAGGTAGGTCTTGCCAGTGCCGGCGGGGCCGAGGCCGAAGGTCATGTCGGAGGCTTCGATGGCCTCGACATATTTGCGCTGATTGGGGCTGCGGGGCTGGACCATGCGCTTGACGCCGGCGGAGCGCTGGCGGCCGGAGTCGACGACGGACTTGAGGGTGAGGGCGGGGTCGGCGACGAGGAGTTTGAGCAGGCCGCAGAGCTCTCCGTTGCCGAGCTGGACGCCGGATTTGCGGAGGGCTTCGAAGTCGGCGAAGAGCTGGTGGACGCGGCCGACCGCGGTGGGATCGCCTGCGACGTGAACGCCGTCGGAGCGGAGATCGATGGTGACGTGGAGGCCGTCTTCAAGGAGGCGGAGGTTTTCGTCGTGGGTGCCGTAGAGGGGTTCGATTCCGGTGGTGATGGCGATCACTTTATTGATCAATGGCTGGTCTGACCTCCGTCAGGGAAAGCGTGGGTTGCCTACCTATTGGACACAGGGAGAGGAGAATGGTTGCAGATGGGGACTGATAATGGGGGGCAGCACGGGATGGCTGCGGGGCGGGGGCGGGATGGCGATTTCTTGCCAAAGATGGCTGAAGAGTAGAACGGCGGAGAGGGGTCGTCAAGGGGCGAATGGGTGGTGCTTCGGGCGGGTGTGGGAAAACCGGGCAAATGGCGGGGAGAGGATTGACCTCGCGGTGGGAGTTCCGTAGACTTGGAAGGTTGCCGCGTGTGTCCGGGTCTGGAATTTCGGGCGGCGTTCCGTAATGGCACCGGTGGCGTTGAGTCGGCGGCTACGGAGATTTCTCCCGCTCTCGAAGCGGGACCTTTTAGATAGAGAGAGTTCAAAAGAATGGCAAATCATGTTTCATCGTTGAAGCGCACACGTCAGACCGCGACCAAGACCGCGGTGAACCGGTCGAACCGCAGCAAGCTGCGTGGGGTGTTGCGGGCGCTTCGCGAGGCGATCGGCAAGGGCGACGTGAAGGTGGCGACCGAGCAGTATCGCGCGACGGCGTCGGTGCTGGACAAGAGTGTGCAAAAGGGCATTCTGCACAAGAATACGGCGAGCCGATATAAGAGCCGGTTGAATGCGCGGGTGAAGGCGCTTTCGGTTAAAGCTGCTTAGGCTTACCAAGGGCATTCGCCTCCGCTTCGTTGGGATGTTTATAGAAGGGCTTGGGTCCAGGGCGGTTGCCCTTGAGGCCGGGCCCTTTTGGTTTTGGGGCTGGTAACGCGGTCGCGCTTTGCGCGATATTCCACCCTTTCGCGAAGCGCCGCGAGAGGATGGGCCACCCCGGTGTTGGGGATGTGCCATTTGATTCGTCGCTGAGCATTCTGACTGGCTATTTGGGGGGGTGGTGCTTGTCCTGGGTTGGGTCGGGGTGTTCGCCGGGGTTGTAAAGGGTGG
>JAABUK010005968.1_pt1 | contig 18506 bp, 13 predicted proteins | sample 5559141 | NCBI WGS metagenome assembly JAABUK01 (sample SAMN10711869, study PRJNA513367) | rock metagenome | isolation source: Antarctica rocks | place: Antarctica: Victoria Land, Pudding Butte nord | collected 2016-01-03 | reverse complement strand
TCCAATGGCGATGGGGTAGACGAGCCAGTAGATAGCTTTGCCGGCGGTGACCAGCAGATCGCGGACTTGTGGATCGCTGCCGGCTTCTGGGACGTCTTCTGCGTCGGTCATTGGAGAGTTTGTCGAAAGTGATTGGAGGTCAAGGGTGAATAGGTCTCGAAGGATCGAACAAGTTCTTGTGCTCTTGCACTAGTTGATAGGAGGTCCGGCTTTGTGGAGCGTAGGCCAGAAGACGTCGAGATGCTGGAATCTAGTGGGCTGGCAAAGCGGTCGTTCTCCGTTGTTCGAACAATCACTCCTGCTGCTGTACCGATTGGAAAGAAGTCCTGCCCGTGTCTTGGCAACGGAGAGTTAACGTTAACACGATGTAGTTCTAGGAGGCAGGCAGGGTGTTCGTTCTCGGAGATCCGAAAGTATCTCGTGGTGCTACACTGCTCGATCTATAATTCACGCACCTGTCGTGCCACGTGAGAAGGATGGAGATGCAGCTCAAGGATACTTCTATCACATGCAAGACATCGCGCGCCGGCGGTTTCGGTTGCGACAATCCCTGCCGTCTGTGCCAACTAAATAAATATACTAATCATGCAGCTAGTGGATGACCCCACCAGCTTGCATGGTATCTTTCACGATCAACTTGCAACTTCCTCTGAGCGACCTCGCCGCCGCCGTTGTTGATGTCTTTTTTCGTTTGGCGTCGGACATTTTTAACAACCAGACTTTAGCTTCTGCTTCCGAAGTCCCCGTAGGTCGTGCTCGAACCATAACTGATTAGAGCGAACGATAATTGGTTGAGCCGAAGGCGGAGAAGATAATGGGGAATTCGGAGTCGACTCCAAAGTCGCCAGACGTGACCTCGACATCACATCACCGCAATAGGAAGGAGCAGCAAACTCGCGAGCCTCGTGACCGTCACGCAAGTGCCACGAGGAAGGCAGCCCCACCAATCGCCACCCTCGTTCCCTCCACCACCTCCAACCCCACTACATCCGCCGTCACCACCGCCGCAGCAACTTCTTCACACTCAAGAGCCAGGTCGGTTACGTCCTCGGCACATACCACCTCACGCAGAGAAGGCTCGACCTCGAGTCGACAGTCGAGTACGATGGGCAACGCCGAGTCCAAACACAGACCGCCGTCTCGCTCACACACGCTTCCTCCACCACCATCTGAGACACAATCGCCGTCACCAAACTCACAACCGGTCGACGTTCCAGCACCGCTGTCATACCAGGACGGTCCGAACGGGCAGGATGTCTACGAAGATAATATCATGAACTCTCCCATGTTCGGCGGGCCAGCAAGCAATTTCAGCAGACCACCCAGACTTCCTCTCCCCATCGACAGAGACCCCGAACCGATCTCACCAATCGCCACCCCGACCGATGGGACGACACCCATGGAAACGGCCGATGAGGTCAGTCTCACCCATCGCCCGGCCAGCATGCTGAGCTCGACAACTCTCGACGACGATGAAGGCATTGCAGATATCGAGACCTTCACCCTCGAGTCCGACCCATCCAACCAAAAAGTCCTCACAACGCTGGAATGGCGAGGCGTCGGCAAGACGGTCTATGTGACGGGCACCTTCGCCAAGTGGGAAAAGAAGTTCAGGATGCAGAAGATCCAGGAGGGTAAAAATGGGGATGCGCTCTACACCCTGACCGCGCCCTTGCCAACCGGCACACACCATATCAAGTTTCTGGTCGATGGCGAGATGGTCCTTTCGGCTCAGTACCCTACCACGGTCGACTACACGGCCTCGCTGGTCAACTATGTCGAGATCACCGCCCGGCCACCGACCACGGAAACGCAGCCAGCCGCGCCAGCCGAGCCGATGCCAACACCCGACGCTGTTGTCTCGGATGCCGCGAACGAGCAGATTGCTGCGAAAGACATGCTGACAGAGGGACAAGCAGTAAATAATGATTCTCTCTCCTCCACGCTCCACTCCACTGTTCCTGCTGCAGCAAGCAAACAACCCACCCAACCAGCCATCATCCCGGTCCAGCAACCCCACCAACAACAAATTCTCGAACACCAACACCAGCAACACCCCAAGCCGGCACCCAAGAAGCAGCTTCCACGACCGAAATACACCTCCGATATCCCTGAATACCTCGTTCATATCGACCTCTACAACACACCCGAAGACGACCGCTTCCGCCGCGCCAGCAAAGCTACTTCGCACCTTCCACCGCCGCCGAGCTTACCCATGTTCATGAGTAAGAGCATTCTCAACGCTGCGACGCCACACAAGGACGACGCGAGTGTGTTGACGATGCCGAATCATACGGTGCTGAATCATCTGGCGACAAGCAGTATAAGGCAAGGCGTGCTGGCTACGAGTGGGACTACGCGGTATAAGCGGAAGGTGAGTACATCGAAATTAGTGAGATTATTGCACTGCTAACGTGTGAGGTAGTTCCTCACGACGATCATGTACAAACCTACTTCGGATGCTGGATGAAGCGCCCGTTCTCCACGACACCATTCGAGCGATGACGGATTTTGGGGCTGAGCAGTAGCATGACGGCTCTTTGGCGATGGAGGAAGAAGATACCACCCGCTTGCATTCACTGAGCGTTCTCAGCAAGCGGAATTACGAATTGAGATGATATCACGTGGCACGCTTGCATTGGGGAAGGATGATAGACCGGAGATGGGATAGACTCTCAGTAGTCGATACCATAGCTGATGCTCAGATCAAGACCGGGATGGTCTGTTCTATGCTGTTAGATCTTTGACGACTTTCGCAGTCAGCGCCATGACTTTCTCATCTTCCAGCCGGCGACAGGTTATTTGGAGAGATACGGGAATCCCAGCGATCTCCGCTGGATCGTAGTCGGTTTTCGCGGTCTCATCGATCTCTCCCATCGATTTGAAGTCGGCCGGATAGACGTCTACACTCTTATCTCCCAGCACTTCTGTCGGGAAAGACGTGCTGCTGTAATCCAGCAGATTGAAGATACTGGTATAGCTCACACCCTTGAAACACCCTGCCTTCGGCGCTGCATACGGTGTCGTAGGCCCCAGGATCGCATCCAGACCCTCGCACGCAGCCCAGCGGTCGAGATACTTCTTCTGCAGAGCGGTCCGCTGCTTCTGCAGTTGCCATAGGTCGTAAACACTCAGCTCTGGCGCTTCTGAGTAATCCTTCATCTCCGGACGCCAGGGTTCTGAGGTGGGCTCGAGGATCTTGTGCACAGATTTACCGCCGTCAGCGACGAAGAGGCGGCCAACGATTTCGTTGGCTTCGGTGTGGTCGGTGGCGGGCCAGTCGACGATGTCGTAGTTTTTGGATTTGAGCATCGCGAAGACCTTGCGGAGGGCACGCTGGACTGGTGGGGTGGGTGTGACGATTCCATTACTCTGTCCATCGTTAGTAGAAGCTCAGCAAACAAACTTAGAGGACGTACCCAAAGCACGCCGATTTTCGGCCGCTGTTTCAGCTCCACACTTCTCCAGGGCATGGGGATGCATTTTGGATCTTTCAGCCAGGGCGAAGCGTTTGCTACGTTATCGGTGAATAGTCGCAAGTCCTCTACACTTCTCGCCATCGGGCCGTGTACGCTACCGATGGACTCTTGGCCTGCTAGACCTGACCGGGCGTCGAAGTGTGGGAAGCGGCCGTAGGAGGGCCGGAGCGTGAAGATACCTGTGCAAGCGGCTGGGATGCGAAGGGATCCGCCGATGTCTGTGCCAACACCGAGTGGACTGCCGCGGAGAGCGATCAGTGCGGACTCGCCGCCTGATGAGCCACCAGACGTCAAATTCCGATTCAATGGATTAGTCGTCCTGTAGCACTATCGTTAGCATAGCAATGACACTTCCAGGAGCCGCTAGGGTGAGCGCACCGTCCATAACAGTTATTGGCCGTCTCAGCAATCATCATCGCAGTCGGCACATTCGTCTTCACGTACGCCACCGCCCCCAACTCCCTTAGGATGCCCACAATCGTGCTCTCCTGCTCCATAGGCTCGAGAGCCCAGCTGGTGAAGCCGACGGAGCTGGGGTAGCCGGGTATGTTGAAGTTGTCTTTGAGAGACACGGGAAGGCCGTGGAGAGGGCCGACGGTCTTGCCGGTCTTGGAGAAGTGCTCGTCGAGCTTTCGGGCACGCGCGAGGGCTGCGTCAAACATTACTACGGTCAGGCAGTTCGTCTAAGCAGAGGTCAGCGTGAGGGGTGATACGAAGGTGAATATGAGGGCAGACGAGTTGATGAGCAATGACTGCACGTTTACAGAATGCTCTTGTGACATCCTCTGCCTTCCACTCTCCAGCAGCAATCTTCTTGACGATTGATGTTGCGTAGCTGTCTGTGATTCCCAGCTCCAAGTCAGAGAGCAGACCGCATTCCTTTGGAACAATCGTGACATCTTTCTGGCCCTTTGGCGGGAGCTTATCTTCTGGTATACACCATTCGGCCGGTAGAGAGGACTTGAGTTTCTCCTGTGCTTTGATACTGATCTCTTCCCACTGTTGAGGCATCTTGCTGCGAGACAAAAGCGGAAGTCGGAATTCACTGCACAACTAAGAACCAACCCAGCAATGTAGGGTAGGCTTCAGATCGGGCCCAGAAACAACGATAGATCTAGCACAGATCGTTAGTGACAATCGTACAATCAACATAGATTCGTTGCCATGATATGCACCCCGAGATCGGCTCAACCCCTCCTTCGCAGGATGATCAAGCAATAGAACGACAAGGCAAAGAAAACGGTAGATATTGGCAGCAGTAAAAGAGTGTCTTGAAGGTCTGCCTACGTTGCTCAACTTCATCGCATCTGAATCAAAGATCTTTTCCGTAAATCGCGTCAAATCATCAAGCAGCAGCAGCCACAGCGCGCACCTGCTCACGCTCCTGCTCGAGCACATTCTCAAGCACACCAAGCGCGCCTTGACCAGACTTCATCTCCCTCACCACGTCTGTGAGACCAAGCTGGTCATCGGTCCAAAGCGGCTCAACAGCTTCGGCGTTCTTCACGCCAACGCCGATGAAGCCACCCTCGCGCGCCCAGTCGGAAGTGCGCTTGATGCCGAGTTCGTTCCAGACACTATCCAGAGCTTGCACGAGATGCTCGCGGAACTCACGGGTATGCCCAGGGGTGGGCGTGATGCGGAGACGTTCTTGGCCGACAGGCACAGTCGGGTAGTTGATCGCCTGGACGTAGATTTGGTGCTTCTCGAGCAACAAGTCGGAGGCCTTCTTCGCCACTTCAGCATTCCCAACCAAGCATGGGATGATGTGAGATGGATTCGGGATGACTGGGATATCCATAGCATTGAGCGTCTCCTTCACGGCTCGGGTGTGGAGCTGCTGGAGGCGGCGGTCGCCCTGGTAGCTGGCCTGGTACTCAATTGCGGTCTTAGCACCTGCCATGTTTGACGGAGGCAGGGAAGTGGTGAAGATGAAGCCAGGAGCCAGAGATCGAATGGTGTCGACCATCTGCGCAGAGCCCGCAATATAGCCGCCAACGCATCCGTATGCCTTTCCGAGCGTACCAGTGATGATGTCGACTCGGTTCATGACAGTGCCCTTGGGATTTCCACCATTCGCATACGTCTCGTAGTCCAGATGCTCAGCCACGCCAGCACCATTTGGCCCGTACATGCCAACAGCATGGACTTCGTCCAAAAAGGTGATCGCGCCATACTTGTCCGCCAAATCACAGATCTCCTCAATTGGCCCGATGCTCCCGCACATGCTGTACACACTCTCAAACGCAATGATCTTCGGCGCATCTGGATCTAGCGCGGCCAGCTTCGCCTCCAGATCCGCCATGTCATTGTGCTTGAAAACGACCTTCTTCGCGCCAGAGTGGCGAATACCCTGGATCATGGAGGCGTGATTCATGTTGTCGCTCAAGATCACACAATTCGGCATCTTGCTACCTAGAGTCGCCAATGTAGCATCGTTCGCCACATAGCAGCTCGTGAACACCAACGCTGACTCCTTTGCATGCAGATCTGCAAGCGTCTTCTCGAGAGCAATGGCATGCTGATTGTGACCGGAAATATTTCGAGTTCCTCCAGCACCAGCGCCGTACGTGTCCAACGTTTCGTGCATCTTCTTCAGAACGCGCGGGTTCCGTCCCATACCCAGGTAATCATTCGAGCACCACACCGTCACTCGTTCTTCCGGAGTCGACATGTGCGCGCGCGGAAACTCCTGCGCCAGACGATTGATATTGTTGAAGTAGCGGTAGCTTTTGTCCTTGTGTTTCTTGTCCAATTCAGTTTTGTAGAATCCCTCGTAATCGTACTTCGCAGCTTGCGGTGGTGGTGGCGGCTTCGAATGGACATGCTGAGGTACTGCACCTCCAGACTTATTCATCGGCGGGACATAATCGTGTCGTGGGCTCGGAAGGTCAACAGCCTGCGCCTCCTTCGCTGCCGTGGTATGCAAATTCGCCCTCGGCGGTTTGGAGGCAGCATGGTAAGCCCTGTACCCTCCAAACGCACCACCACGAGTACCGCGAGCAGCAGACACGGCCAAAGCCTTCTTCATGACCGGGCACCTAGTGGCCACATTGATGATGCTGCTACTCGCTGACATGGCCCGGAGCGTGGCGGTTGATGTCCGTCCCATGAACGGGCACACGGCTTTGCCTCTGATCAGCAGAGACTCCATTGTCGTTGTCGTCGTGTCGTTTCTGTCGTCCTGGTATCGATATGTTTTTGGTTGTAGTGAGAGGGAAGAGGAGGTGAGACTAAAAAGTATCCATTGATAACCGGACCACTGGACGGAAGTGATGCAGTCAGCGAAGTTTGTGGTGATGCGATTGGTCGGGCAGGAATGTGTAGAAAAAGGTTTCGGATCCCTTGACAAATCTCAGGCACATCTCCGAGGTGCATTAATGCATACGATCTAATTACTTCGATCTAGTCACCGGCGGTCTTTCGAGTACCTCGGCGGTTCGACAGCCGTGCTCCCAATGCCATCGCTATGCACAAGAACCCAAGTTCAACGTCTTCTAATACAAGCACTTCCAGAACCCGTAAGCGTCACGTTCCTAACGTCCACTCCGTCGCCTCTTCGCCTCACCATAACCCGGCCCATCCTCATGCCCACGCTTCCGGGCACCTGGAGGCGGCAAGCCCTGGTAGCTCGGGGCTTGTTGTCGCCTGTCTTCCTCTCTGCGAGGATCTCTATAGTCCTCCAGTCTCCCACCCCCGTTGGCTGGCCTTCTGCCATCCTCGGGCCGTCCATCTCTGCGCGGTTCGCGTGGCTCGTTGCCTCTGTTCCAATCAGGAGGTGGCGCACTACCAGCGAGTGAGCCTGGCATGTCCGCAGCAGGACGGCGTGGTTCCTCTGTCCTCGGCGCTCTCGGTTCTCCATAAGAGCCTCCGCGCGGGTTTCGCTCGTCTCTTGGTCGCTGCTCTGGCAGATCGTTGCCACGCGTGCCTCTACTATCCATGGCAGCTGGCGCACGCGGATGCTGATGCTGCTCCTCCTGCGCCCTCCGCTCGCGGCTACTCGTACGGCTGCTCCGATGCTTCTCCGTGTTCGGATCTTCCACGTGTCTCGGTGCTCTCTCATCGTAGCGTTCCGAGCCCCGGCGCGAGCTGTCCTGCCTTACATCGGTTCGACCAGGCGGTCTATCCGTCCTGGGAGCTTGGACAGGTTCAGCACGTCTCTGCGGTGGCTCCATCGGCGAAGCAATAGCCTGAATGGGCTGTGCATTGACCGCCGAAGACATGCTCGGCGTACGGTTCTGCGCAGCCCCCCTAAAGTTCACGCTTTGTCCCGGAGCCGGAGACGGGGCGCCGTTGGTACCGCCTTGCAAAGTAGCGTTGATGTTGGCACGCTGCCGATCGCCTCTCCTCTGCCTGTCAGCATCTGAAGCAGGTCCCGATGGTGGTCCGACGACTGTTGGAGATGGCTCTTGACGTGCGACAGGGTGACCACGGGTCGAAGCACGAGGGCCAGACGGTGGTGCTGTCGTTGGCGAAGCCGCACTACGTGTACTAATACTAGGCACATTCGTCTGAATTGGTGGCGGCTGCGCTCCGAGTTGCGCAAGACGGCTTGGATGGACAGCTGGTCCGTTCTCGGCAATCGGCGTCGTGGGTACAGAATGCGAAGTCGGGTGCTGCTCAAACTGGTTTTGCGAACCACGTCGATCGTGTTGCCGACCAGCTGGCCCCCGAGGTGCTGCTGGCGCTTCGGTCGGTGGAGCTGCCGATGGCGAGGACACAGGCTGCTCATGTGGTCTGCTGCTTGCTTGGCCTTGTGGCGCACCAAAGCTGCGACCACCTCTACCGCTAGGGCCATTTGGAGGCGGTCTCGGGCCGGCGGGTGCTTGTGCTTGTGCTTCTGGCCCATTCAGTCGTCCATAAGAAGATTCCTGAAGACCTCCAGCGCCTAGATCTCGGCTGGATCTATCACGCCGAGGCCCATTAGGCGCAAGATCTGTGGCAGAAGAGCTTGTGCGAGCTTGACTGTCTGTCGTAGGATCTGGCAGTAATGTTCTACCACCATTCGGTCGCGCATCAGATATCGGGCGATCTTCTGGAGCATGGCCATTGGGACGAGAGTCTTTCGGCCGCTCTCGACCACGACCTGGATCATCATTGATCAGAGCCATGCGTGCTGGGTTCTCGTTGTACGGACTTGGGGCTTGCGTCTCCTGTGGCTGCGTCGAAGCCACTCGCGGTGCAGGTGCGCTAGGTGTACTAGGTGCGGCAGAGCTGAGGTGACTTGCGCGATCAGGGTGCGCAGCGTGGCTTGTCGGAGGTCCCATTGCACCATTTGGTCGATCACGGCTGTCATAAGATTGACGTGAGGAAGGTGCCGGGCGCGGCAATGGCTCTCGCGATAAGCTGGGTCTAGCTTCCTCACGCGGATGCCTCATATCGCGAGCTGTAGACCGCGAACCCGGACGTTCGTCCCTCGCAGAGCCGCGACCGGAGCCTGGTGTGTTGTAGTAAGCGTCACGAACGGGAGACCTGGAACGTCTTCGTCCACTGGGCGAGTGACCTCGAGAACCAGGGCGCACATCGTTCGGCCGCTCAAGTCGTCCGTAGCCGCGATCTTCGCTGTACCGCGAGCTGGGCCTGTCAGAAGGAATAGCGGGCAGAGGTCTGGTCGGAGCGCGAGAATCCAGGCGTGCCGGAAGTTCGAGCCCAGGCCGCACACCGGGTTGCGCAGAGCCTGGTCGAGACACATGAACAGGCGGCGGCGGCGGCTTCGAAGGCAGTGCAGCAGGCGTCGCAGACTTCGACTCGACTCTCTCAGGCTCCTTCTTTGGCGGCTCCGGTGCTTTCACTAACTCCGCGCGGGGTTGCTCTTTCTTGTCGGCAGGCGCATCTTTCATAGCCACATCTTTCGAAGTCTCCACTGCATCCTCAATCTCACCATCCTCAGTCTCTGCAACCGACTCCTTCCTCACATCCCCGTTCGCAAGCCCAGCAGGAACAGCAGAAGTAGGCTTGAACTCCGGCGCCGTCGCGCTCAGCTTCGGCGTCCCGGCACCCGGCTGAGGCGTTCCAGGTCGTGCAGACGGTGCTCTGCTCCCGGATCTCCCGACCTCCTTCACAGCATCGTTATTGAGCCTGAACGCCTGCGGCATAACCCACGACTTCTCCCTGTTCTTCAACGGACCCAGCAGTGACATTGCTGCCAGCTTCAGATCCTGCCTCGTGTCCTCCTGCGAGATGGCGGTAACGTGCTTGACCATGTTATGGCCGTGAAAGTTCAGCGCCGGGAAGACCGGCACGACAGCTCTCAGCACGGTAATGCCGTTGCGAATATGCATGTACTCGCCGGATTCGAAGCACGCCTGCAGCGCCCCGGAGAGATGGCAGTGCCAGTTGTAGAGCAACCGGCGGAAGTCCTCGAAATCCAGGTATTGCTCAGGCCTGCCGTCGGCGTCGAATTTCTTGGCGAAGCCTGGCAATTTATGCTTCAGTCCGAGCGCATCTCTGTCGTACACATCCTTGTTCGCGTGCCAAAGCTGCAACCATTTGAGGCTCTCGCATAGGAAGCGACCGAAGTGCTGCGCTTCCATGGCAGTGCATTGGTACACGATGGCAGCTAGCTCGTTCTTCTTCATCAAGTGGTTGAGAAGATGCATGGTGCTGAAGCCGGGCGTCCCAAGGTCATGCAACATCTTCAGCATGGTGAAAGAGTAGTGCGCATCGAGCGAAGAAAGCATTGCTCGCGGCAGAAAGCACACTTGCAAGAGGCCGATATGACGTGCGTCGATGTCGGCCTTATTCGTGCTGTGCGAGAACCAATGTAGCTTATCGATGGCGCTACGCCCCTCGTAAGTCTTCCACGCGACCATGCGGCGAAGTTTCTCACCACGAAGTTTGTTCTGGACGCGCTCTGTCTCTTTGATCTTGAGTTGGCGTTCTTTGACCGCAAGCGCGCTGGTGTTGGAGCGATCAGCTCGGAGTTTTTTGAGCTCGTCCTCAATCTTGTTGATCTCGGCTTCGTAGAGCTTTTCAATGAGAAGAACATCCTGCAAAGCGAACGTCCAGAACGACACGAAGAACGGTATGCTGATAAGCTCAGCAAGCCTAGAAGAGACCGCTAATAACCCCTGGATGATTGGTTCAAGGACAGGGTGCCATGAACTGCCCACAGTTCCGTTGGATGGCCCAGATGGCTGCGAAGTCACATCGGCCTTCGACTCCTCGACATCAATTTCTGGCTTGGCGTCTTCGATTGCAGGATTTCCGGTATGATTGCCATTCGTCAAAGGCTTGGCTCCGTCCTGCATCTCGGTATCAGAGCTGGTCCTCTTCTTCTCAAGGTTGGCTTTGATTTTCACCCTCAACTCCTCGGCTTCTGCCTCGTTGTGCGTGGCGATCTTCGCAGCAATAGCAGTCCGACAGATGGTGAACGCGGTTCCTGGCTCAAGCCCATACTGGCCGACTAGCTCCACAACACTCGGCACACTCGTCTCAAAGTCCTCCGGCTTCAGATTCGTCTTCAGAACTTCAAGATACTGCGTGAAAACAGTCTGTATCTTATCGAGATTGTTGCCCAGTACTTTCAGTGGCATTAGTTTCGTGTTCTCCCGGTACGCGTACATCTGCCGCTCCTGCGCGATCGATACGAGCGTCTGTCCGATGAGGTTTGGTCCAGTCAGAGCTTTGATGAGTCGTTGCGCTGATGGCTTCCGCTCGTAACGCTTGTCAGCGAGATGCACCATAACGCGGGCTTGCATCTGCTCTCCACCAGCCATGAGGATAACCTGTGCGTCATTGAACTCGATGTCGGAGCGAATGCCAGCCATTTCTGTAAGCACTTGCTCGAACATTTCCAGGTCCGTGGAATCGCGCTCGCTGAGTTGGTGGGCGAGGTACTGCAGTATTGGGCTTGGGGTGACGAAGGTGTAGCGGAGGAACAAGCTGGCCACGAACTGGGAGATGTATTGCAGCCATCGGGACGTGAGCATGCCGTCGGCTTGTATGCGGCTCTTGCCTTGTCCGCTCAGGGAGTTGATGAGAGCCCAGGTGAGAACATCGTAGCCTAGGAGGCTGAAGTACCTTGTGCACTCGACCAAGCTTGCGATCATGTTGCTGTACTCCTCGATCTGGCTGATCATCATCATTATGACGATGCCGGGCGACGATAATGACACCTTCGCCAATGCACGAGCCTGCTTCTTTCCCGTCTCGTTGGTGATACGCCGCAGGATGTCCTTGACTTCAGCCTTGTTGTGGTCGAAGGCCACACGCATGTCGGGTTGCCGCGAAGTCCTGCCGATATACCATTCGGCATAGATGTTGTACCGTGTCGTCGTTGGGAAGAACTTGAGTAGCTCGTAGACTTCCTGCGTCATTCCGACATTGTGCTTGCTCAGACTGAGTGCGGGCACCAGAAGCCTTTTCATTATTTCCAGCCACCGCGCGCGATTGGATTCAGATGCGTCGTCAGTCAAGCTATGCTTGGCAATGCGAACCAGAGAGCTGAGTAGCGCGGCATCCTGGCCGATCTTCACTCCCAGCAAGCCGATGAAGCTGTTGCAAAGCGCTACCACATCTTCGACGTTCTGGCAGATCGGGATGTTCTCTTCCCAGTCCGGGTAGTAGTGCCTATACATCTGCCCGTCCCCCTTCTCAACCACATCAAGCCCAAGCCATCTGGTGACCTTCTTCGACTCTTTCGGTCGGAAGAGCAATGAGCCATCAGGTCTAACCAGCGTGCTTTCCAGATCCTGCTTCGCCTGCTGTGTGTCTGGCCGATCGCCCAGCGGCTTTGTGGCGTCTGCGACCTTGCTCAGCATTTGTCTCACAATGCGGTGCAGGTATGGCGCCAGAGTTATGTCGACTTCCAGCAGCCAAGGGAATCGTCCGAGGATGTAAAGTGCCTCAGGTAGCGCACCAATGAGCAGGAGAGCCTTGAGAAGCATGAGCTTCTGGTTCGACGGTGTTGGCAATGCTTCTTTGGCATCATCATCCTTCTTGTCGAATCTCGGTGTGCTTCCACCGCTCGCGCCCTTGTCACCTTGTAGCTTCCGGATGCCAGGTGCAAGAGTATCATCGGGTAGCGCTCCAGCCATGACCAATGCATTCATACCACCACCTGGCCTTTCCTTGGCCTCCTTCTCGGCCTTCTCCTTCTCCAGCCGTGACCTCTCGTCCGCCATGTTTTCGTCTGCTGGGTGAAGGTGCGGATATAGGTCGCGAAGAGATATGAAGCCAATCTTAATGAGCAGCGCGGCGAGGTAAATGAGATTTTCAGGCAAGGTGTCCTGTGGGTTTCTAGCATCCGAGGCGTAGAACCGAAGCTTGAAACCGAGCAGCTGTGCGGCGTCCGAATTGCCAGAAGGTGGTAGTGTACGAGTCTCTCTCATGAACTTGCGATTCTCGTTGACGCGCTTTCTGCGATCTGCATTGATCTCCTTTTGTCTGATGTCGTAGTCAGGCTGAACCTCCGTTTCAAGGTAAGGCCGAACTTCATCGATGTTTGTGATTCTTCGTGATCCCAAGTCGAAGAACGCGTCCATGCCCTTCTCCTGCACTCGTTGCCAGAACTTGATGTCCCGTGCTTCTCTTACCTGGGCCAGCTCTTCTTTCTCTGCTCGTCTTCGGTCCTCCTCATCCTGGGAGTCAAGCATAGGCCGTTGTGATTCTGGTAATGCCCATCTTGGGAACGAGCCAAATCCCTGGTCCTCCCATTTGACTTGCATAACCGGCACTTCCGGCCACCAAGAACTGCACCGATAAAACTTCACAAAGAAGCCGTAGGCGCGAACGAGCAGATTTGCGCTGATGTCCAGGGTGATGTCGAGAACACGACCAACATCCAAGTCAAATGATCCGACCAGAGCCTTGATTCTCTGGAACGCAGCCTCGGCGCTGACATCGTGATTGACGACAGCTTCGTTTGCTGTGTTGAAGTACTCGGTAATGAGCTTCGCGTAGCCTTCCGACTCTTCTCGTAGCAGATTAAAGTTGGCTTGTCGATAGAGGATGTTCGTCGTCTTTCGCGTGCGCATTTGTGTGAAAGTACTCCGTACCAGGGCCAAAGTCTGTAGTAGCGGAATATCCAGCTCGTACCGTAGCATCTCCGGATCGATCTCGGTCGCGGCGAGAAGCGTGAGAAGATTCGAGTTCTTGGTGTCGGCATCGTCCAGGAGGGAAATGGTGTTGAGCAGGATCGAGTGCACATCAATGGCCTCCGATTCTTCGTGATCCACAGCCATCTGCTTGATCACAGCTCCAGCTTCCGAAGCATCCAACCTCTTATCCAGCGCCGAACGCACCAGCTCTTGGATGATCACAGTAACCATGATCTCATCCGCGTCTTTCGCGGCATCCTGCACCGCCTGTCTTCCACCACTCTGCCAGCTCTCCATCTGCTCATCACTCACATGCTCGTACCAGTAGGGCGCCGCAGCCACCACCTCCGCATCCTCGACATCCGCCTTCTTAGCCACGGCCGCAGGCTGCGCTGGTGTCCCCAGCCTCGAGCTCTCCACCACCGGCGTAGCTCTCGCGGGCGCTGGCGAAGCTACGTCTCTCGGCGTGACAGGTACCTCGTTCGCGCTAGTGTTCTGCCGACTCGTCCTCCGTCCACCTCTCCCCCCTCGTGACCCTCCTTGCTGCGCCAACCCCAAGTTCTCCGGCCGATGCGGCGAAGGTCTCCCGGCCCCATCATCGTGCGCAGGAGTCTTATCAGAGCGCTTGCGCTTGTTGCCGCCGGGCGCCATCGCCGCCGCCGCCGTGATGAAGGGAGGGGGAGGGGTGTCGACAAACCTGTGAAACTGTCCGGGCCGGCATCAAGGTCGCGTGTTGATGATGGTCAAACAAGCTGGTGAGGTTGGTCGATATGCCGACAGCGTGTGATGATCGGTGAACACGCGTGATAAAAGGGGGGCGACGGGTTGTGCGGAGTGTACGTTGCAAGGCTTTGGTATTGATAGATGGATTCCGAACGTCGAAGCTGCAGCGCCAAGGAAAGCTTAAATCCGACTTCACTTCATGTGTCAACGGCATCACCACACTCACAGTATAATGAAGTGGAATTCCTAATAGAAGACGGAGAGGCCTGACTCAAGAATTGCAGCAATGCACAATCAGCTACATCTCAAGTACAACAAGTCTCGCTAGCCATGTCAGGCGCTCGTAGGTATGCTAGCAAACATGCAATCCTCGCTGGGTCAAAGGCTCTCGCGAGCCAGCAAACCTCTTCAGTCAACCGCTCCACTATATCCATGCCCACAATGTCGTACATCAACCTTCATGCTCAAAACGACCCATAGCAAATTCAAGCCATTCTAGTGACTCTCACAGGCCAGCGCAGCCACCAAAACGTTCCAGAGGGCTGGTCGGTGTTCGATCGCATCTCGGAGAACACTGCCACCCACCCTCAGGTTCCACGGAAGAGGAACTGCATATCCTCCGGAGTCAGCTTCTCCATGCTCGTCTTATCGTTGTTGATCGTCCCGTTGATCATATTCGCCTTCTTCTCCTGCAACATCACCATCCTGCTCTCCACCGAATCTTCAATACACAAGCGCGTGATCACACAAGGCCTCTTCTGCCCGATGCGATGGCAGCGGTCGGCGGACTGCCACTCCGCAGCCGGGTTCCACCATGGGTCGACGATGAAGACGCGGGAAGCCTCGGTGAGGTTGAGCGCGACGCCGCCGGCCTTGAGCGAGACGAGGAAGACTTCGACGTCCGGGTTCGTCATGAAGTACTCGATACTCTTCGCACGCTGGATAGGCGTCATAGATCCTGAGAGAAGTTAGTGAAGGCTCAATGGGAAGGGTGAAGTGGGCTTACCATCAAGCATAACCGTGTTGAACCCAGCGCGACGCAGTCTCCACTCGATCAACTGCAGCATACTCGTGAACTGCGAGAACACGATCGACTTGAGCGTCTGCTTCTTGCTCCTCAGCTTGTACAGGTCGTAAATCAACATCTCAATCTTCGTCGAGCTCGTCCAGTCCTGCATCTTGATCCTGTTGATGATGGAGCTCTTCTTGACGTTCTCCTCGTCCTGCTCATGCTCGGGCTGATCCAGATCGATGGAGAGTGGGATGTGGCAGCGCGGGCACTCGGCATCGCCTCCAGCCTCCTCGACAGACTGCATGTAGCTCTTCACGCATGAACGGCAGAAATCGTGCTTACACTGTGAGCGGATGGCCTCCTCAGCCACCTCGTCGCAGATGTTGCAAACGAGCACGTTCTGTCCTTCTCCTGCGTGCTTCTTCAGCAGCAGATCTGGGTGGTTGGCGACCTGTCTCATCTGCATGATGAGACCAAAGATGTTGGCATAGTTGTTGAGCATCACACCACGAGCCACGTAGGTATCGAATTGGCGGGCTGTGTTCGACATGATGCTGGAAGAGAAGTCGCGCTCGATCTCGCCGAAGAACTCGTTGTGCACTATCACCTCCTTCGGCGGCAGTTCCATCGAGCTGACGTAGTCGCGCTTCATACGGCGGAGCATAATGCGAGCAGTGATGAGGTGCAGCTTATCCATGGCCTTCGAGCGATCCGCAGGGTCCTCGGACTGGGTAAGAGGATTGAGCAGCTCCTGGTTGAACACCGAGACGTGCTCCATACCGGAGTGCTTGCAAGTGTCGCACATGTGGTCGTCGTTGAGCTTCCAGTGAAGGATGGCGCAGGGGCACTTCTTGCAGAAATAGTCGGCGAACGGACGAACTTCGAGGAAGCGAAGTAGCGAGAAGAACTCTCCGATGCGGTTTTGCACAGGCGTGCCGGATAGACACCACTTGTACGTTCCGCTAAGTGCGAAACATGCCTTGGCAACACCAGTCTGGCGCGACTTGATGCTGTGAGCTTCGTCCAGGATCAGGCGGTGGAAGTGGATGGCGTGGATGGGTGAGTCTTCCTTCACAAGGTCCTCGCCGCGGCTCCACCCCTTCGTCTCCTTGCGGTGGAGTGACTCCAGGCTGTTGTAGGAGATCATGATGACGTCGAATGATTTCAGCTCCTTAACTTTCATGGCCTTGACCTTGGTGTTCTGCCCATGGTAGATCAAGACCTTCAGCTTGCCGTCCGTGTACTCAGATATCTCCGATGACCATTGCATAAGGGCAACTGGTGGCACCACCACCAAAGTCGGCTCTTTCTGCGGGTAGTCCGACATGATCAAAGAGACGGCCTGGATGGTCTTGCCCATGCCCATCTCATCGCCAAGCAGGCCTCCTTTGTACTTCGTCTTCTCCTGACGTACCAACCAGTCCAGACCTTCCAGTTGGAATGGCTTGAGCTTGCGATTGATCGCCTGTGGCTGCTCTGCGGCTACTGGCGTGATGACCGGCTCGGATTCGAGCTGTATCCACATCGTCTTGATGCCAGGATGGGCCTTCTCCAGCTTCTTCCGCTCCTTGCCCTTGCGGCTCATTCCAGCTTCTTCGATCATTTCCTCAATTTGTCGGCCTTGCCGCCGCACAGCAGCCTGACTCATACGACCGTGTTGACGACCGCGACCCCGTCCGACTCTACCGGAGGGGCCGGCGCGGGACGCTGAAGGCATCGTAGTCAAAGCCGTAGTCGATGTCGCGGTGAGTTCCGATTCAGCGTCACTAACGCCAGTGGATACTGCTTCCGATAGACTAAATACAGACTCTGCTTCGCTGTCAAGCTCGCTAAGCTCCTCCAAATCCGACCCGCTGTCATCAATAATCTTGATCGTCGTCTTGGAGAATGAAGGCTTCGTGCTGTTGCGCGCTGGCGCCTTCCCCTTGCCGGTCGTACCCGCTTTGCGGATCGGCTTAAGATCCATAGACTCCAGAGATTCAGGCTCACTAAGCCCTTCGTCGTCGGAATCGTCGATGGACCACTTCATGCGCTTGTTAGTACCGCCATTCGCTTGAGCGTACTCCTCTTCCTGAAGCCTCATCGCCAGAGCAGCATCGTTCTCCACCTCGTCATCGCTATCCTCCATCTTGATAGGCCTGCTGAGGGTGCTAACCTTCCTCTTTTTGCTGGAGACGCCGGTACCCTTCGTGGATGTCGCTGGAGTAGTCCCCGGAGTATCGTATTCGACTGAGGTGTCACGCAGGCTGTTGGCTAGTGATGAGATCGCGCTGTCAGTCGGAGATCCCGCGGCCTTTGCCTTTCCGCCATTCTTCAAAATCATGACCGGAATCGCAACCTCCTTAAGGCTCCTCGCACCCAGCTTGGCTTTCGTGTCCATCACGACGATTTCGTCTCCAGAAGATGCGTACGGATCTGAGTTTGGCACCGTGCTCGAAGTTGTGAGTCGACGACCAGGTCCCTTGAAGTTCGCGCTTCTGCCTTGCGCACTAGCTGAATCAGGAGAGGTTAGTGAATGATCTCACGACACAAAGGATGTTTCGAGGCGCAAGGGTGAATTACAGCTTGTGCGCCCTGGTTTCGCCATGTTTCTTCCGGATATGGTCGGTGGTGTTCTATCTCGCACTCGTGGAAGGCGACACCAATGGCTTGAGAGGCGTCGTGATACCAGATCTCACCCGGAAGAAGATGTATGGAGGTGTTTTCGGGAGGTGAAGATCTGATGATTCGCCACCATGCAGGGGTGCGGTTGACACGAGATTGCCGAGAACGCGTCGGCAGGCGGCAGGCGCGTTAAGTGGTGGTCAGTGCTCAGCATGTGAATACGGAGACAAAGGCAGCGAGGTTCTCGACATAATGTGTTGTCTGGAGGCTAACGTACAGTCGATATCCCCATTGCCGCTCTGTTACTACGCAGGAGAATACTGTATTTGCTACCGGCTTGTAGCTTACGTGGGACATGTTTCTCTCGTCAAGAGCTACGATACTCGTGGTACTGTACTGCCATTCGATCTGCTACGCGGTCTGATATTCGACAGACGCGACAAATTGATGACACTTCAATAACGGTGATATGTCTATATCGTCTAGACCAATCGCACTAATTATAGACTGTCCTCTGGTCTGCACAACCAGGAAATCCAAATCCCCTCCGTATTACGAGTTTACAATAATGTACATCGAAGGTAGTAGTAGTAGTAGTGTTCGTCAAGTCGTCAATCCCTCCCACTGCTTCCTCACAACCCACTGTCA
>JAABUK010005965.1_pt1 | contig 18510 bp, 21 predicted proteins | sample 5559141 | NCBI WGS metagenome assembly JAABUK01 (sample SAMN10711869, study PRJNA513367) | rock metagenome | isolation source: Antarctica rocks | place: Antarctica: Victoria Land, Pudding Butte nord | collected 2016-01-03 | reverse complement strand
AGTGAGTGAGTGAGTGAGTGAGTGAGTGAGTGAGTGAGTGAGTGAGTGAGTGAGTGAGTGAGTGAGTGAGTGAGTGAGTGAGTGAGTGAGTGAGTGAGTGAGTGAGTGAGTGAGTGAGTGAGTGAATATGAACAACAAAACTGTTCAATTGCAAATTTTTCCAAAAGAGTTGTCTGGTCTACCAGTTGGAAAAGTGAGCAGGCACTGTCATTGACAACAGCCTTGAAGAATGCTCTTTCAATTTACCAACACTACAAGGGAGCAGCAAGCAGGACTGACCTGCTTGCACAGCTTCTGCAGGTCAATGAGCCCTGCAGCAGAGGTGGGGGGTGCCAGGTCCACCACCAGGAGGGTGGGGTCCACCCTGAGCCCCTGCTTCACAGCGCCCCCCTGCAGCTTCACCGGCGCGTCCCTGGCCGCATACTTGCGCACATTGTTGATGTCCTGGGAGGGTGTGACCATGTCCCAGAAGGGCCCTGAGGCCATTATCAAACGAGCCCCTCCTTCAGGAATGGTCGCCTGCAGACAACGATGTTACTGGTTATGTTTACCATTGTTGTTGTTGCTGCACAGTGTTGATGTCATCATTAGGATCATGCCCATTTTCTTTGTAGTTGGGTTTTCAACTGGTATCATGAACGAAGGCACATGGTTATGTTTCTGTGTTGAGACACTCCGTCAAAGTATGTGCGCATAAGTTTTCAGACCACGAACACTTCTGAAACAGCAGTCGCATAGAGATGCCAGCAGGTTCAGAGTGTTGCCAAAATGGGTCCAATGTGTGTCTGAAATGGTCCATTTGCAGCATTGTTTGATGCTTTGAAAACACAACTCCACGCAATTGTGGCAGACAACTGTGGTGATGATACTACTTTGGGGCTGCGTGAGAACATGGCTCAGTTCAGAGGCTAAAACAGCACCCTCATACAGGTACTCAGGCCTGTATGTGCTGTAGACGCAGACATGTGGCGTAGAATGAACACATGAGTAAACACTGCACACCCAAATGATGAACAACCAAATAAGGAATCACAAGTAAACATGATGTGAATCTTGCAATTGTGAATGATGAGATAGATGGATGGGTGACCTGCATGACTGAGGGAGGGGCCAGGCCTGGTGTTGGGCCCTCTGCCCTGCGCCTTCTGGACATCTGCACCAGCAACATATGTCACAGTCAGTCCTCCCTCTCCTACCATGGGCAGAGGAGTGTGGAGAAGAAGAACCGCGTGCAGTTTCAGACGCACTTTGGTAAAGAGTGTGCGCTGTGCAACACAGTGCAAGCATGGCCTTGAAGCAGAGAGGCCAAGAATGAGGGTTTAATGAGTTTGTATGCTGGCAACTCTGACTGTCTGCTGGAGCACACAGGTGTGATGATTAAGACTATCAAGATGGATGTGAGTGTGTGGTAGGGTACTGAGCTAAGAGGAGTACCACCATCAACACTGATATGACTGTGTGTGCTAAAGTGCTGCGGCGCAATGACACCATCATCAATACTGACAGGTAAGACATGCAGCAACACAACAAACACTGACAGGATTGTGTCCCAGATTAGAGGGGCAAGATGATCAACACCAACACCATCAACACTGACATGATGCTCCCTTACCGGGTAGATGTGTGCACCGGTGTCTAGATAGGCACAGGAGGTGCCAGCGGTGGCCACCACCAGCTGCCTGCCACACACAAAGGCCACAGTAGCCATGCTGCCCTCCGCCTTCACCTGCTCCCTCAGATCAGCGTCCGTGGCGCTGTACCCCTCAAGGAGTGCCTGAAGAACGTCACGGCACAAGCGTTTCTGTTTGTACAACAAGATTGGCCTGTTCTGCAAATGTCATACATACAATACAAGGACACCTGAGATACCTTCCTCATGGTGAAGTCACGAAACACAAGTCCACAAGAGATTCTGATTTCAGGTTTGCAATTTGAAAGGAGCGTTTCTGCAGCAGCAATGATGGTTCTGCAATCCTGAAAGCTATCTCTGTCAGCTTACTACATGGACAGCCATGAGCACATGCAGGTGATGCCCTGTGTTGACCCCATGCAGAGACATTGCATGCTTGTCAATGCAATCCTTACACTGTAGCATCCAACATCTGAGCCACTTTCAAACACACCTCAGCAAGGATTTTGATTCGTTGGGAAGGACAGGAGACTAGAATCCACACACCCAGCAAGGATCAGTGGAGACACTTTGAGAAGGTAAAAGGAACATGACTTACCTTGGGCATCGCATGTTTGTCAATGTGCGAACCCTACACTGTAGCTGCTGACACTTTGAGAAGGTGAAAGAACATGACTTACCTTGGGCAATGCATGTTTGTCAATGTGTAAACCCTACATTGCAGGTACTGACACTTTGAGAAGGTGAAAGGAAACTGCTTACCTTGGGCAGTGCCTCCGTGAAGGCAACTTGGAGGGCAAAGCCCAGCTGATCATCAGAGGCGCCCTTCCTCGCCCGGGCAATGGGCTTGCTCCCATCCAGGGCTGCCAGGACATTGGGCACCAGGGTCTTGGAGGCCTGCAGGGGGGCGCTGGGGTGGCCGAAACCATCCAGCACACTGAAGGCCTCAACGGTAACTTGAGGACCTGCAAGCACGGCAGAGTGTCATTTGTGCACACATGGGAAGCTGAGATTTGTGCAACTCTATGCAGCATGGAGGATTACCATTTGCGCAATATTGTGCTGCATGGGAGATTACTTTCTGTGCAATGTTGGGCAGCATGCAACTTTGAAGGTGTGCATGACAATGCAATCTGCAAGGTTGCTTTGACCGTGCATGGTACAAATGCAGGCATCAGGTGTCTGATTGGAGGACCTGTCACAAGAGAGATGTGAAGCCATGAGCTATGAGGCATGCAGCAAAGCCGAGAACCATTGAGGAAACCACACAATGGAACATGCAATGCAACAAGCACAACATGCAAGGGGGGCGCTTCTTGTGACCAGCACAGAGTCACAACAGATGACCATGCTCAGCATGTTGCTGTTACCTTTCTTGTTCTTCAACAGCGCAATGCCACTTTGGCTGTTGACCCTGTTGTGAGTCTTCTGCAGCCGCAGGCCATCACTGACAGAGAACCCCACAGACGTAAAGTCAGATGGCAGCTTGATGGCTTTGCTGCTGTCTGAAGGTGACAGGCGCACCAACACACGCCCCAAGTCTTGAGTCCAGCGCATGGGATCTTCAGACTTGACAGCAGGCGTTGCAGCTGATGCTGCGGCTGCTGCTTCTGGCACAGCAGGGTGTGCCTTCTGTACTGAAGAGCTGAGGGCCGATGCAGAGGGAGCTGCCTCTGGCGTTGAAATGACCTCCAGTGGGGCAGTAGGAGCTGCGTGAAGGCCCTGCACTGCCTCAGGAGGGGTCACAACATCCGCCTTTGGGGCTGCAGCTTGGCTAGCAGGGGCTGCCTTTGCCTGTGAAGGGAGATCTTCTGGTGTGGAAGGGGTCTTGACTGGCACAGAAGGAGCTGGCCCTTGCTTGGCATGGGCCTCAGCTGGCACCATGGGAGACTTGATTGGCAGAGAAGGAGCTGCAGCTGCTCCTGGAGGGGCTGCCTGGGTCTTGGGGGGGACCTCCACTGGTGCAGAAGGGGCCTCCAAAGGCTCAGAAGGGCCCATTGATGTCAGAGGAGGGGCTGCCTTTGGCATAGGGGGAGGGTGAAGTGGCCTGGAAGGGAGCTGTGCTGACCTCTGAGATCCTGCCCCAGTGGAAGCTCCTGCTAGTGCAGAAGGGAGTGGCGTCTGAAGGCCTGATGCTGTTGTAGGGAATGAAACCTCAGAATCAACAAGGCCCAGGACAGGGGAAGTGGGCTCAAGGGTTTCTGGGATGGAAGCTGCCAGAATCAGTTTGACAGCTGGCTTCTTGAACCTGGCTTTGTCAGGAGCAGCTGATGCCTTTCCAGAGGAGGCTGCTGCCTCCTGGGGAATAGGCTCTGCCTTTTCAGATGGATTTGATACCTTCACAGGAGTAGGGGTTGCCCTAGGGGCAGGAGGTACCATAGGGGCTGAAGTGGGGACCACTTGACTGATAGAAGGCACAGGCTGTGGCTTGTAAGCACCCGTGGCAGTAATGGGAGCTGCCTTTGCGGCAGAAGGCACCAACCTTGATGACGTAGGGCCAGCCTTTGAGTGGGAAGGAACTGACTGTACCTTTGGAGAACGGGCCTGAGGTGCAGCGTGGGCTTGCGCCTTCTGAATGGCAACAGTTGCTGCAGGCTTGGCAGGAACAGGCTGTCTCAGGGCGTTTTGGAAGGTAAACTTGGCCTGAGATGGGTTGTCAGCGGTATCTGCCAGTGATGAAGGGTTGACTGAAACCAGAGACAATGCCTGAGGCTGGTGCAAGATGATCAAGTCTTCTTGAAGCGTGTCTGACAAAGCAGGAAGCCCTTGCAACTGCTCTGACACATGAGACTCCAACTGAGTCTGGTCCTGAGAGCAGTCAGATGCCGAGACTGCCAATTCAGGGTGAAAGACAGTGGCTCCACTGACTGCCTCTATGGCTCCTCCTAGTGCAAAGGTAGAGTTCACCTCCTGGCTTGCTGTGAGGTCTGCTGGAGCTTCAGGAGTCAGCTCTGCCTCTGGCATGCGGTGTGGAGAAGTGTATACATGAACGGTTTCAACCCTCTCAAAATCTTCCTCTGCAGTGCAACAGGCATTAAATGAACATGGACTGCTTACGCAGTACAGTCAAGGAATGCCATCACTCAGGGCAGCATGTCACCCAGTGATATCATGGACAAGTATGTGCTAGCTATTTGATTGCATCTGTTTTTTGGTGTTGGGTGTACAGGTTGATGGTGGTAGCAAAGTGTGATGATGTTGGGGTCTACTGATGTAGACAGCAGAAATCAGCAGTTGATGATGTTTGCATGGATTTGTTGCTGCTGAGTTCAGTGTAGCCGTGGATTTCTGCATTTGCAGTCCAGCAACAGCTACTATGGTCTATGAGCGTCGCAAGCCAAATAAGTAGTGCAACAAACAGCCTTGAGTACCTAGATGTTTGTAGAACTCTGTGAGATCCTCTGACGACTTCTTGAGGGCAGCAGGAATGAGATACTGATAGCAGATACCACAGTATCCATCTTTCACGTCTAGAATGCAGGTGGCCAGGTTAGCACACGCTGCAACACAACATATCCTGGTGTCAGCAAGCAAAGACCCGCGTGCTCCAAACCTCGCTGATCGTGGATTGCAGCTACAGAACTTACCGGGAAGCTTTACACATGCCAGGAGCGCGTTAGACACGTTGTCACGCACTTGAGCAGAAAACTCGGTCTGCTTCCGGCTTACAGAGACTTGAAGGACTATATCCAGCGCCAAATTCCTGCATGCGGAAAGGTCAGACCCGATGTATATTAGAGATGTGCGAAGAACACTGTAAATGCTGTTGTCCGGGCTTACAGTTGGCTAGTTGCACTTTCTGTGATGGGAAGCTGGATCCGCCACCACATCATTCCTGCGGCCTACAAGCTCGCAGATTGCGAAGACCACAAGCAACTCCCTTACTTCCTTAGGTCAACGACGGGCCAGGCTCTGTGTGCTGTCGAGGAACTACTGGAGCTCCAGGCCTAGGGTGCAACTTTGGCGTGTGATATACGCCGTACAAAATGGCGTATCATGTATTGACCTTTAATTATCTCCTCGAACGCCCTTCGGCGCGATCTTGCCCGCAGCATTTGTAAGAGTCGTTATGCGCAACATTTTGGTGTCCTGTTGATTGCTGTGTCAAGAGAGTAACTTCTTTGTGGAACGATGGTTGAGATGCTGAAGATCTTGAATTTGACTTTCGGCCGCAAATTGCATGCATGGTACCGTGCTCCCCATTCACTTTGTCATTGTATCACATCACTCTGTACTATCATAGGCGGCGTTGCACTTTATGTGCACTGTTGTAACTTGTGGTACTGTTGAAGGTCGAATGTGTCAAGTAACCTACTTGACACATTCGACCTGCACCTCGTAGCACTGATAAGCACAGTGCCTACAAGCAACCTTTGTTGCAGCCCTGATAGCACACCTCTGCTTTGTACGCTGTAAGCACAGCACACGGCAGCAACCAACCAAACCAGGCACTAGTTCACGAGCTGCAAATCACAGAGGAAGCCAGACAACAGCAGCTGACACTGCAACCCTGGCAACAGCAGCGGCAGTCTGGCGGGAACAGGACCAATAGGCGTAACGAAAGGCAGAATGTAGTAGAGCAGCAGCGTGATCAGAAGTGATACTAGCAGGTGCGCATTGACCCTGCTGTCCCGTGTACTTGTCTGTGGCTTGTTGTGTATTGTCTATGTGCACCGTATGGAAGCCATCAGCATGACAACCAACACCCAACAAGCCACACACCAGTCCATGGCACAGCAGGGACAATGCGCACCTGCTAGTATCACTGGTCAGCAGCAAGGCAGGGTTGGGGCTAGCCCAAAGCTGCCCCCAGGACTGCCAGTGGGCGCCAACAGCAGTGTTGCAAGGCAGGCAGCAACCTTGCAGTTAGGACCTTTGTCACCACCACCTGTATCCAACAAAGTCCTTATGGTGACATGCTTTATGACTAATCCGACCGTTGACACATGCACATTTTTGTTCCTGTACTTGTATATGCATGCATTCATCAATCTGTTTGCTTGCTCTTTTCTGTGTTTTTCCATTCTTCCTGCCTTCCTTTGTTCAAAAGGAACTTTTCCTCTGTTCTCTCTTCTTGCTTTGTATATTGGGCAAGTCAGCTCAGCTGATGCACAGAGGTAGCCCAGCTCCAGGAGGCTCTGTTTGCTTGCTACAGGCAACATGACAACCACCATGAGATGGGGATTGCAGGCAGTGCACAGTCCTCCTTCAATTTCATTGGGATCAGGGGCGTTGGTGTCAAGCCCAAGGCCAAAGTTGGCTCAAACCCTACTGCCAAATGGAAAGCTGGTGGCAGGATCTTGGCAGTAACTGCAAAAGACAGACATCTTTAACTTCAATGTTGCATTGGGCGAGCAACGGCCGCCCAGTGCGACATTGGAGTTGAAAATATCTGTCTTTGGCAGCCAAGAAATCTTTGAAGGCTTGTGCAGAGACCCATAGACAAGTATGACTTCATAGTCGGTAGCAATGTCTTGGTTCAATCTTGAGTGCACACAATGAAAAGCAATCATTGCTTGCGTGGTGAAATGTTCAGACTGCTGGTCACGTGACCCAATGAGACAATAGAGTTGTGTCATATCTTGTGGATTTGCAAGTGTTTTTGTAACCTTGCAAATGATGATGCCTGGCATGGCATGCCCATGGGCATCTGCACAGCATTATTTTGTGCATCCTTCATGTGCCATGCAGCACGTGTTCATGTTCGGCATCTTGCGTCATTGTACTGCGTTGTCAGTCCACGTCACTTGGAACACTTTATCTAGCATGCGAAGCCAGAAAAAGCACCAGTCTGTTCACAATTGCAAGGGGAACAAAGACCGGCTCGACTTGCGTTGATGCCGCTCAAGATTAGAGACAGCGGAACACAATAGTACCACGCAATTCTGCACTGAACACGCACCTGCAATGCACGCAAATTACAGGATCGTCTGAGAATTCTTCTGCACTGGTGAATTATTAATGCTAGCATTAGGCTAGCATTTGACCATGCTGTTACTAATGTAAAACGCACATTCGGCTTCGAGGCTAGCAAACGTATCCGCACATAGTCCTTGCTCGCTATTTACCTCCTGTTTGCCACGGCTCTGTGTTCCTGCCCCCTCACACAAGTGTAAGTGAAGCAGGAGCGACTATCAGAAGCTGCAACCGTGGGCTTGTGATGCCGATCTACAGTTTTACTCACTGTCGCGCACTCACAGCTGAGACAAAGCAGGAGCTTGCGTGTGCAGTAACCGACATACACTGTGAGGCCACTGGTGCGCCATCCAAGTACGTACAGATCGTCTTTCGGAAATTGGAATCAGGCGATGCTTTCACAGCTGGGAAACCAAATGAGGATTTCGTAGCTCTTGAAGCACAGATCAGACCTGGCAGGTCGGAACAGGTGGAACAAAAGATGCTCTGGCAGCTAAACGAGTTGTTGACCCGTAGCCTCAAGCCAGACAAATGGTTTATTAGCCTAGGGAGATTCAGCAGTCCTCACCTGATTGAGGATGGAAACCTAGTTCCAGCAGCCTGAGAACTTGACCTGGGATGAAGACATGAAGGGGCAGCAAGACTCTAGATCACTTGTATGAGATGGACTCAGACGGGACTTTGCATGGGACGTGCGTGGGGCATGCACAGCAGACCTGTGCAAATGGAACTGCTCAGGTTTCGAATGAACTCTCAAGCAATGACCATGTGAGCAGAGGCTTGGCGATCATGCCACATGTATGCAATGCAGTGTGTGTCAAATTCTGTGCAGCAGCATTGTACAATTTGCATCTGACTGAACTGTAGCTAACAGCTACAAAATCTGCTCAGGTTGTATTGTCACCACTCAGGATGCTTGAGGAAATGCTCATCAGCTTGGGTGATCCTTCTGAAGCGTTCGTTTCGACCAAATACCATTATGTTGGTACTGCATTTGATTTTGTCCTGTCAAAAGCAGCAGGGCTTCCAGACACGCACTGTCCTTGCATGAAGATCTGCATGCATAAGTTGCACAGAGCTGAATGCCAAAATGAGATGTAGAAGTCATGGTTGGGCATGTGATTACATAGTCTGGAAATTTATGTATCCACAACAACACGGTGCTCTACTCATCGTCCTCCTCCTCCTCTTCCTCACCACCCTCCTCCTCAGCGGCTTCAGGCTCGTTTTCTGCATCCTCCTTGAGTGTCTGCAGACGCTCCTGTACCAAAGATGCAGAAATGTGAGCAACTGCTTTTGCTACTAGTAAGATCAGGCATCAGCTATAACCAAAGGTAGCCCAACATGGACCAAATTTGCATCTGACAGGTCATGCACTGTCCCAACCACGTGCACAAAGTGGTCGCTATCACAAACCAGCATATTCGTGTATTCTGTAAGTTAGACATGTACTCTAAAGCCCAATCAGGTAGCAACAGCATGGGGGGAGCAGTGGGCAGCACAGGGAGCAGCAGAGAGGGCAGAAGCTCTTTTCAATCCCGAAACCTCTATTTCAATTCAGAAAAGTCATCCATGCACTGGAAATCTAAACAGAAACGTCTAGGGAAAATAAAAACGCACTCCTACATTGTGGAGATGTCGTAGGCAGCAGCAGCATGGGTAGAGCACTGGGCAGCACAGAGAGCAGCAAAGATAGCAGAAGGGGTACCTTTAGCTTCTGCTTGCGCTCATCATAGGTGAGCTTCTTGGCTTTCCAGAGCTTGGTCTCTGAAGGCTTGCTGCGCTCCTTCTGAGGTGCAGGGTCCTCCCTGATTGCTGTGTGCACCTGCATCACCCATACTCGCAGCGTCAACATCAGACCCACAACCCATACATAACAGCGAGAAAACAATGATGCATCATGCATACTCACAGCGTCAACATCAGACTCACAAACTGCATAGCACACAAACTGCATAGCACTGCACTGCAAGAGGGTGCAATGTACACGCAACATGTCAACTCCCACACTGCAAGGCAGGGTTGCAGACACAGCTTGCGCATAACAAGGTCCCTGACACTGTCATGCATTACAAGATCCCAGCAGCATAACATACACAACTCACAGAGTTGAACTCAGCAAGCAACCCCTTTCCAGGCCAAATGCATAACGGCACACAGCAAACAGGTACATAACATACCTGCATTGACATTGTACAACAATTCAAACAGTCAAAGGAGATGAAGCATTACCTTTGCCATAACAGCATACGCCAAAGCACACACCAACTTGTGTAACAGGTAAGACAGTCAAAGGAGAAGAAGCATTACCTTTGCCATCAGCTCCTCCAGGTCGCCACCCTCAACCTCAGCTGCCATGTATTGGCTGAAATGCTTGTTGTAGTTCTCCTCAGAGTCCTCCTGCATCTCCTCCATGTACTCGGCCACCTGCAGCCCAGCAGCAGATGTGTTACTGTCATACGTGTAACGACTGCCGTCATTACAGGTAATGACAGCAGCAGCAGCAGCACTGTGAGGCAGGGGCGTCTGGCTGCACTGGGGCTAGCCGGCGTACTAGGAATCTAAATGGTATCCACAGTCCCAAGGGTGCTCGTGGATTGTGTGTGACAGCGTAGGGGTGGAGGGGGGGGAGGTACAAATGTCATAGTCTGTGTGGTATCTTGAGGTCACAAACACAAAGCCTGAGGCTGCAGTTCGCTGATGCATGTACCATTCACCCAAATACAGCTGAGGCTGCCAAAAGAAAATACTGCTCAGCTGCAGCTGCTGTGAAAGAAACAATTGAAAACACATGCTGCTGCTGCTGCTGCCGCCGCCAGACGCATGTGCTGTACTAAAAAGAAAAATGACCGCCAGACTACACTGATCTTAAGCTTATGTGAAAGGTACAGAGGTTCTTCTGCTGTTGCATGCACCTGCTGACACTGCTTTGCTGTGTGTGCTTTGCTATGTCTGCCCTGCTGACTGCTGCTTCTGGGGTGTGTCTGCTTAGTCATGTCTACCGCTGATGCTTCTCTGATGCATCTGCTGCTGCTGGCACTGACAGTCTGATGTGCATCAGAATACAAAAGACAACCAGGTTGCATTATTGCAGATGGAGCTGACTTGACTCACCCCAAGTTGACATTCATTGACGACCACCATTCTTGTCAATGTATGGCAATGGATGTCAACTTGAAGAGTCAGCTCAGCAACATCTGCCATGATGCAAGCTGGTTCTTCCAATTTCTGATGCACGAGCCAGACTGGTACTTGACATGCATGACATGGAAAACTTGATGAATGGAGGTTGTGAACTGGCTGGCAGTAACCTTGGCACAGAAAAGACTGCTGACATCAACACTGCTGACAAACTGAAGTATGCAATCATAAGTGACTCTCATGTACCCACTTGGGAGGCTGGCATACGCGCATGGGACCACATGTAATGATGACAGCAACTTTGTGCCACATGAAATGCTGGTCATATGCAGCAGTACAGCTCATTCTAGCATTTCCTGCGCTAAAGATGGGGATAAGCAGGCAGGCATGGGATGCGTTTAGCATGCACATGTGATGCATGCTGATGCAGCAGGTGCTTACGTGTCCGCCCATGATGTACTTCTTCAGCTGCTCAGGGTCAAGCTTCTTGCCCTCAGTGTCGTAACCCACAAACCTCTTGTCACCGTGGGGGATGTCAAGACCACCGTCCAGTGCACCCTGCAAAAAACAAACTTCTCGTTGACACATGATCTGTGTTGAATGCAACATACCTGCGACATATGCAATGACTCTTGCAAACACTGCTATGTGGCATGCTGCTTGGTTGGTGGCACAGTGAACAGAAAGGGCATGCAGATGCTGTCTAATGAACATAATCAGCTGCTAACTGTATTGCATGCCTTCTGCGCCTAAGTGTGTATGCATGCATGCATTCTTATGAAGCATTGCACTGCGCACCTTCAGTGCAGCAAAAACCTTGCTGCCAGTGGATGTCCTCTTGAGGCCAGTGTCCAACAGGGCAGTGAAGGGGCGTGGGCCCTCATCATCAGCCTCAACATTGTAATCCTCACCAGTTGCCTCCTCGGCACCTGTGTAAGTCTTGTCGAGGTTGAACTTCTGCAACAGCCTGCGGGCTAGCAGCAGCCCTGTGGCGTAAGTTGCTGCGTAGTTGGTCAGACCAGCCTGCAAAAGCAATGTGGTCTGTGTGTCAGATGGCGATCGTGGGGATCTGCTGATGGGATGTCAGCGAGACGAGGTACAGGTGCACGGACGGAAGTCTCGAGAGAGCTAGGAGCAGTGGATTGAAGAGCTGACCTCCAAGCCATAACGTGGAAGCTCGTGGCTGTAAGCTGCGGCGACAACGACATCGCCAGCTACAGTCGCGTAGGCAATCTGGCAGGTGACATCTTTGTTGCTGAACCGGACGACAAAACGGTACTTGGGGGTGTTGTACTTGTTTTTGTCCTGAGATGTCAACCTTAGACGAGCACGGTAATCAGTCTTTCCCTGCCTCCTCCTCTTGTACTTGACCTGATACCTGCTGAAGTACGTGCTGCTCCTCTCGACCTTGACATACACCATGGCTGCGCTTGCCAGGCGTCACGAAAAGACGCACCAAAGAGAGTCAACATTTCTAACGCCTAGGGACAAGGCGGCTGTCTGGATTAGGGTTTCCTAGCAAATTTGCGAGACATTTTTACTGCTCTTCTTCAAGTCCTGTTTTGATGCTTGGTGTCTGCGAGAGCGACCAGATCACAGCCTGGTAAATCAGCTAATCTTTGTCTCCTGCATAGACGGCATGGGCATAGCAGGACCCACGCTGTGCATGTGTTTAAAAATTGCTGTACATTTGTTTGCATACATGCATGCGCATGCATTTGTGCTCACGGTCAAGTGCATGCGCAAATGCATGCAACGCAGAAGCTCAGCAACTGTATGAACTGCAGCGTTGGCATGTTTTTTGTCAAGTCGTGAACTGCAGAGTCTGACACGATGCACAACGCAGGCTGCAACCAGTACATTTGAGTGTAAGGTGTTGCAGCAACAAACTGGTTGCAAATACTTGGTCAAGTTTGACTGCAGTTTTACAGGTACAACAGTAGTATTCATATTACATGCATATGCAGTACACGCTGCTCAGATGAGCACACATGCATACCTTATCATGTGCATAACACTATTGAACGCACTAGCGAACCATACCTGGGGTAGGTAGTCATATGACATCAACTAGATCTATCCTAGGGACAGTGTATCTGAGATCCTATATATCCAGGTCACTGATAGACTGACTGATTGATGGATGCATATACATGTATGCATGTACACATAGAGATTGTTTCATTGACGCACACAAGAGTTGTGCATTGATGCTCACACCCATGCCGGATCACGTCATTGATCATAGCCAACTGCACATCACAGCAAGGCCAATAAACTTGTCTGCTCAACATTGCTTAACTGAAGGCCACACAGTCTTTATATTGAAGTGTCTAACACGCCTATCAATTTAAAGTCATGCAACAATGTCAACACTACTGGTGCAGTATTGCAGTCCATCAGCTAACACTTGCCCCACAGGCAAACCATTTATACACATCTGTGCACACGGGTGCTGCGCAACGCCATGCACCAGTGCTGCAAAGAAGGCAGCAGTCTTGTTATCATTTGGCCTACCACTGATAATGTTCACCTGCCTCAAGGTTTTCAGATTGACAAGACCCAGGATGTCGCGGCCAAATGAAAAATAGTCACAAGTAATGTTCAACACCTGTAACGCTTGCATTCCAAGCCATTCCATGAAAATTTGTACTCCCACATCTTTCCTTCTAGCACTTGCAAGCAGCGATAGGCTAGTAAGCATGCTGAGCTGTGACATGTCAGTATTGGCCCACAGAGAACCGCCGCGCACATGCACTTTGAGATCCTGCAAGGATGTGAGCTCACAGAAGGCGTCCAAATTCAAGGTGGAGGTGGTGGCAATTGCAGCATCAAAACTCCTCAGAGAGGCCAATGCTGACAAGGCAAGAGGCATCACAAACATATTATTTTTGAAAACCATTTCCTGACTCGCATTCATGGCTGAGACATAGCTTTCCAGACAAGTCAGCCCCTCCAAGGCATGACAAGCTAACAACCCCTGCTGGTGCAAGCCATGTAACGTGCTGTTCAACAACTTGATTCGCGTAAGAGAGGTCACGCAGCTGCAGTGTTGGTAGCTTTCAACATCAGAGTCAGCAAGATACAAATTGGTCAGATTTGGGGGCAGTGACCCTGTTGTGAACGTGCCATCTTGGACGACAAGAGTTTGCAAAGAGTTGGAGAGCTGCAGGGTAGACAGGTCCAAAAAACCATCTTGAGGCGAGACTACTTCCAAAGTTGTCAAATGAGCAAAGGGCGCAAAAGATGGCAGGGAACTCCCGAGATGATTCTGTATAAGCACTGACTGCAACCAGTTGTCGTTGCTGGCCAGCATGTCTAGTAAGTGTGTCAATGCTGAACTGCAGCAGTAAGCTGCCAACGTCTGCACCGAAGTGTGAGAGCGTTTCAACCACGCCACCAGACTAGGATTGAGAGCATCTGCCTGCTGCTGCCTGAAGACTAGATAACGGCATAGGTCTGGGTATTCCAAGAACACACCATTGAATCTCTTGCACACCAGCTTCAAGCGATGAAAGCTGGCTTGTTCGCCGAGAGTACACTTGGTTGGAAGGTTGCTCAGGTCGGTTTCTCCAGCCACGCCGGATCCTAGCAGAGACAAAATCTGAGCCCAAATTTCCACGGACAGGCCAGTGGCAAAGTCCTCGGGTACTGCGCTTTTCAGCATGAGTTTGTGGTCAACAGATGCTCGTGTTGCTTTCCATCCCTGACAGACTCACACTTGCAAGGACTGGCTGGTTGAATTGTGGGTCTGACCTTTAGAGAATTTCAAAGAAAAAAAGATACAGAGCTTTTGTAATAACAATGTGAACAGGCTGATGACTCCCAAGAGCTCATATCGACGGAGTCGTTTGGCACCTTGAATTACACAGGGTCATAATTTACTGTCATCTCTGTCCCAAGAAGATGAACCGGCTCAGGTGAGTGCACTTGCAAACGCCTTGCATGCCTTGGCTTCCGTGGGGGCGTGTCGGGTACGGCTCTGAAAGGTGCGTGACGTGCGACAATCACCGGCTTGCACCGGCTTGCACCGGGCAAATCATCAGCCTTTTGGTTTCAGTTCGGCGGTTTACAGTGGACTGCGTTCCGAGCATGGAAACAGAGGACGGCAACGAGGACGTCTGTGGTGCATGCACCGACATAGGCGACCTGATCTGCTGCGAGAGTTGCCCTGCAGCGTATCACGCCGACTGTGCTGGCTACGGTGAGCATGAGGTGCAGTGCTGATCTTGACATATCAGCACGCTTCAAAGCTGTGCGCTTCTGCAGTCAATCCTCAGGAGGTTCCAGCCGGAGACTGGTATTGCTGGTCCTGCTGCATCCAGTTGAAGCGTGGGTTTCCCTTCCCAAGCACACGGGTATGACGCCCCTTGCCATGCCTGGTTACTGCAGCTGCCTGCTTTGACACACAGATAAACTGTGGACAACATAACTGCTGCTATGCAGTTTCGCCAGGAGCCTGGCAGCATTGTGTATGTAGCCATAGAAGGCCGCTTGGACACTTTTCTCCAGGCAACTTTGGAGCACCTGGGGCCAGACAATTGCACAGTGTTGTACAACGAAAAACGGGTCAGCTGAATGTTCATGACAACTTACGCTCTGTGAGCATACCTTGCTGACATAGCAGCCTGCATTTGTGCTGGTCTAGCTGCTCTACCAAATACTGTCTGCACCTGCCATTGACTAGGTCATGAAGTTTGCAACATGACTCATTGCATACAAAGGGGCAGTCTCAGCATTTGCAGTGTGGGTCTGGTGCAGTGTTGGGCATTAGGGCTTGCCTACAGTTTTCATTGCAGCACTGCACTGTTGTTAGTAAGTTGAGATGTCAATGTTAGGATGACCATTCTAAACAGTGTGGCATGCAAGCTGGTGTCAGCATTCACATGCCCATGGCTCCATAGCTGGCAATTTGAAACAAATGCTTGGATGCAGGTATCTCCCTTGATAACCACATCACTTGTACGCTGCTCCTGTCAAGTTCATCTCATTCTATAACAATAAAGGACTTGAACCTCACTTTTGCCAACAGTCACACCCACCCATGCCTAGCCCCTCTGACCCTTGTTGATCCTGGGCATGCCTTGGTCTGCAGGATCACGGCACCCGCAACAAACGCGAGCAGCTTGGCAGACGAAACCACCGCTTATGGCACGGCACAGCTGACCCCAAAGCTTGGGAGAAGGGTCTAGCTGGGGGTGAATGGCACCCTCTCAGTCGCAGATATGCTGTTGCGCCAGGTGCAAGGGCACCTGCTGCCCCAGCTGCAACAGCACCTGCTGTGCCAGCTGCAGCCGCACCTGCTGCTGCAGCTGCTCCACCCTCCAAGCGTGCAAGAAGCAGAGGCACGCCTCCTGTTGCTCAACCTGCCCGTACTTCTTCAGCACCCCTTGCGCCGGTCTCCTTCTTGCCTCCTGTTGCAGTGCCCATACGGCCGACTGCAAACCCTAGTAGGGCTCCCAGCGCGGCGCCAAGGAGCATTTTGGTGGGAACAACCATCATGGGACCTGTGATGTACCGCCCTCAAGCGCCAGTCATGACTTCCTTCCCTCCGAATCCTAGTCAAGCCCAGGCTCAGCCTCCCTCCAGATTTTCAAACCCTGCACCAGCAGCTAGCAGTCACTCGCAGTCAAGGGCAAAAAAAAGGGCGTCAAAAAAAAGGCGCCGCTCCAAGCTCCCTTCATCCGAAGAAGAAGAATCGAGCCTTGCCTCAGGGGACACAAACTCAGACGACCCTAAATCTGATACTCAGGACTCAGACTTTGGAGGCTCAGGCTCTGTAGCCCACGCCAAGCGACAAAAGGCGGCAAAAGCAAGCGCCGGCAGTGCTGCTGCGGCAGTCAACACAGGGGTCGTAAGCAAAGAAGAGGAGGAGCAGTTCTTGAAGGCTCTGACCAAGTTCTGGCAAGGGCAGGGCAGTATGGGACGCAAGATGCTGGCCAAGTACCAGCCGTTTGAGTCTATCAGGCTGACTTCCGGCATGCCGCCATTCAGTGCATACCACTTCTGGGCTGCTGTGATGGCCCTGGGGGGTCACTCTGTGGTGAGCTTCTTCTTCTTTCTCCTCCTCCTCTTCCCCTTTTCTTCTTCCCTCTTCTTCTGATCATCATCGTGTTCTTTGTCTGCTCTGCCTCCTCCTCCTCCTTCTTCTTCTTCTCCTTCTTCCTCTACTACAGGTCTGATGCGTGCAAGTAGAAGATTCCATCAAGTTTCTGCTGACCAGCTGCTTATGCAGGGATGGCATGCGCCATCCCAGGGACTGCATACTAGCTAGGCTCTTGGTGACTGATCAACATGCTAGTTGGTGCAGTGTCTCAACAGAAGTTGGCTCAGAAATTATCTTGGCAAACAGGACCATAGCTCTGCATGACAGCATTGTTGTATCAGTGCGTAGTGCGGTATTTGTACAGTGACTGTCAACACAGGAGCCTACATAGGAAGCTACCTATGGCTGTACGTATGCCTGTCCCCTGGGGACAGACACATGTTCATGATAAGTGAAAGAATGAATCAACATGGCATAGATTTCATTCATGCCAAGCTCAATAGACCATAGCACAACACAGCACAGCGCCAGCACTGACAGCTGCTATGTGTGTCAGGCTGTGGAGTGGAAGGCATGGGCAGCCTTGGGTCGACTGTTTAGCGCCCCCAAAAGCATGACCACCATGTCCCATACCTTCAAGTCGGCCTACGAGAAGCTGCTACTTCCCTTTCAAGAGGTAAGAACCCTTCCTGCACTGTCCCCAGACGTTTCTGAATTGAAATTGACCTTTCGGGTTTGAAAACAGCTGTTGTTGCCCTTTGAGTTAATGGAAGAAGGACCACTGTTGATTGTGTGTGAGAAGCTGCTCATGTTGGGTAAGACATGGCTTGTCAAGGTCATGCCTATGGGACTCTGGTATGGCTGCTTGGATCGCCAAGCAGGGGCAGCTTTCATAAGCAGGCCTCGAAACTCATCTGGCCATATCTTGACTATGGCCCAATGAAGTTCCCTCAGCCTGCAGGCCTGATTATGAAAGCTGCCCCTGCTTGGCAGTATGAGCTTCACTGTGTGACCATTTGAGATGGATGCCAATTCACTACCATAGCGTTTCTGTTCTCATCCCACAACACAGTTCCAGCACAGTCATTGCCACAGTCAGCAGGAACAAAATTGCCATGGCCGATTCCTGACTCGCATCAAAAGCTTGCAAAAGAGCGCTTGTGCAGTGAAAAACATGCCGCATCACATTAGCAACAGAAGCAACAATACTGTTTGCACCATAGTGATGCTCTGAACAAGCCTGTCCAGAGGGAGCTGACTTGCGCTGCATACACCTGATGCCTCATGGCTAAGCCTTTGCTTTCATTATAATATTGTCAGAATATAATATCATGTTATCATAATAATTGTTATAATTATTATCGTTGTTGTTGTTATTATTAGTATTATTATGCATAATATTATATTGTAATGATATTTGACAAAATAAACATCATTATATTAATGCTGGTACTGTCTGCAGGCAACAAAGAAAGGGGAGACAGGGGTGATGGTGCCGCCGGTGATTGGCAAACTGCCGCCTATGGTGAAGGGCAGACACCCTGTACAGCCCAGTACCTCTCAGGGGTATGTTTGCACCCCTCTCCATCCCTCTCCACCCCTCTCCACCCCTCTCCCACCCCGCTCCACCCCTCGTCACCCGATGTCATCAAACCACTCATCAAGTCCCCACACTGCTGCCCTTTGTCTGGCCGCCTCTCACCCCACCTCACCCCGCCTCACCCCACTCCACCTCATCTCACTCCATTCCACCCCACCCCGCCCCTCCCCAACCCAC
>JAABUK010005964.1_pt1 | contig 18511 bp, 14 predicted proteins | sample 5559141 | NCBI WGS metagenome assembly JAABUK01 (sample SAMN10711869, study PRJNA513367) | rock metagenome | isolation source: Antarctica rocks | place: Antarctica: Victoria Land, Pudding Butte nord | collected 2016-01-03 | reverse complement strand
AACGATGCAGGCAAGAAACAGAACAATGTGCGGGACGGGAACAACAACAAAATTAAAAGCACCGGCGGCCACGGCTGAGACCGCCCTGAACATGCTGGGGCCGAAAGCTAAGTATTCTATAAAAATTCCGATGAATGGCACGACAGCGCAAGCGAGCCATTCCCAACCATCTTTTCGACCCCGCAACAAACAATACCCGGCGGCGCCGCATGAGAACGCAACACCGATTTCAGGAGAAATCAGCATCAGCACCAGACCAGAGGCGGCCAGAAACAAAGCAGCATGCCAGATTTTGTGTAGCTGAGATACAGCCAGCAGCACTGCATATGGTCCAAAAAATCGGAGGCCCGTATACTGAAGACCCATATCCACATTCATTGTGAAAAGGGAAAATAAAAGAAACACTGTAATTTTAAGGTAAAGACCAGGAAGTGCTCGATTCACCACGTAATACAAGAGAACGATCCCGATCAAATGCATCAGAACGACAGCAACCAAGTAACTAGCTTCCAAACTCAATTGAAAGGGTGAACCTAGGATCTTAATGAGAAGTGGAATGTAAAGGAGAATTGGCCCGTAAGCAAACTCGAAATCGATAGGCGGAGTGCGATGTAAACCGGCTATCTGATAGAAGCGGTCAAGGCCGTAAGCTTCCTCGCCGTAAGCGTAAGGGGAAGCGTAAACACAAGCCGCAAGAGCGCTCTCGAATACGAGAAAACCTCCGAGGGTGGCCCATAGATACGCCCGGGGGATGCGCGCCTGGGTTGAGGTCTCTAGCCAGTTGAGCGGACCAGAATCTTTCGTACTAATCAGGAATACTGTAAGACTTAAAAAGGCAGCTACAACCGCAGCTACCCGGTTATTGAAGCCCGCAACGTATGAGGCTGAAGCCACTGGGGTCGAAGTAGGGAAGGCATACGGTAAGACGAAGATACCGAAATATCCAATCAAGGCAACGATTGCGAATAACGGGAACCTGTTCAACCAAATCCGGCTACTCCACGAGGAAACTGTAGTAATCATGAGAGCTCCACATCACAGTGTAGGGCAAGGTTTGCACTTGCTTTTCAGTAAGTAAGAACATCCGGCAGGCTTCGCAAAACTGATTGGCGGACGGTATAAAGTTCCAAAGCAAGTAGGCTCATTCGTTATAGGACATGGGGAATTTAAACGCACTTATTACAATGGTGGCAAGTGCGCCCAGTTTTATTTGCCCTCCAAATCCAGCGTGCCGGCCGCTTACGTAGGAAAGCGGTGCCGCCAGAAAAGCGAAGGACCCTAGAATTGCCCACGTCCAGGCATGTGGCAACCTTTCACCCCGCCGCGTGGCTTCCGCTAAACAAACCAGGAATAAGCCAAGGGCCGGCAAAACCTCGATCAGCGTGTACTCGAACGACATAGTAGGCAACGTAACCGAAAGGATAAGCAGAACCACTAACTGGTTCATGAGAGGGAGTTTGCGAATCCAAACAACGAACGCAATGAAGAAGGACACCGCTACTCCCAGACTATAGAAACGTGAAGCGAACGCGATTTTGATATTTAGCAATTCAGTATTCAGTCGGGCCATATCAGGATTTAGCAGCCGGATTGCCTGCTTTACGGGTGAAAACAACGAATGATCGAAGCCGATGCCCACCGAAAGAAACCCTGAGATGTGCGTGCTGTTCAGGAGCGCAAAACCTGCCTGAACCTCCTGCATAGCCGCTATCAGGTTATGGTTTAACGACCACAAACCTGCCACCGTGAATACAACAATCAAAATAAAACTTAAAGCTAGTTCCTTGTAGCGCTTTTCTTTCAAAAGATCAACAGCAGAATGCCCGGGTAGATTTTCATGCTGGCGCTCAGCGCAACAAAGAGCGCCGCAGTCTTGTACCAGCGCTTCGCCAAGGCTACAGTGGCCGCGCTGACCGCAAGCCAAACCACCGCTTCCAGGTTGGACCTTTCCGCCTCAAACCAAAGCGGATAAAACAAAACCACGGAAGCAATGGCCGTTAGCGACAGCAAAAGCCGGTTCGGGGGGAATCTACGGCTAAGGTTTGCACTGAACCAAATAGCGATTAGCGAAGCAGTGCAAAAAAGAGCGCCGGTGAACAGGGTGACTGGGTCCCGCGTGAGCCGGTTTAGCGCCATGTACACGCTCATCATCGGGGGCGGATAAACCACGATAGGTTCTCGTGTTTTCGGTTCTCGAAATCGCATTACCCCAGGATCGAAGCCTTTTAAATCTGCGTGCGGGTTTGCACCGTCACCAAACCAGATGGCGGTGGTGAAGTCCGCTAAGTGCAACCATCTGGCGCGCGCATAGACACCAGCAATCCCAATCACCCATAGACCAACAAGAACAACAAGGTAAAAGATGAGCGATTGCCGTAAAAACTTGGCCGGCGATTGTTGGGCAGTACTGCCAGAAGCTTCAGATGTCTCCATAACCATTCTCTGTTTGCAGAGCCTGATTAGAGCATTGATCGGGGGCTATAGTCGAATTCTTGATTCCCCTCACGCTTTAGAGCGCGTTCGCGTGAACCCCGATTGGGATTTGTAACTTCTCAAATTGGAGATTCCGGGAGGAAGGCAGCTCACCAAACAAGCTTGACGGCATGTCAATCCTAGCTGCGGCCGCAAGGAGAAATAGCAACAAAAGTGCGTTCAATTGCCCCCCACAACCAACGTTGCCGAATCTTAGAAATGAATGCGGCGTCATGAGAATGGCCAAGGGGACCAGGAACATCAAGGGCCGCTTCATGGTCCTGTCATTCAAAAGATGAATCATGAATGCACCCCACAGAAAGTAGATGGCGACAAGAGTGTAATCGTATGAGATTGGCGGCAGCACCAGCATGAGGATCGTGACGGCGAAAAGTTGGTTCAAGACGGGTTTGCGCCAAAAATAAATCAGGCAGGCTATTCCAAAGACCACCGCGAAACACATATAGAGAACATAGGCGGTCAGAAGCCTGGATTCCATAACCGCTGCCGTTGACCATCCCAAACCGAGCCGCACTGCCTGCTTTAAACAGGAGAAAAGAGAGTGGTCGAAGTGGATGGCGCGCGGGTCATAAGTAAGCACAAATTTGTGGAGGAAGACGCGCTGATCCGCAGCCAGTGCACTGTACGCTTTGCCAATGGTTGGGCCGATCCAAAACAGTGATCCCAAATTTACGAAGAAAACAATTGCACCTGCGAGGAATGCTTGCCGATACAGTTTCTTCGAAAACGATAAAAACAAGAACAGCAACGGAAACGGCTTGATACAACCGGCAATGCCGAATAGGATTGCTGCCGCCCAATAAAAACGCATGGCAAAGCAGGTGATCCCCGCTAAAACAAAAACAAAAGGGAGAATTTCAATATTTCCCCGGTCCATTTGAAATAGTGCTGGGTAAGAGCAAAGCACCGTGAGGCAGAGCGCAACATTGAGAGAAATTGCCAGCTTTCCCGCCTGAGTTATGGCTCGTCTAAGAAGGACGGCGGCGGCTAGATAAACTGAACAGCAAAGTGTCAGAAACACTGCAATGGGCTGTGCGTTAAGTTTACTGAGAAAAGCAAAAACCAGCAGTGCGGGGGCGGGGTAGACGAAAATGACCGGCCCGCCCCATTCACCCCGCCACAGAAGCTGAATTCGTGCGAAGTTTTCTGTCAGGTCTGAGAAGCGGCCGCTTGGGTCGAATAAAGGCCAGTTCCACGGAAAGGGCAAGTGAAGGGCGAACTGACTGAATCCGGCGGAAGCCCACGCAAGCATTGTTAAACCGGCAAGTACAGCGCAATAGGTACTCAAAGCTGAGCGCAATTCGCCAGTGACTACGGCTGTGGGGCGCACCGAAACCACGCGCAAGCCCAAGTTGAATTTCGTCTGGGTCTGATTCGTAACCATCGCAAGGGATGTGACAGGAACAAAATTTTTTCTCACAAAATTTGCCGCCGATATAGCGCCCAGCGGAACGCTACATTGAACTGTGGCGCTTCCCTCCTGGTTGAACCGTAATGTTGCCGGTATGACTTTAACCAGCTTTCTTTCCGATGCCTGCTATGAGATGGTGCTTTCTACCTTGCCCGGGTTTCTGCCGTTAATTGGAGTGGCGGCGGCGGCTCTTGGGTGGATTGAAGGTGCCTCCGACGCAATCTCCAGCTTTATGAAACTGGGTGCGGGCTGGTATTCAGACCGCATCGGCCACCGCAAGTGGATCGTGGTGCTGGGCTACCTTTTCACAGGGACCGGCCTTTCGCTCTTCACTTTTGCGTATGCATGGCCGGTAATCTTTTTCGGGCGGCTGGTGAGTTGGTTTGGGAAGGGGATTCGGGGCAGCTTGCGCGACGCGATGCTGGCGGAATCCGTTGAGCCAGCAGTGCGCGGGAAAGCTTTTGGCTTTCACCGGGCTGGAGATACTCTCGGTGCTATCCTGGGCCCGCTGGCAGGGGTCGCATTGTTGCACTTTCTGCCGCATACCGTGCCGGACAGGCCTTTTCGGATCATCTTTCTGTTGTCATTGGTTCCCGGTTTATTAGCGCCACTCGCGTTCCTGGCGATTGTTCGCGAGACCCGGCGCACCGCGAATCCGGGGGTAAAGTTGTGGACCGCCATCAAAAGTTTGCCGCGTCCCTATTTTCGGTTTTTAGCTGGCGTGGGGCTCTTCGGGATGGGGGATTTCTCGCCGACTCTCTTAATTTTAGCGGCGTCCACGCTGCTGGCTCCGCAATACGGGGCCGTGCGGGCGGCGGAGATTGCAGCGTTGTTGTATGCAGGCCGGAATACGGTTTACGCTCTCGCAAGCTTTCCCGTAGGCATGATGGCCGACCGGTTTTCGAAACGCATGTTGCTGGCTGCCGGATATGCGCTGGGCGGCGTGACCGCTTTTTTGATGGCCCAGGCATTTCTGCGCGGGTGGCATTCCGTTACCGCTTTTGCCGCTATTTTCGTTTTAGCGGGGTTGTTTGCCGCCGCGCAGGACACTCTGGAGGGAGCGATCCCGAAGGAATACGTTCCCGACGCGAAAAAAGGCGGAACCGTTTATGGAACACTGGGGGCGGTCAACGGGTTCGGAGATCTGGTGGCAAGTGCCGCGGTGGGCACAATCTGGACGCTGGTTTCGCCGGTGGTGGCATTTACGGGCGCGGCTCTGTTCATGCTCATGGGTGCGCGGGCCGTGGCTAGCGCGAAGTGAATCGGAACGTCTCGAAGATGGGGTTTCCGTGGCTGTCGTAGTAGGTTTTAACGGGAACCTTGCGAAGACCTTGAGAGGTTGCCTCTGCCTCTAAACGGTTATTCAGACCCGGATAGGATTCCTGCCCGGTAACGTGAGAAACCCAGAGGGCTTCAGGGATTTTCAGATAGCTCGAATCAGGATTGCGAAGCGGGAGTGTTCCTTTGAAGAGAACTTGCAGCGGGTCAGCCAAGCCCCAATCGGGCAGGCAGATGGGGCTAGCGCTGGTAAATGTCGAATCTTGCAAGAGCGGGTTAATGGCGTCAGACCACACCAGACCGGAGCCTTCAGTAACCAGGTTGTGCCAATACCGGTGAAAGACGCTCAGGTTCGCGGCAACCAGTATCACGCAGGCTACCGGGCCCAAGCGGCGGAAACGCGAAAAGACAAGAGCGATCAGAAATTGTGGAAAAGGCCAAAGCAGGGTGATGTGGTGGGGGCTACTACCGCTATTGCGATTGAACGTCATCTGTGCCCAGGCTGCAATCACCACAAATAGAGTGAACACTGCAGCTTTACGAATTTCGGATCGCCAGAAGAAAGGAAGCGCCGCCAAGGCCAATAAGACTCCATATTCCAGGAGATCTGTTTTGCTTTGGCCTCGGACCAGATAGCCGAAGAGCACTGAACCATTTACCGTGGCGCGGAGCACATGAAGCTTCGCGGGGACTTCGGCCGTCGAGAAGATAAGATGCGACCGGAAGGTAACCCACTCGTGCGTGGCGTTGAACAAGAGTAAAGGCGCGGCACCCACTAGGAAGCTAGCGCTAACGGCAAGTGCGTTTCGAAGTGTGAGATGGCGGCGAACTACTTCAGGCCAAATGAGGAAGCCAGCCATGCAAATGGGGAGCAGCAGCCACAGGAAAACGGCTTTGTCCCAGAGAGCGAGGCCGAAACTGAATCCCGCTAGCGCGAGCCACGGCACGCCTGCGGTGCGATGGAACCTGGTGACGGCCAGCAGCCCGGTGATGAGCAGAAAATGCTGGAGGGCGACTGGGCCCCAATCGAAATTATTAACGAGGGCGAATACGGGGTCGGTCACCAAAAGAACGCCTCCAATATAAGCCGCGGTCTTGCCGCCCGCTTGGTACAGCAGCAGGTTGAAGAGGAAGACCGAAAGCGCACCTAGCATGATGACGGGCATGCGTAAAGACCAGATTGAGGGCGGAAAGACGGCGAAGATCGGAGCATAGATCCACGTCTTCAGGCAACCTTCGTAATCGAGGAACATAAGGGGTACCGGACCCAGACTATAGGTGGCGGCATGGGGCGGGTAGAGGGATGAGGCAAAGATTGCTTCATCGTTTTGAATGCCAGGATAGGGAAGGAACAACAAGCCCGCCGCCACGAATAAAAGGCTGAAAACAAGAGCTGCAACGACCACCGGAATTTTAGCGGATTTCAAATGTGCCAAACACGATCCCCAGTTCACGATTCGATTTGAAGGTGCGGTTTACTTCCACTTCAATTTCTACAGACGGCCTCCCAACCGATTCCGCGGGGAGTGAAAACTCACGCACGAAGGAGGAATCGTAAGGGCCTAAGCTCGCGGCACCGGCTAGCTTTTTGTCGATACGAACGGTAAAGCTATGTGGCTGAATCAGAGCCGATTCCGTAGAGGCGAAACCATTGACGTATAGTTTCTCCGAAGCAACGCGCGGACCGGCCATTCGCAGCGTGGCGCGCTTGGCCATCCAGCGGTACGTGCCTTCAATGGGGTACCACTCGGGACCAAGAAGATAAGAGAGAAGCGGGGATCCGACGTCTACAAAGCGCGGCAAATCTGGATCCGGGCCTGCGAGATTCTGAGTTGTGTACTGCGCAGTCACTTCCCGGAGAGGCGCGCGTACGGGAGCCGTGGAATAAACCACAAGCTGGCGTTCCAAAAGCGCGTGGCGGGTGGGCCCGGGCGGAAGCGCGAACTTTGAGACAGGAGCCAGATTGGAAGCGAGCCCGGTAAGTTGTGTGAGGGCTTCCGGGGCGAGATAAACACGTGCATTGGGGATAAGCCGGAATGGCGAATCGGCTATGGAGGTACCGTAAAGCTCGGCTGAGACATCGGTGAGCAGGATCGCTTTGTGAGGTTCCCATTCGTGAATTTGCCTCACACCCATAACAAGCGTTTTTACAGCCATAGAACGGTCAAGATACCAGCGTTCTCCAACATGCTCAATCGGCAACTGGACCCAGAGAAAGAGCACGATGACGGGAGCAGCTACGAACTTCCAGCGTTCCAGCGCCAGGGCTGCTATCGCCGCAATCCCGACAGCAGGCAGGAACAAGTAGTAATGAGTCAGGTGATCGCGAAATGGCAAGAGCGGGGCTAAAGTGATGAGAAACCAAGCCAGGAAAAACAACGGGGCGAACTGTTTTCCGCGCGCCTCAGCCCAGGTGAATAGCAGGATGCCGCCGGTGGCAAGTGTCACCAGGACAGCGGCTAACGCTGGCTGGACCGCGATGAAACCGTATGGCGGGATGAAATCAAGCCACCAATACTGGACAAGCGTGCTCAAACTCTGCAGGTCAAAGTGGGGCTGGTAAGGACCAGAAGTTTGAAGCGGCACCAAAGCCGCATGCAGCTTGTAGTAAGCTGCCGAGATTGCGAAAAGGGGCGCGGTCCAGATCAAAGTCTTTCGGCTATAGAACAAAGCCCAGGCTGCCGCGAGCGCAGGGTAAACCAGGTTTAGCTCCAGGGCTCCAAACCCTACGACAAAAATCGCGAGTTGCGCCCAGTAGTAACGCTGAAGGCCCGATCTGCAAAAACGAACCCAAATCAGGAGCGCACTCAAAAGAAAGGTTGCGCAGAGCACCTCGTTATATCCCGACGTCCAGGCCATGGGAACCACAACTGCCGCGTTCGCCATCCAGAGCACCGGGGCGATGAAGCCGGCAGCGGCAGAGCGCGAGGTGCGCCGCACCAGCAAGGTGAACAGGATCAAATTTAAGCACTGGTTGAGAAAAACGAAAATGCGCCAGGCGAAGGCATGCCAGCCAAAGCAATGCCAGAATGCAAAGAAGAACAGCCTTTCGCTAAGAGGGCGAATGGTGCCCTGGGCGGCAGGCTGAAACATCTGGTGAAAGAACGTTCGGGTGTCATGGTTACCGTTGTTTAAACCAAGCCAGGCGAAATCATCAGCTTGAAACCACGCGCGCAGGCCGTCACTGTGGAGCAGCAGACAGATCAGGCTGGGCAGCAGCCAGTATGCTGCTTGTTTCGCAATGTCGCGGGCGCGCTTAGTTTGCGGCGTGAGCTGCAATTTGCCTGACCACTTCGTATTGGTAGCGCACGAATTGGTAGAGGCCGCTTTCCTTGATGCGCTCGTTATCGCTGTGTACCGCGTGAGTGAGCAGATCCTCTTTGGGAACTTCAGAGCCAATTCCGTAACACATCACTCCCTTGGCGCGCAGTCCCCGCATATCAGTCGCACCGGTAGACATGGAAGGAATTAGAACGGTGCCAGGGTATAAGCGCTTCTGAACATCCGCTAGAGTGCGGAACATTTCGGTATCCAGTTTCGAGGGCGGTGAGACCTGGGCCTGCACTCCCGTGGCTTCCAGCTTAATAGTGGGGTCCGCAATCACGGCGCGCATGGTCTCCTGGAATTTAGCCATATCTTCATCCGGCAGGGCGCGCACATCAAGCGTAGCGGAGGCTTCAGAAGGAATCACGTTGGCGCGGAAACCGCCTTGCATGATGTTAGGGCTAACCGTGGTGCGAATCACGGAGTTGTTGAAGATGTCATTCTTGCGGAAGTAATCCTGCACACCTTGCGATTTTGCGGAATCGAACAGGTCTTTAAATCGCTGGGCCTCTTCGGGAGTGGAGACTTGCGGCAAAAGTTCGAAATAAGAGCGTGTGATGTCATTCAGCCGCATAGGCGGCTGCCAGGCACCGATCTTCGCAACAGCGCCGGCGATGTGCACAATGGCATTGTCTTCCCGCGGCTGAGAACCGTGCCCGGCGGTGCCTTGCACGGTCATCTTCATTTGCCGCGGCATCTTCTCGCCAAGCTGCACCAGTTGATGCGTAACTTTCCCATCGCGGGAACTGAATCCGCCCGCCTCCGCTAAGCAGTACTCAGCCTCAATGTCGCTCCAATTGTTCTTGATGAGTTCCAGGATGCCTAGACTGCCGCCCGCCTCCTCGTCAGATTCGGCAACGAAGATCACGTCACGGTCTAGCGCCGTATTGGTTCGCTTTAGAAGCAGCATAGTCATCAGCGAGGCAACCAGATTGTCCTTGTCATCCAGCGTGCCGCGGCCCCAGATAAAGCCATCGATACGGGCGGCGCCGAATGGGTCCTGCGCCCACTTTTCGCGCTGAGTGCCCACCACGTCGGTGTGTCCCATGATGAGGATGGGGCGCTTCGAACCGTTGCCTTTCAGACGCGCGATGAGGGACCGCCGCTTCGGGTCTGAACCGACAAGCTGAGAGGGAATACCTTCATGCTCCAGTACACGTGCCACATATTGCGCTGCAACGGTTTCATTTCCGGGAGGGCTGCTGGTATCGGTCTTGATCAGGTCAGTGAAATATTTGAGTGTCTCGGTATTGACTGACGTCCAGTCTAAAGTTTGGGCGCAAAGAGTGGAAGCGAAAGCAAGCGCGAGCAGGCCGGGCCGAATCATTTGAGAATGGTAGCAAGCGCGGCTCCCGCCCAACAGGCGGCTAGCCCCATCAGCACGCTGGCGGCGGCATTCAGCGCGGCTTGCCAGGGAAAGCCGGTTTGGATGGCGGCTAAGAGTTCCCACTGAAATGCGGAGAACGTTGTATATCCACCCAGGAAACCGGTGATGAGCAGCAACCGCCAAGGTGAACCAGAAGGCAGCAGCGTAGCGCAAAGTCCAATAAGAAAACTGCCCGTCATGTTGACGAAGAAAGTGCCGGAAGGTAGCAGCAGCCCAGCCGAATAACGCAAGAGCGAGCCCGCGGCGCCGCCCAGCAAAACGTAAAGGAAATGAGTCACGGATACACCCGGCACATCGTTAAGAATAAGCTTAAAGAAGTGAGCCGATTTGCAAAATTCGCCTGGGCGGTGCTGGCGTACAACTTTGTTGTGATCGCGTGGGGAGCAATTGTGCGGGCCACGGGTTCTGGCGCGGGTTGCGGCAATCATTGGCCTAGCTGCAATGGTGTGCTGGTGCCACGCAGTCCGCAGACTGCAACAATGATTGAGTTTGCACACCGATTGACCGCGGGGCTTTCCACATTGCTGGTGATTGCGCTGGCGGTCTGGGCCTTTCGGGCCCTGCCAAAACGTCACCCGGGGCGGCGGGCGGCGGCAATGGCAGTTGTGCTTACTTTCGTCGAAGCCGGGATTGGTGCCGGGCTGGTGTTGCTGGAAAAAGTGGCGAAGGACGAAAGCTTCGCACGCGTGGTTTACCTCTCCGTACATCTGGTGAACACCTTCCTGCTGGTAGCCGCGATAGCACTCGCAGCCTGGTGGGCTTCAGGCGGCCCGCGCATCCAGTGGCGTGGTTTGAACGCCTGGCGTCTGCCCGCTTTGGTTGGCTTAGCGGCAACGCTGGTGCTTGGCGTGAGCGGGGCTGTAACGGCGCTGGGCGATACTCTATATCCTTCGGCCTCGTTTCTGGATGGAATCCGCAGTGACTTTGCACCTACCGCTCACGCGCTAATCCGGTTCCGGGTGTATCATCCGCTCTTCGCCATGGTGGTCGGCGGATATCTTGGCGCATTCGCTATTGCCGCGCTGATAAAGCGGCGTAATACCCTGGTGCAGCCCCTCGCTACTGCCCTGTTAGCTTTGATTCTGGTTCAGTGGGCGCTGGGCGGGTTGGATGCAGTGTTACTGGCACCGGTCTGGATGCAGGTGATTCATTTGCTGCTGGCGGATGCTTTGTGGGTGGCGGCGGTGCTTCTTTCGGCTGCTTTGGTGGTTCCGTTCTCCCAGCCAGCCGCGTCTCCAGAGAAAGAACTGCTTTCCACTGCCGCTTATACTGCTCTCTAGAGAGTCTTCCATGAAACGGTATTTGACACTGTTTGCCGCCGGAATGAGCGTGCTCGTTTCTATCGCATCTGCTCAAGAAGCTGACGCGCCTTATAAAATTTTGCGCTCCGCCAAAGTAGGCGGCGAGGGCGGTTTCGATTACGTGTATGCAGATGTGGAAGGCCGCCGCCTGTACATACCGCGCACCGGTCCGAAGAAGCGGATTTCGGTCTTCAATCTAGATACCCTGGAGCCGGTCGGCGAGATAGCGGATGTTAGCGCGCGCGGCGTGGCGGTAGATCCTAAATCCCACCATGCGTTTTCTACCAGCAAGCCGGTTGTGATGTGGGATTCGGAAACGCTCAAGACCATCAAGACTATTCCCGTCAAGGGTGATCCCGACGGCATCTTGTTCGATGCCTTCAATGACCGTGTGTACATTTTGAGCCACTCCGCTCCCAACGCTACAGTGATCGATTCGAAAGATGGCTCAGTTGTAGGAACCATCGATCTGGGCGGTGCGCCGGAACAGGGCGCGACGGACCTGAAAGGCCACCTGTATATCGATCTGGAAGACAAAGACAGTGTTGCGGTAGTGGACGTGGCAACGATGAAGGTTACCGGGAACTACGGCCTGGGCGAGAGTAAGGGTCCAGCAGGGCTGGCCTTCGATGTGGGACACAACATTTTGTTTGTGGAATGCCGCGAACCTGCCGTAAGCGTGATCATGGATGCAAAAGATGGCAAGATCATCAAGACCATGCCGATAGGAGCGAATGTTGACGGCGCGGAATTCAGCCCCCAGACCATGGAAGCGATCAGCTCTCAAGGCGATGGAACGCTGACGATCATCAAAGAGAAAGACCCGGCGACATTCAAGGCTCAGCAGACCCTAAAAACGATGCCCTCAGCTAAGACCATGACGATCGATACGAAAACAGGGCGTATCTTACTGATTGGGGCTGAGTTTGGGAAGCCAGCGGCAGGTGCCCGGCGCGGCGCGATGGTTCCGGGTTCCTTTATGATTTTGGAAGTAGGGAAATAGTTCGCTTACCTGCCGCGGCGCAGAAAGAGCAAGAGCAAAACAATCGCAACAAGTCCCAATCCACCCGGCCAAAGAAACCACCCACCCGAGGAACTGTAGCCAGCCACAATGCAGCCGGCCTGAGTCAAACCAAGAACCAGAGCAAGCAGCGCCAATCTTTTCATTTGGGTATTGTCTCAGAACGCGCCTGCCCTCGCGTGAGCACGCGGCCCGGATATTGGCCTGTGGCTTTGCCGTTCTCCCAAACCAGGCTTCCGTTGACATAAACTTTCTCGATTCCAACGGAGAGCGCAAACGGATCGGCGAAGGTGGACCGGTCAATCACGGTAGCAGGGTTGAAAAGAACCAGGTCAGCGAAAGCTCCAGGCCGGATAACGCCGCGGTCTGTAAGTTGCAGCGTTTGGGCGGGAAGTGCAGTCATTTTCTGAATAGCCGCGGGAAGAGTAAACCAATGCCGCTCACGAACGAACAGGCCCAGAACGCGCGGGTACGTGCCGCTGCCGCGGGGGTGTCGCATGCCAATCCCGCCGTCGCTGCCCACCATTACCCAGGGAGCCCGGTAGAACGCGCGGATGTCTTCGTCTTTCATGGCATGGCAAACTACGCTGGCACCGCCATCCTTCACAATCTGAATAAAGATACTCGCAGCGTCTGTGGAATGCATCTTCGCAATCACATCGAGAGTCTGCATCTCATAATCAGGATGCCTGGCGCAGTGGGTGACCGTTACGTTGCCACCGCCCCCTACGTCTGCCAGTGCCTTTTTTACGCTTGCCGGGTTGGCGTATTGCTTGTCCGGCACCAGCACCGTAATGGTGGATGACCATGCATCGTAGGGATAACAATCCGCCGTCACTTGTACGCCGCGGGCCCGCGCTGCTTCCACTAGCGAGATTACTTCCGCCGCTTTCCCCCACACGGCCGCGGTGCCCAATTTGATATGCGAAATCTGTACCGGAATGTGGGCCTCTTCGCCAACACGGATCGCTTCCCTAATGGACTGCAAAGTGAGATCCGCCTCGTCACGGATATGGGATACGTAAATACCCCCATGTTGCGCAGCGGCCCGTGCCATGGCTATTACCTCATCGGTTGAACTATAACTGCCCACTTCATATTCCAGGCCACTTGAAAGTCCTACAGCGCCATTGCGCATTTCTTCATCCACCATCTGAACCATCGCCGCAATTTCACCGGCTGTGGCAACCCGGCGAAAATCCTCGCCCATCGCCTTGCGGCGTACCGTGGCATGTCCCACCATGGATTGCACGTTCAGAGCGGCGGGATGGGAACGCCGCGCTTCCAGGTAATCCGCAATTGGCCACGGCGAAGAACCGTCCTGCCCGACCAACACAGTGGTGATCCCCTGCGACACCTGCGAGGCTGCGCCCAAATCTTTCTCGAGAGCTTGGGAGTGATTGTGAACGTCAATGAAGCCAGGAGCAAGCACCAACCCTCTCGCCGCGACAATCAGGTCGCCGGGCTTCGATTTAAGCTTCCCCATTTCAAGTATCCGGCCATCCTGAATGCGAACGTCGGCGCGGCGGAGCGGCGCACCGGTCCCGTCGGCTATCTGAGCGCCAGCTATGACAACGGAAGAAGATTGCGCCTGAAGTAAGAATGCAGAGGCCGCCAACAGCACTAAAGGTCTCGTGATAGGCATAGGATACGCGATATGATTTTTACCCAGGAGAGTGCACTTGCGCCTTCGTTACCTTCTTACCTTCACGTTGCTGAGTTCCGGATTGCATGCCGAAGTAAAACTGCCCGCCATTCTTTCAGACCACATGCTGCTGCAGCAGGGAAAACCCGTGCGATTGTGGGGAACTGCCTCTCCGAATGAAACCGTATCGGTCAGCCTGCCCGGTCAGCAGTTGTCCGTGAAAGCGGGAGCAGCGGGTAAGTGGCAGGTCTTTCTTGCGCCGTTGAAAACGGGCAAGCCTTTCGATATTGCAGTGAATGGAACGGTAATTCACGATTGTTTGGTAGGCGATGTGTGGGTCGGCTCCGGGCAATCGAATATGGAATTTCCTATGGCCCGAACGATGAATGCGGAGCAGGAGATTTCTGAAGCAAATTTCCCCGAACTCCGTCTGTTCACCGTCAAGAAGACCGTGGCGGAGCAGAGCATGGACGACGTAACAGGAAGCTGGTCGTTATGCACCCCGGATTCTGTCAAAAGCTTTTCTGCTGTTGAGTATTTCTTCGGGCGTGAAATCTGGAAGACGCAGCACGTGCCCATGGGGCTGATTCACAGCTCCTGGGGCGGAACGCCCGCTCAGGCTTGGACGGCACCTTCTTACCTGAAAGATGACCCCGCCCTAGAAATTTACCTAACCGGCTGGCAGAAAACTTTGGGGGCGTATCCCGCGGCGAAGGAGAATTACGAAGGCCAAGTCGCAAAGTGGAATGAAGCGGTTACAGCTGCGAAGACAGCAGGAAAGACTCCGCCAAATAAACCCAATCTGCCGCAAGGCCCCGGCCACCCGAACACCCCTAGCGGACTCTTTAATGCGATGATCGCGCCGCTCACACCGTACTCCATAAAAGGCGCGCTATGGTACCAGGGTGAAGCCAATGCCAACCCAGCCGGGGCACTGTTGTACCGCCATCTGATGACTTCAATGATTGAAAGCTGGCGCGAGGCTTGGGGCCAAGGAAGCTTTCCTTTTTACTTTGTGCAGCTGGCCAACTTTCAATCGAACGGCTGGTGGCCTTTGTTGCGGGAATCTCAGAATATGACTCTCGAGATGCGAAATACCGGTGAGGCACTGGCAATTGATGTTGGCAATCCACACGACATCCACCCCACTAACAAGCAGGATGTTGGGCACCGGCTGGCGCTAATCGCCCGCGCTCTCACTTACGGCGAGAAGATTGAATACTCCGGCCCCACATTTCGCGAACTGGCCGTCATGGGTTCAAGCGCGCAACTCTGGTTCGATCATACGGGCTCAGGTCTTATGGCTAAGAACGGGAAGCTTACAGGTTTTTCTATCGCCGGCTCCGATCAAAAATTTGTGGCGGCGGATGCCTCTATTGAAGGCCAAACCGTGATCGTAAAAAGTGCCGATGTTCCCGAACCTGTAGCCGTCCGGTATGCCTGGCAGGATAACCCAGTCGTCACGTTATATAACCTTGATGGCTTGCCGGCTTCCAGTTTCCGAACGGACGTCTGGAAGGAAGCAAAAGCTATTCCGTGAAGTTGCTGCATTAAAATTTCATCATCAACTGTACCCTATCGAACGTAGTAGATATTTTCCAGTACGGCCGGACTGTTGAAGGAGAACGTTTGGCGCTATAAACTCCGGAAGAAGCTCTTTTTTCAGAGCTAAACGTCTGGTTGTTCAGTGTTCTTCCATCTAAGAATGAATCAACAATTCTCCTCCTTTGGCTCACTCAGAAATCTCGTGTTACTCGCTCCAGCAGCGACCGCTCTCACGGGCCGATTCGATAATGTTTGGCGCTCTGACGAAACATATGGGCGTTTGCTGACCGAGATGCAACGGCTGCGTGGGCTCGTTTACCTGGAAGATGGCGCGCTTCCCGCCTCAGCGCTAACTTCGGACGGTCGGCACGTATCGGCATTCGATCCTGCTAGTTGGCATCTTTTGACAGTTAACCGTGCCGGAAGGGTTCTTGCCTGCCTGCGATATTTCCGGCCCAATCTGACAAGGTTTCACAAATTCAACATGCGACGTGCCGCTTTGTTGAAAGCACGCTCGTGGTGTCCGCAGCTTCATCATGCAATCCGCTCTGAATTGATAGGGGCAAGGCGCGCGCGGCTCTCTTATATTGAGGTGGGAGGGTGGGCGCTGGCTCAGGAACTGAGGGGCACTACCGAAGCGTTGCGGGGCGTTTTAGCTACTTATGCTTGGTCTCAGCATATCGGGGGGGCACTCGGGCTTTGCACTGCCACTGAGCGCAACAGCTCCCGCATGATTTTAAAGCGTTTAGGGGGCCAGCCCTTGCATGTCGAGGGCACACATGCATTGCCCTACTATGACCAGGAGTATCAGTGTCACATGGAATTGCTTCGGTTCGATTCTCGCGAACCGAACTTAAAATATCGCCATAGCATTGAAGCAATGCGGGAGAGATTTGCAGAGGTTCCCGTAGTCTGTGCCGCTCCGAAAGGCCGCTGGCGGAATATGGCGGCGTCCCTCAGCAAATTGGCGAATGCGCCGGTTTGGACTGAAGAACTGGTCGCCGGCTTTGTTTAATTCTCTTTTTGCTTAGCTGTACCAGTCAGCAAATTTTCGATGGACATTAGCAACGTCTTCTGCGTGAACGGTTTTTGCAGAAAATCGGTACCGCGGGGCAGGTCGGTGATGGGACCGATCCGGTCTGGAGAATGACCGGAAATCATAAGGAACTTGGCCTCAGGATGGATGCCCGCGAAGTGCCGAACCAAGTCCGGTCCTGACATTCCCGGCATTGCAATATCGGTTAGCAGCAGATCTATTCTGCCTTCGTTCAACTCAGCCACAAGCAGCGCGTCCTCTCCGTCCTGTGCCTCGATAGCGGCGAAACCGCGCTTCTCAATAACTCGGCGCAGGAGTTGCCGGACAGCATGATCGTCTTCAACGATAAGAATGGTTTTTACCGATGCCTCATCACCCGCGTTCTCGTCTAAAAAAGCAAACTTATCTTCTTCAATGGCGGGTATTCCGAATACAACGCTGGTACCCACCGCGACCTCGCTATTTACATCAAGGAAGCCGCTGTAATCTCGAATAATTCCTTGAGCGATACTCAACCCCAGCCCCGTATTGCCGCTATTCTCTTTAGTTGTGAAAAACGGTTCAAAGATCCGCTCCCGTACTTCGCGGCTCATGCCCTGGCCAGAATCACGCACTTTAACCGTGGCATAGGATTGCGAGAGTTTGAAGAGTTCAGCTGACTCAACTACCGAATTCCGCGTGGAGATAATGACCTCTGCCCCTGGTCGCACCGCATCCTGGGCATTAGAAAGCAGCGCAAACAGAAGCTGCTCAATCTGCTGCTTATCGGCATTAACCTTGCGAAGGTAAGGATCCAGCTCTAGCTTGAACTTCACTGCTCCTGAGATAAAAGGTGATCCCTCAGTTACAAATGCGCGAATCAGTTCATTTATATCAACCTCTCGCCGCGTGACAAACTTGGTCCGAGAGATAGAGGAAAGCTGGCGGACCACATCGGCAATGCTCATGGCTCCAGCATGAATCGCTGTCACTGCGTCCCGCTGCTCTGGGGGTAGCTCAGGTGTATTAAGCAGGATTTCGCTGTTCCCCAGAATGCTGGTGAGCAGGTTGTTCAAGGAATGTTTAGTCGCTTCCGCCAGCCCTTCCACCGCGCGGATTGCATGTTCCTGTCGGTGCTGATACTCTTCCCATTTACGCTGAGTGACGTCGCGAAGTGTAAATACCGCGTTTCCTGGCGGCCCCTCTGCCAGCGGAGCTCTAGAAATCTCAGCTTCAATTTCTTGCCAGTGCCCATCCTGCGATATCAGGGCCAGATTAGAGCCTAGGCTAAGCGGTTCCTCATTGAGAGCCGCCAAACGCAAAATATCTTCCGTTATAGGAGACCCATTGTGCTCCAAACGCAGCACCGCTGAAAAATTCTGTCCTTTGGCATCTTTGCGGGACCATCGCGTCAGACTTTCAGCTACTTTGTTCAAAAACTGAATGTTCCCGTTGTCGTTAACGATCACGATTGCATCGCCAGCAGTCAGCAATGCTGTTGCCAGCCAAGAAGAATCGGCTTTTCGTAATACAGAGTGGCGAGATCCAGTTGCAGCGGGAACCTGAGGGGTTTCCACTGTCGTAACACCGTCAGATGTTTTCTTTTGAGTCCCTACCGCACGAATCATCGCAACCTGGACACCATCTTATAAGAGAACCACGGCCTCTATCCTAGTGATATACCCAGGAGCAGGCCGTCTATTCAGTTTTAATTCTCGGGAATTTACCCTAATATCTCTTCGTGGATTGATTCGAACCCGCAACACGATTATACTTCTCTCATTGTGGCAGGATGTGCGAATCAACACTCCAGCCCTTTACTCAAAGAAATCATAATGCTCTTTTAGAGAGTTTAGATGAACCTTGTTGCCCGACAACCCGGAGTTCGGCGGTCTTTTGTGCTTCTCGCTCCAACGGGAGGTTCAGTGGGTTTGTTTCAGGGCAAAGTAACAGAAAATCAAGCTGAATACACAGAATTAATTAACCGTATGCAGCGCCTCCGAGGGCGCATTTACCTAAATGACGGGGCAATTCGAGGTTCGGATCTCACCACTGACGGTAGGCATGTTTCTGTAATCGATGGATGCAGTT
>JAABUK010005963.1_pt1 | contig 18511 bp, 15 predicted proteins | sample 5559141 | NCBI WGS metagenome assembly JAABUK01 (sample SAMN10711869, study PRJNA513367) | rock metagenome | isolation source: Antarctica rocks | place: Antarctica: Victoria Land, Pudding Butte nord | collected 2016-01-03 | reverse complement strand
ACGAACGAAACATCGTTACAGCGAGACTCTTCAAGAAATTGAATGACAAGATGCTTGACTCTTTTCAGATCACAGACTCTGTTGACTCATTCTATAAGTTGAAACTATCAGAGACTATGCGTATACACGACGTATTTCATTCAGAGCTTCTTCGTTCTGCCGTTGATGACTCTCTGCCTGATCAAAAGAATGAATCTTCGAGATCAATAGTGATAAACGATGAAGACGAATGAGAAATCGACGATATATTGAACTTTCGACGATATCGAAGACGACTTCAATATCGAGTCAAATGAAAGAGCTATGACAATGATCTCAACTGATATAACGCTGACGACAACGAGTTTATGAACGCTCAAGAGATGATTGATGAATTTCATATCAGATATTCAAGAAAAGCGCACTAAGAAACAACATTCATGTGAACATGAATAGTCAAGAAGAAGAGATAATGTTACAATTCTAGTCTTCGTTTAGCCTTCGCCTGATTTCATTCTAATCGAGCCTAGCGAGAACCTGACCTAAAGATGATATCATTGAGACTCTGCATCATATGTGTAAGACGTCAACCCAATCGAGCCTAGCACAGGGCTGAGAAACACACATATAAGAATCGAGTTCTTTTCTGTAGATACTTTTCTTTCTTAGCATTTATCTATTAGTTAAATGACACTTCTATGACTCGCTCTAGATCGATCTCTAACATTAATCATCTTAATCATTCAGCATAATAATCATTCAGCATAAGAGTCACTCATCATAGTCATTCAGCATAATAATCACTCAGCATAATAGTCACTCAGCGTAATAGTCATTCAACATAATAAAGTATCATGCAGTCATAATCTTCATTAGAACGTTTGATTCATGTACAAGTTTCATCTCAAGACATCTTCTTAACAAATATTAAATGAATAAATGAGAGAGATTTAAAAAGAGAATCAGCGTCTCAATGATGCTTCGAATTGTAGATAGATTTGTTGAAGTCTAAGATTATGAGCATTGAGTTCAACTTAAGTTTGCAAACAGTTGTACATTAATGAAGTATGCATTGAATAAAATTGTTTTCTTTTTTTAAGTATTCAAGTATTGATGAATGAAAGTACTCAACGTAAATCTATACAGCATGTTAATCATCTTAATCACTCAGCGTAATAGTCATTCAGCATAAGAGTCACTTGTCATAGTCATTCAACATAATAGTCACTCAGTATCTCTTTTTTCATGTATTCAAGTATCAATGATCAAGAATGCTCAACATAACTTTCTGTTCTAAGAATCACTTGTGATTTACTGAATGAGATTTAACGAAATTGATAATCTTCTTTGATAAATGAAGTGACTGCGTTGTTAAAGAAACTTCGACATAGTTGCGTTCAAAATATTCATCAAATGAGAATTATGTTCAAGCTTGAAAAAACTGCAATCAAGTAATTCTAAGAAGATTAACAAAACTTCGACATAATTGAATTTAAACATAGCTGCGTTCAAAGTATTCATCAAATAAAGACTGCATTCAAGCATGAAAGAACTGCTGTTGTGTAATTTTAAGAAGATTAGTGAAACTTCGACATGACTGAATTTAAACATAGTTGCATTCAAAGTATTCATCAAATGAAGATTGAGTTCAAGCATCAAGAAACTGCTGTTGTGTAGATATGAAAGATTGATGAAACATCTACATGACTGAATCTAAACATGACTGTGTTCAAGATGTTCATCAAAGAAGAACGAGATTCAAGCTCAAAGAATCTATGATTAAGTAAACATGAAACTTTGACATGTTAAATGATGCAATAAATGTAACGATCTGCTTCTCATGATTGAAAGATTCTTCACGACGTGTTTAAGATATTCATCAAATAAAGATTGAGTTCAAGCTTGAAGAGACTGCTGTTGAGTAAATGTGAAAGATTGTGACTGTTGAAGCTGACTGAACAAGTGAGATTGAGGTGAAAATGTCAAAGAGTTCAAAGATTCAATGATGAAATGAAAACTGCGCTAGCAATCAGTCATTCTTGTCAACTCTTTTTGAAAATAAAGTTCTTGAGCACGTTTTCAATCATATCTTTCAATGCAATTGTTGAGAATTCGAATTGATGAGCTCATTGAATTTGCATGAATTCAGACTTAGATATGATGCAACGCAAAGTTTGCAACAATCAAGATTCAAAGATCAAAATCAAACTTTGAATCATGCATTCTTCTTTCTTCAAAAGTTAAAGTCATTTCTGTCTAGTTTTCAATGATTCTTGAAGCATGAAATTTCGCTCATTCAGAACGATGATTATGTTTCTCAAAGTATATACAATAGTGAGTGTGCATTAATTGAATTAAGTAAGAAAAGAGTGACAGATGAGTAGTTGATCAGTCAAAGCTTCAGATATTTTCAATCTCAATTACTAGATTTAATCTTGATATTTTTTAATGATTATTGAAGCATTGAATTCAGCTGATTCAGAACTACAATGATGTTTTTCAAAGTATGAAGAGTAATCAGAGTGCATGTATTTTCGTAAGACGAAATATTCAGCGTAGTTCATGTGTTAAAATAAGTTCGAATTTCTACATCAAATCATTTAGCTCAATGATAGAGTGTGAAGTCAAAAATTTCAAGATGCAAGTTCAAGTTCTGTGATGATTATTAAAATTGTCTTCTCTTTTCAAATTTCTGTCAAGAGAAAACAATCTATTTCATTTTATTTTTTTAAACTTCTATGTTAACTTAAAGCTAATGAGAGCGTGCTGCAACTATGAAAATAGTCAATGCACATGAATTGATTCAAACGAGAAAAGATGGTGACAGGTGAAAGCATATGATGAATCGATCACTTCATGCAGTAGATATCTTCAATCTCGATTGCTGAGTTAAACCTTGATATTTTTCCATTATTTTTGAAGATTTGAACTCATCTGATTCAGAGCTAGAATTATGTCTTTCAAAGTATGTCAGATAGTCATTGTGCATATGTTGATTCAAGTGAGAAAAGATGATGGCAGGCAAGAAATCAGTCAATCAGCGCAGTGAATCTTCTCAACCTCATTTTCTAGATTAAATCTCAATATTTTTTACTTATTTTGAAAGCATTGAATTCAGCTAATTCAGAGCTACAATGATGTTTTTCAAAGTATGTGAGATAGTCAACGCGCATAAATCAATTCAAGCGAGGAAAATTGATGGTTTTGATGTTCAAACTGATTCGCGCTAGCAAAACTCTTTAAAATCTCAATGTTCAACATTTTTCTAAAAATGCAGTTTGATGTCTTTGAGTTCGATATTATGTTCATGAATACAGCTGACTGAAAGAAATAAGACCTGAAAGTTTGAAGAAAATCTATCAAGAAAGTTAAATGATACTCAGTCTCTGAAAACAATGATATCGAGCTCTCTGTTCTCAAGTTCTCGCTTAATTTTCTCTTCAAAAACAATGATACTCAGCTCTGAGTATCATTATTCATTTGAAATAGAATTAACTGATACTGCAAAGAGACTAAGATGATCTTCTGCTACATACGTCGTTATCATAACCTTAGCGCCGTCGCTTCTCAACGAAGTCAGTCAACATTCAATTGAGTAAACATTGAAGCTCTTCTGAATATTGAAGCAGAGATCAATGTGATTGCTCAGCGCTTCGTCGTTAAGCATGCGTTGTCTCGCAGTGATGCAGCTTTATCTAATTCGAAACTATTGAGTGAAATAGAAGCATACTGCTATGACGTACACTCTCTCGAATGTCGATTTATAGATAGCTGAAGCTATTCTAAAGTCAAAACACACATTTTCTATGCATTAAATAAGAATGAATTGTTCTTAATACTCGACCTGTCATTCTTAAGAGATGAACACGCAAGAATTGATATCAAGACGCGAATCTGACGCTTCGACATTGAAGAGTCTGCGCTAGAGATTGAGAATGCAGCTACTTTCTCAAGAACTCTGGCTACAGAACTAACAGTCTACGCACTTATCATCAATGATGTCGATGAGTTTGATGTACGCACTGCAGTCACTAGTGTAGCGCAGTCGTTGTCTATCTGCTATGCAGATTATGTCGATGTTTTCTCTACAGAAGAAGCAGATCATCTGTCACAGTACAAGACAAGTGATCATGCAATTGATCTGAAAGACAATGAGTCTTCTTACGATTCTCTGTATAATCTTTTCGCAACAGAGTTGCAAACCTTGCGAACCTATCTTAACGACGCATTAGCGAAGAGATGAATTCAACATTCAATCAGCTCTGCAGAGACTTTCGTCTTATTCATGTCGAAGAAAGATGAAGAACTTCATCTATGTGTTGATTATCATGAACTTAATAAGTTTACTATCAAAAACAGACATTTCTTACTGTTGAAGCAATAGAAGTTGCAGTAGAAGCTGTGATAGAAGCAAGAGAAGTAGTCGTTCAATTAGAAACATAGTTTCTAATTAGAAACATAGTTGTTGTAATGTTCGCTAGCCTGATTGAGGCTAGCGTCAGTTGCAACACACAAAACATAGATAGACTCTGCTGTAGAAACATACATCTTTAGTCAATGATCAGATCTACACTTCATCAGATTATGAGTATCGAAAGCGTTGACTGTGCAATCAAGCAGTAGATCTGACTATTGTCAGCTTGAATAAACAATTCAACATCGCTGTTGCTGTCAGTCTTTCTTGAAAAACTGTGTTAGTATTGACTTTCAGCAAAACAATATCTTTCTTCTGAATCAAGTCATCAAAGATGATCAAGAAAGATGAGACATGCACGTTCTTTAAGCTGAAGAGAAGTGACAACTACAAAGAATGAGCACGTGAAATGACGTTTGCTTTTAAACAGGTTGAATTGATGAGATTAGTCAATGATGATTGAATTCAATCACTTTCATATACGAAAGAACAAAAGAAGACTATACTTGAGAAGAATGAAGAAGTAAGAATTGAGAAACATGAAGAAGTCATAGAAAAATGAAATATCAACAACGAAAAGATGATGGGTAAAATTGAAGCAATGTGCATCAGAGCTGTTCAGATGAAATTTAAATCTGAATGAGATGCAAAGACAACATGAGAGTCGCTTAGAAAGCAATATACGTCACACAAATGAGTCTTCAAGTGAGTCTTATTAAATCGATTGAAAGAGATGAGCTATGCAAACTCGATTGATGTTTCAGATTTTGGTAGAAAGATGCGCTTCATTTTGAAAGAAATAAAGAATCAAGAGATCACTATAGAAGAGTATGTGACGATCAAGATCATCAATTTCATGAGTAGTGAGTTTGACACATACGTGACTGTTCTCAACGAATCAGTCAGAAAGAAAAAGGCGCTTTCAGAGCTCGACGAACTACTTCAGAGCTTGAAGAAGAAGAAAAATCGAATGAAGAGCACAATCACTTTAGCTGCTATGCACAGTGAAAGAGAAGAATATAAAGGTTGAGATCGAGAAGATCGAGAAGGTTTTGATCGATTCAGTTTCTGAAAGAACAATGACTCAAGTACTGAATCATATTGCAATGTCTGTTTTCACAATCATGAGAAGAAACAATGTCATCATGACAGAATGAAGTGCTATGAATGTCATAAGACAGAGCACGTTCGAAGAAACTGTTTGAAATCAAGATCATCGACGTCACAGAGTCAAGATGAACGAAAACAGATCATTGATATGATCAGAAACACGATTGCTCAAGTCAGTTCTATTGAGAACACGAAATTTGTCGGCTGAATTTTGAATTTCGAATGCACTACTCATATCTGCAATAATCGATTCAGATTTATTGATTCAACGTACAAGCAGCACATGAAGACTGTACAGATGATCACTGATCAGATAGTGATGTTCTGTGATAAAGAAAGCGTTGAAATCAATCTCGCTGTCATTGAGATGAAGTTGCTGCTCAAAGAAGTCATTCATGTTCTCGAGATGAAGCATAATTACATGAGCATGAACGCTCTGTCAAAACGAAAGCTAGATGTGTTTTTTCATCATGTTCAGCCTAGACTGATGATCAACAATAATGTTATCAAATATATTGACAAGCTGATTGACTGCTATGAGCTGTATGACATTCAAGAAGAAAAGCATAAAGTCATGACTTTCATCAAGAAGTCACTTGATTCAGCTGTTTGACATGATAGAACTGCACATCTGAATCATCAAAATATGCTAAAGATGAGAAATCTTGTTAAGAAAATGAAGAAATTAAAGACGTCATCGTCGTCTGAGAAAATATGTGAATTTTGCATGATTGAATGTCAACAAGCTGAAATTTCTCGCTCTTCAATGACTCATGCCACCAAAATTTTGAAGTTACTACATCTGAATCTGAAAGATTCACTGTCAATCGTCTGAATAGATGATTATTCATATTTTCTACTGATCAAGAATGACTTCTCTCTATTGATCTTTGTCTATTCATTGAAACTGAAGAGTGAGATGCATCACAAGCTCATAGAGTTTAAAACTCTAATGAAAAAGCAGATCAATATGAAAGTCAAGCGACTTCAAGTAGATGAAGAAGATGAGTTCAGAGATCACAAATGAGAGAATTGATGCAAAGAGACTGAGATTAAGCTGAAACCTTCTGCTCTCTATACTTCTCAGCAAAATGAAAAGACTGAACGTTCAATGTATACTTTCATGACTTCAGTATGATCAATATTGAAAGAAAAGAAGCTATCAAAAGCTCTGTGACTCAAGCTAGTAAAAGCAGTTGCTTACGTCAAAAATAGATGCTTGAGAGTCAACGAAGTCATCTTCTTTCAAACTGACAATGAATTTCAATCAGACGTATCAAATTTACGAGCGCTTGAATGCAGAGCTTGAGTTCATGTTTCAAAGATCACAGATCATCACAAGCTCGATAGTCGCTTCTGACAAGACATAATGATCGACTACGAAAAAGTGAATCAGTGACGAATCTACAATTCAGTGAATAGAAAGATTCATGTTTTTCAAGACGTCAAATTTGACGAGCTGAACATCTATGATAGTTTCTTTGACGAAGAATTAGATGAGATCTGAAACAAAGAAGATGACAGTCTGTTCAATGAAACAACTGTTATTGTGAATGACTTGACTATTGAGAATTCTCTCGAGAAATCGCGATATTCTACTCTCATTTTCAACGATGCGACGACTTTAGTAGAAGCTGAGACATCGAAGAATATAGAAGAAGAGAAGAATAATGAGAAATTCGATCTTCTTCTTCATATCTTCAAGTCTTCAGAACATGTCATATTGCAGAGAGTCATGCGATCTTCAACTGATAAGTTAGTCAGCAAAGTCATGAAGAATGAAACAGCTCAGAAACAACAACAACAACAGAAGAAACAGAAGAAGATAAGAGCTCAATCAAAGTCAAAAGAAAAGAATGTTGTTTCAGCAAGCACATGAGTAATCAGAAGTTCAAAATTTAATGTTCGACCTGATTACAAGAAATTAAACGAAGACTCTAGTGCAAATAAGGTTAGCGTCATATTTATCGAGTCAGAAGCTCTAATTTTCACATTTAGATCTGAAAAAGTAGCAAAATCACACGTTCACATGATGAGAGTTCTACACGTCTTGATCTCTGATGAGACATTGAGTTTAGAACTAGCACATGACGAGTCGAAGATGTACAAGAAAGCTAGAGCATCATCAGACTGATCGCTTTGAATGAAAGTCATGAAGACTGAAGTGAACTTCTTAATTGAAAATGAAATCTGAGAACTGATAACTTCATCAAATGACAGAAGCAAATCGCTGATCAATTGCTGAGTATTCAAGATTAAGTACAAGCTTGATGAGAACATTCTGAAGTACAAAGCTCGCTGAGTAGTTCATGAATACAAACAGCAATATGAGATTGACTACAACGAAATCTGGTCAGAAGTAGTGAAGTCAGCTATCTTCAGAATGATGTTTGATATAGCAGCAACTCGTGACTTGCATATTGAACAGATGAACGTCGTCATCGTCTTTCTATATGAATTTCTGAATGAGCTGATCTATGTGAAGCAATCACATGGTTTTGTCATTGATCTCGACTTAGTCTGCAAACTCAGAAAAGCACTGTATGATCTAAAACAAGCTTCTAGAGTCTGATCAGTCATGATACGAAGCTTTCTAAACAAGCTAGACTTTCATGAAATCGAGTCAGACAAAAGTCTGTTTGTTTCAGAAGACAAGAAGATGTTCATTGCAATATACGTTGATGATCTGCTCATTATTGAAGCTGATATGAGTCGTATAAACAAGGTCAAGACTGAGTTCAAGAGTACATTCAAAATGACAGATCTAGACTTGACTTCGCACTATCTAGACATGAAGATTCGACGTGATAAAGAAAGAAGAATACTCACTCTACTACAAACAATTTATCTGAAAACAGTTCTAGGAAAATTTGACATGCGAGACTGTATCTCAGTAGCTACATCAATGAAAACTTCGATTTCTAACTCGATATTGTCATCAACGAAACAAGCAGATGAAGATATCATTTACTGGTATGAGATCTCGATTGACTCACTGATGTATGTCATGATGACTACTAGGTCAGATATTGTCTTTGCTCTGTCAATGACTAGTCGATATTGCAGCAATTCAAATCAGACTTATGTCACTCTGATCACATGAATATTTAAATATATCAAAGATACTCTGAAAGTGAGCATTACTTTTGAAGAGTCAATCAAACTTGAAGTAGTGAAATATTCAGATGCAGACTACAATGATGCAGTCAATGACAGATGCTCAACTGAGATCTGACTATTTCTACTAGCTGAAGAATCAATATTCTGAAGTGTCAAGCGATAGACAACTTCTGCTATGTCTACATGTGAAGCTAAATACATGACTTTAAGCGAGATCGAAAAGAAAGCTTTGTGACTTCGCTACATAATGATGAATCTGAGACTGCTCAGCTTCGAGATTTTCACCCTGATCTGAGCTGACAACAAGAGTGCAATTGCTTTAGACGAGAACTTGAAGTTTCATAGAAAGACGAAGCATATTGAGTCTAAATGACATTGAATTCGAAGTTTCATTGAACGAGAAATTCTACTGATTAAGTTCATTTCAACAGTCTCGATGACAGTCGACGATCTGACGAAGACTCTGACCTCTAAGACATTCAGAGACTTTTGTTCAATGATGAGTATGTAGAAGTGTGTAGCTTCTATTGAGTAAAAGTGTTGAAGCAATAAAAGCTGCAGTAGAAGCTGTGGTAGAAGCAAGAGAAGTAGTCGTTCAATTAGAAACATAGTTTCTAATTAGAAACATAGTTGTTGTAATGCTTGCTAGCCTGGTTGAGACTAGCGTCAGTTGCGACACACAAAACATAGATAGACTCTGCTGTAGAAACATACATCTTTAGTCAATGATCAGATCTACACTTCATCACTTACCTCTGATTAGTGAGACGTTGAATCGACTCAATGATTCTAAGGTTTTTACCAAAATGAATCTTAAAGATTTCTACCACAGATTGAGAATCAGGAAAGACGACGAGTGAAAGACAGCGTTTCGCACTCGATACGATCATTTTGAATATATGATTATGCCATTCGGTTTAGCGAACGCTTCTGCTACGTTTCAGACCTATATCAATAGAGCTCTGACAGGGTACGTGAATGTGTTCTGCGTTGTCTATCTAGACGATATTCTAGTTTACTCTGAAACGTCGAAGTTGCATCGAGGCCACGTCAGAAAGGTTCTGAAGCGCCTACGAAAATTTCAACTATTCGTTAACTTGAAAAAGTGCGATTTCTCGACGGATCGAGTGAAATTCCTAGGTTTTATTATCTCTGTAGACGAGATAGCGATGGATCAAAGCAGGGTTACTGCTATCGCTCAATGGTCGCCATCTAAGACACATAGGGAGATTCAAGTCTTTTTAGGCTTTGTCAATTTCTACAGACGATTTATAGAGGGGTATTCGCGAGTAGCTTCACCAATGACTGACCTATTGAAAGGCAGTAAGAATGAGAAGAAGAGCGGCTCTTTTGATTGGCCAGTTAAGGCTCAAACGACGTTCGACCAGCTTCTCGTAGCCTTTACGTCGGCGTCTATTCTGATTCACTTTGACCCTAAGAATAGGGTTAGCGTGGAAACTGATGCATCTGAATATGCAGTAGCGGGTATCTTTTCGCAGTTATCGAAAGAAGCTCAATGGCACACAGTCGCTTTTTGGTCTAGAAAAATGATTTCGGCCGAACAAGTCTATGAGACTCATGATCAAGAGCTCTTAGCCATCGTTATAGTATTTAAACACTGGCGCCACTACTTCGAAGGTAGTCTTTACCCTATTGAGGTCTTAACCGACCACAATAATTTAAGGAAATTTATGAATGTCAAAGTCTTGAATGGCAGACAGGTCAGATGAGCTATGAGACTTGCATCTTTCGATTTCAGTATAACGCATAGACCAGGCAAGACCAACCCCGCAGATGCGTCGTCTAGAAGACCTGACTATAAGTCTGTGAACAAGATTGTCAGTGAGCTATTGCCTACCCTTCAACGAAAGTTGACAGTATTGTCAGCAGTGTTGCATGACAATTTACATCTAGATTTAGATGTGATCAGAGCCGAAGCTGACAGAATGTCTGCCGGTCTGAAGAGGATTAGAACCCCTCTATTCGAGATTGAACCCTCGAAGAGTAGCGACGATGAAACGCCTACTCAGAGTATTCGCAGCGTAGCGTTGACGCTTAATCCTGCTGCTGAGGTTATTGGTTGCAAACAGTACATCTCACGTGAAGTAGTCATGGGTTTGACTACGCACGAAACGACCTATGACCCTCATAGTAAACCTACTCTTGAGCTTATATCTGATCTGCAACGAGGGGACGCCTTTGTTAAAGACAAACGTAAAGCTCTCGAGACGATAGGTAAACGAAAGGGGGCCGTCGGTAAGCCGAGTCCATGAATGTTTGATTCCAGAGGCCTTCTGCGATATAACGGATTGTTATATGTGCCAGAAGAAGAGTCTTTAAGGGCAGAGCTGGTGAAACGCCACCATGATGATATACTAGCGGGCCATTTTGAAGTCGAGAAGACAACCGAATTGATTGAACGCAAGTATTATTGGAAAGGCATTTCGCAGAGTATCAAGGACTATGTTAGTATCTGTGATATCTGCCAGAGGGTAAAAACGCCGCGTCATCGTCCTTATGAAGAGATGCAGGCGCTTCCCCATCCTAGAGGTTCGTGGCAGAAAGTCACAATGGACTTTATCACCGGGTTGCCGCCTAGCAAGCGCAAGGGTGTCGTCTATGATTCTATACTCGTGGTAGTTGATCGCTACACGAAGATGACTAGATATCTTCCTACGAATAAAACTATCACGGCAGAACGCCTTGCTGATTTGTTTTTCGAAGAAATTATATACCGATTCGGTACACCGATCGGAATAGTAACAGATCGAGGCTCCGTTTTTACGAGTGCTTATTGGTCAGAACTATGCTATTGCATGAAGGTGAAGCGCAGGCTAAGCACCGCCTTCCATCCGCAGACTGATGAACAAACCGAACGTCAAAATCAAACTTTAGAGCATTATCTCAGAGTTTACTGCAATGACGAGCAAGATAATTGGGCAAATCTTTTACCCCTTGCAGAATTCGTTTATCAAACTAGCTCCCACGCTTCGACGAGGTGTAGTCCCTTTTACGCTGGCTATGGCTATAACCCTTCGATTCATTATGACGTCGAAGACGACTTTCGAAAAGGGGAAGTGCCGGCAGCAAAAGATAGAGTCAAGGAAATTGACAATATGAGAGAAGCGCTGGCTCAACGCTGGCAAGGCGTGGTCGAAGCGCAGGCGAAACACTACAATCAAAAACACAAGCCCCAACATTTTAATGTAGGCGATCTGGTAGTACTTTCAGCCAAAAATCTCAGGCAGAAAAGGCCAAGTAAGAAGCTGTCTCATCGATATATCGAACCATTTCGAGTCCAGGATATCGTAGGGAAGCAAGCTTACCGGTTAACTTTGCCTGATACTTACAGAATACACCCTGTCTTTCATGTCTCCTTGTTAGAGCCGTATCATCGCCGAGCTGACGATAGTTCAATTCCAGAATTACCTTTACCCGAGCTGATAGATAATGACGAGCAGTACGAGGTAGAAGAAATCTTGAATCGCAAGAAATCCAAAGGGGATATTTTCTACAAGGTCAAATGGCTAGAGTGGCCAGAGGAATACAATCAATGATTGCTCTTAGCAGACGTCGAAGGAGCGTCAGAGTTGCGGCAGGCCTACGAGGACTTCGTCTTACAGAAGTCAGTAAGGAAAAGGAGGCGAAAATCTAAGATGCATTAGTGAAAGACACTCTTTCCTGGTTATCCTACAAGGTTTACAGGTTTTATCGAGGCTTACAAGTCACATTGCATTGGATCATGATGGAGAGGAGAGAAGCTTTCTATTCATGGCCTTGGGCCCAAACGCCGGCGAAAAGCCGGGCGCGCGACTGCTGGAGGCTAAGCCTAAACAAAAACAAGCAAAACAAAACAAACAAGACAAGGCCGCAGCCGAAGATCGCGCCACGCAGGCACAGCACCAGAAGAACGCCACCGGGCCCGCTACTCATCGTCATCTCCACCATCGTTCATGCTCTCATCACTTTCGGACTTCTCTTCCTCACCAGTGAAGGGGGAGCTGGGGGCAGCGGGGGAGCTGGCGGGAGCGGGGGGGGAAGGCGTGGAGTAGGGGCCAGGGGGGGGGGGGTCGCGAGGCGAGGGGGGGTTGCGGACAATTGGCCCGAGGCCGACCTGAGAAACAAGTGTTAGTTGAGCATAGCGCCAAGTGAGCACCAGAGGAAAGCAGGGATAGCTACCTTGAAGCGCAAGGTGTCGAGGATGCTCTTCATGGCGGCGGTCATCTTCTGCATCTCGGCCAGCACCAGGAGACCGACATTGTCGGAGGTGGGCTTGCGGGTGAGGCCATGGCGCTCATCTTTGCGCTTTCATGCCTCCACCTTGGTAGCGAACTTGCTGCACTCACGCTTGAGGCGGCGCAGAGCCGGCGCACGCCCATCTTCATCCTCGTCCTCGATGTTGTTGTACTGGCGCCCCAGCGCGAGGAGGTCGTTGGTCCAACGGAAGAAAGGCACGGGGACCTCGCACTGTCAGTGCAACCCCGGCGTGGGGAGGTAAAACACTTACCTTATGACATTTCTTGTGCATAAGTGCACAGCGCCCACAGCGCACGTTCTTCTCCAGGCCGCAATGGGTACCGAGGTCTCTCCAGATGGCTTTCACACATCGTAGGCAAATGGGCTCCACGAGAACCGTTGGGGGACCTTGGGCACGACGGGGCAACTCTGGTACAACGCCACCCTGACTCCTCAGTCGAGCCGTGTTATCATGGGATGTGAACTTACAACAACTTGTGCAAGATCTGCCATTGTGAGGATGTCGATACGCTTGCGCTGAGACTGTTCTTGAGTGGTGCTAGGTGGGGGATGAGAAGATGCAACGATGTGTGTCAGTATGTGTGTGTGTACGAAATGTAAACATGAAGAAGTTTACACTTACCGCGCGCTTCCTAATATACCCGCGGCATCAACCATATCACTTCCCGGGTAGCTGCGCGGAATCGCGCACCACCAGCGATTGTTTATACGCCAGAAGGGCCACATTAACATTCTGCAAGCCAGTGGTGAACGATAAGGGGTTGAATCCACCACCATGCAGAAGACGCGCGCTAAGGGGTAGCATCACCTTATTACCTGCACCTCAGCGCCAGCGTCAACCATGCGCCCTACCGCTTTGCCTAGGATACCTACTCAGAGTCTACTATTTCACTGGAGAACCAGTGCACAAGGGAGAGGGCAATTGTTATGGTATAAAGCGCCAGGTAACAATGTGCTCCTGAGTAACCCTAAGCGCCAAGCTATCGCTACGCCTTCGCTCAGATTAGATAGCGTAAAGTGTAGTAGTGATTCTTCGATCACATTACTTCCGCTGATCCTTGAATCACGCCACTTACGAGGTTTGCAGGTTATAGAGTCTGAGGACTCCCTTCCTGCTTTTTCCTCGTTAGTAATTAGTTCTACTATTAATAGTACTTCTTGCGCGCAGCGTATAGTCATCGTGACGCAAGTGCTTCACATTACTGTTGAAGCAATAGAAGCTGCAGTAGAAGCTGTGGTAGGAGCAAGGGGAGTAGTCGTTCAATTAGAAACATAGTTCCTAATTAGAAACATAGTTGTTGTAATGCTCGCTAGCCTGGTTGAGGCTAGCGTCAGTTGCGGCACACAAAACATAGATAGACTCTGCTGTAGAAACATACACCTTTAGTCAATGATCAGATCTACACTTCATCAGGTTATGAGTATCGAAAGCGTTGACTGTGCAACCAAGCAGTAGATCTGACTATTGCCAGCTTGAATAAGCAATTCAACATCGCTGTCGCCGTCAGTCTTCCTCGAGGAACTGTGTTAGTATCGGCTTCCAGCAAAACAATATCTTTCTTCTGAACCAAGTCGTCAAAGATGGCCAAGAAAGATGAGGCACGCACGTTCCCTAAGCTGAAGGAAAGTGACAACTACAAAGAATGAGCACGTGAAATGACGTTTGCTCTTAGACAGGTTGAATTGATGAGATTAGTCAATGACGACCGAATTCGACCACTTTCATATACGAAAGAACAAAAGAAGACTATACTTGAGAAGAATGAAGAAGTAAGAATTGAGAAACGTGAAGAAGTCATAGAAAAATGAGATATCAACAACGAAAAGATGATGGGTAAAATTGAAGCAATGTGCATCAGAGCTGTTCAGATGAAATTTAAATCTGAATGAGATGCAAAGACAACATGAAAGTCGCTTAGAAAGCGATATACGTCACATGAATGAGTCTTCAAGTGAGCCTTATTAAATCGATTGAAAGAGACGAGCTATGTGAACTCAATTGACGTTTCAGATTTTGGTAGAAAGATGCGCTTCATTTTGAAAGAAATAAAGAATCAAGAAATCACTATAGAAGAGTATGTGACGATCAAGATCATCAATTTCATGAGTAGTGAGTTTGACACATACGTGACTGTTCTCAATGAATCAGTCAGGAAGAAAAAGGCGCTTTCAGAGCTCGATGAACTACTTCAGAGCTTGAAGAAGAAGAAAAATCGAATGAAGAGCACAATCACTTTAGCTGCTATGCACAGTGAAAGAGAAGAATATAGAGATCAAGATCGAGAAGATCGAGAAGGTTTTGATCGATTCAGTTTCTGAAAGAACAATGACTCAAGTACTGAATCATATTGAAAGAAAAGAAGCTATCAAAAGCTCTGTGACTTGAGCTAGTAAAAGCAGTCGCTTACGTCAAAAATAGATGCTCGAGAATCGACGAAGTCACTCTCTTTCAAACTGACAATGAATTTCAATCAGACGTATCAAATTTACGAGCGCTCGAATGCAGAGCTTGAATTCATGTTTCAAAGATCATAGATCATCACAAGCTCGATAGTCGCTTCTGACAAGACATAATGATCGACTACGAAGGGATGAATCAGTAACGAATCTACAATTCAATGAATAGAAAGATTCATGTTTCTCGAGACGTCAAATTTGACAAGCTGAACATCTACGATAGTTTCTTTGATGAAGAACTAGGCGAGATCTGAAACGAAGAAGATGACAGTCTGTTCGATGAAACAACTGTTATTGTGAATGACTTGACTATTGAGAGTTCTCTCGAGAAATCGCGATATTCTACTCCCATTTTCAACGATGCGACGACTTTAGTAGAAGCTGAGACATCGAAGAATATAGAAGAAGAGAAGAATAATGAGAAATTCGATCTTCTTCTTCATACCTTCGAGTCTTCAGAACATGTCATATCGCAGAGAATCATGCGATCTTCGACTGATAAGTCAGTCAGCAAAGTCACGAAGAATGAAACAGCTCAGAAACAACAACAACAACAGAAGAAACAGAAGAAGGTAAAAGCTCAATCAAAGTCAAAAGAAAAGAATGTTGTTTCAGCAAGCACATGAGTAATCAGAAGTTCAAAATTCGATGTTTGACCTGATTACAAGAAATTAAACGAAGACTCTAGTGCAAATAAGGTTAGCGTCATATTTATCGAGTCAGAAGCTCTAATTTCCACATTTAGATCTGAAAAAGTAGCAAAATCACACGTTCACATGATGAGAGTTCTACACGTCTTGATCTCTGATGAGACATTAAGTCTAGAACTAGCACATGACAAGTTGAAAATGTACAAGAAAGCTAGAGCGTCATCAGACTGATTGCTTTGAATGAAAGTCATGAAGACTGAAGTGAACTTCTTAATTGAAAATGAAATCTGAGAACTGATAACTTCATCAAATGACAGAAGCAAATCGCTGATCAATCGCTGAGTATTCAAGATTAAGTACAAGCTTGATGAGAACATTCTGAAGTACAAAGCTCGCTGAGTAGTTCATGAATACAAACAGCAATATGAGATTGATTACAACGAAATCTGGTCAGAAGTTGATATAGCAGCAACTCGTGACTTGCATATTGAACAGATGAACGTCGTCATCGTCTTTCTATATGAATTTCTGAATGAGCTGATCTATGTGAAGCAATCACATGATTTTGTCATTGATCTCGACTTGATCTGCAGACTCAGAAAAGCACTGTATGATCTAAAACAAGCTTCTAGAGTCTGATCAGTCATGATACGAAGTTTTCTAAACAAGCTAGGCTTTTGTTACGATTCTAGCCTTCGCCTATTCTTCGTCTAGCCTTCGCCTGATTTCATTCTAATCGAGCCTAGCGAAAACCTGACCTAGAGATGATATCATTGAAACTCTGCATCATATGTGTAAGGCGTCAACTCAATCGAGCCTAGCACAGAACTGAGAAACACACATATAAGAATCGAGTTCTTTTCTGTAGATACTTTTCTTTCTTAGTATTTATCTATTAGTTAAATGACACCTCTATGACTCGCTCTAGATCGACTTCTAACAGTAGATAAATACTAATCAACTACTCTGCTATCGACGTGTAGATGATACGAAATAACCTACTTCTATTCAGAAAATTCGCAAGAAATTCTTCGAATTACTTTCATCAAAACACATCTGCAAATTTACTCAAATTTACCAAACCAATCACTCAATCTTACTACAATCAAACCTATTCTTACCTTTCTCACAATGACACACGACTCTGAATCAGTCGAGTCACGAACAGCTCATCTGCTTAGAAGCACTGCTAGTAGACGAGTTTCCCTTATTTCTTCCGATGCTTCAGCGAGATCTCAGAATGCCGCTACTTCATGAGACATCAACACGAGTCAACAACTTCGTCAATGAGCTATCGATCAATCAGACGAGATCATCAAGATGCTGGTCGAGCTAAGAGGTCAACGAGACATGACTTTGAAACTCAACGAGCAATGAATCAATGTTCAAGTTGATCACATCAAGAGACTTGATGAGCTAGAGGTCAATCAAACGACAATAGACACTTAAGAAGAGACTATCGTCGAACTACGAGAGAAAGTCTTGAGTCTAAAAAAGGAACAGCGTTCAGCGAATCAGTCTCGATCTCGTCAGCCTACTGAATCTCGAGTTTCTACGAAATCTCTACCTCGTCAATCTATCGAGAATCATACTCGATGTGAGTCGTTCACTCTATTCGATAATGATCATCACAAGTCTTTCAAGTTTTCGAACTCATCTGTATTCATTGATGAAGGTGAATCAACATGAGATAGCTGAAGAATCAAGATAGACGACAAGCTTCAGGCAAATGTCGATCACTTCGTCGATGAGATTATCTGCATTGCCTATGTGATATCTAGACTAGAAGGTGACGCTGCTGAGCATATCTTCGCTTGACATCGTCATGACGCTTCGCATTCTTACATCTCGATCTACGAGCTACTCGAGCATCTAGAAGAAATCTACGGGAATCAGAATAAGAATCGAAAGTGTCGTCACGAGTACAATGCTCTGAGACAAGCAGACAAGCTCTTCAACATCTTCTACTTCGACTTTATGAAGCTATTCAGCTATCTAGACTACGACGACCGCATTCTGATGAACGATCTTCAGAATAAAATCAACAATCGCTTGCAGAATGCTCTGTCAGTATGTCTTGAAGACTTCGCTTCACTTCATCGTCTCAAGAGCTTTCTTCAAGAAGTGAATAATAAACAGCGAGTTAACTATCAGCTACGCAGTCAGCTTCGCACTGCCATCGCCAAAGTCACTGTCGTATCTGATAAACGTGCTGCTACTTCATTGTCAGCAGTGATGACTTCGATAATTGAATATATCAAGTCGACTATCTTTTCTACTTCTGAGTCAGTCAGATCGTCTATCGTCTGCTATATCTGCAAGATCTCAGGTCACTTATTCAAGAACTGCTCTCAGAACAAGGTTGACATTTCAACATCTCATGCATTCACCTCTCGTCTACATGAAATCATCATTTCGAAGAACAAAGAGAATGAGAAAATGTCTTCTTCAGAAGATAGCGAGGCAAAAAACTAGAGACTTTCATCAAAGACGCGATGAAAGATGTGTTAATTTCTTCAACGAC
>JAABUK010005962.1_pt1 | contig 18515 bp, 23 predicted proteins | sample 5559141 | NCBI WGS metagenome assembly JAABUK01 (sample SAMN10711869, study PRJNA513367) | rock metagenome | isolation source: Antarctica rocks | place: Antarctica: Victoria Land, Pudding Butte nord | collected 2016-01-03 | reverse complement strand
TCCCCGCCTGCGGAGGCGCTGCCCGCGCACGATCTGACGCTCGAGCTTGAGGGACATAAGCTGCATGCTGTGCCGGCGGGGCACTCGGATACGGACGACTCATCGTTCCTGTGGGTGCCGGATCTTAAGCTCGCTGTTGCGGGGGATATTGTATACAATAATGCGTACTCGTTTCTGGCTGAGACGCTGACCGCGCCGTTGCGGGAGCAGTGGATTGACGCCATCCAAAAGGTTAGATCCTTCAGGCCCGAGACTGTGATTGTGGGCCACAAGACGCCAAGCGCGGTCGATGGGGCGTGGAATCTGGATGCCACCGAATGGTATATTGAGATGTGGGGGCGCTTGGTTGGAGAGGCCAAGGACGCAGAGGATATGTTCGATCGGGTAAGGAGGGAGGATCCGGATAGAACGGGGGAGTTTGTGCTGTGGTGGAGCTGTTTGCAGCAATTCCCGCGTGAGGGCAACGCCACTGCGAAAGCTTGATCATGTCAATTGTGATTTGAATGCTTTAATATCCTTGCATATAGATTTGATCCTCCTTAATAGAATGTCATACGTTTGAAACGTATTAAGATACGAGGATGTGAAGAACCACTCCATCAACCCATCTCAGACCCAAATGGATCATCGATGACTGAGCTAGAACTCGACGTGAAGGAGGGCGATCATCGTATTTCTGTTTAGTGATCACTCTTAATCCTCCATCCTCCCATCAATAGACGATAATTCACACAGGCTAGCCGAACTATTGGGTATTCTTGTTGTTGCTGTCGTAGGTTTTTTCGTGGACCTTCTTACATTTTGATCGAATTTGACTTCAATAGTAGCTTGTCTCGTTGCTGTCATTGTTTTTATAAGGACGTGAGCGGTATTAAAGAGGATGGACAGATTTGATAGCGAGGTAGTTGGGTAGCTATTGAACGCATGGCTGGTGGTCTTCACCGATCGAAACTTTGATCTCTGGGGAAATGGATGAGGGGGTTTCATTCAGGGGTAAGATACAACCACTGCAAAAAGTGATTAGTTATCAAGAGTAGGTTCGGGTCCTATTGACGCTGGTCGCAATGTTAGCTTTCCTTTTTATGTGGCAGCGCCAATATGCTTATAAAGCGTGTTCAGTAATCAAGAACAGTTTCGATTGGTAGTGGCGCTGGTGCAACGGTTCAGTGGTATTTCTTCCACCGTCGCTTGCAACATATCCGTTGTAGATCACGCAATTATCTTACTAATAAAATTCTCAGGAATTTGGTCTGCTTCTGCTTGGCGGAGATAATTCACCTCAATTTGACGAGTGTAGGCGTAGGATTCTGGTTCGTTCAAGCGTCCTCATGTATTATCCCGACATCAAGTCGTGTGGCCGAATCGCGTCCCCACTCAATCAGCATGACATTCAGCATACACAATAGCTTGTTGTCGAACTTTTCTTGATCAAGATACGTGGGATACGGCTCAAGTGTTGTCTGTCTGATGCCTCTGGATCTCGACAGAAGTATGAACTCGAGGCACCGAGTCTCCATGAGATGCTCCGCGACCCACACCTGGTTCATCATGATAGATCCCACCCAGTCTTCGTTACTATTAGACATAGCCAGGTTGACACCGGTTCTCCAGTTCCTGCCATGTTCGCCAAGTGAGGCAATCTCTCCTGTCACACAAAAGACTGCCAAGGTTGTCCAGCAAACTAGATATTCTGGATATTCCCAGTCTTCTCCGTTCACGCTAATTTCGCGTCTAGGCTTCACTGCCAATATGAAATCCTTAGGCGGTAAGTTCTGCGGTCATACTTCTTGGTGGTCTTTTTCCGTGAGTTCAAATTCCATCGCAGGGGGCATGTTGTTTATCGGAATAACAACACCCATTTGATTAACGATGAACCAGCTAATCTCTCACCGAAGTCCTGTAACATCAAAACACGAACCATATTCCACTTGGCTATGCCAACCGGCTCACGTCCAGCTTGGGAACAGCAAATTTTTGAACTCAATTTTGGTGAGAGGTAGGGATAAGTTCCTTCGCTTATGAGGACCTCTCAGTGTCCACAACAGAGCTTTATCCAAATATGTTTCAAGCACACTGTACCAGAAGTCGGTTCTCATAGTACGTTTCAGGACGTTCTGGATTGCGTTGAAAGCATTCATAACATCTGAAAGACAAGACAATTCGCGTCCGGTATAATCTATAACGAAACATTGGTAGTCATGAATAGCCTCTGTTCGGTCCTCATATGCTGTCTGGTTCAGATGGAGCGACTCAGATTCGAATCTACGTGTATCTGAAGAGTGTAGTGCCCCCATATTCTACAGATTTGTCGCCGGAGTAATGTACGCAGAAGGCAGGCTTCCCTCGCCCACCACATCCTCGTAGAAAACATTGCAGGAACATTGGAAGTAGACTTGGGTACTGTACGGAAGAAGGTAATAGAGGGGCTAATTTCCAGTATGCCCCGCAGGTGTGCAGCTGTAATCAAAGCGAAGGGCTGGCATACCAAATATTGATTGGGAAATTGTAACTCATATGCTATCAAATAGTTGAGTTCCCCAGCTTCAAATATTGGAGTTCCCCAGCTTGATTTGCGGGTTCCATGGTCGCATGCATATGGGGGGGTGATTTCGCGATTTCGTAGCTGAAGGCTTAACGCGGTGTACTGTATCAGTGAAATATTGCAGTCACCTAGACAACAGGTTCTCCTGATACGTCCAAGCACGGTAGTCCCACCGAGAGGACATAGTAGCAACTTGGATTGCGTTGAGTGGCACCGCGAGATGCAGGCCTTGGACCAGCTCAGTATCCTGACAGGTGTTCCCACTATTTTCGTGGTAACGAGGAAGACCGCTACATGCTTCACTTGTAACAGAAGGAGCCGCCATAAGTGTCAGAATTGCTGCCCCATAGATTCTGTCCATCTGAGCGATTTGAATACGCTTATGACCCATGCTGTCTTGAATGATGCAGAGAGCATCGACCCAAAGATAGCTTTCTCCAAGATTGACAGTGCAGTGAATAGCATCTTGAACCATTGTTTTCACAATATCGTCCATGCTCTTGATCACAACGACGTAACCAAGATCGGGGTAATTGGATGTCCACTCTTGGTGCTTTAACAGCTCTGCTATGGAACAAACTAGGCCTGTCAAGTTACACTGCATCCTGCGTTAGGAGCTGGGTGTCTCCCATTTGGTCTTCAATGGAGCAGAGGCACCTTCGCTGACCTGTGACGTAATACCTATTCGGTATGTCGTTTCTGTCTTTGTTTCAGAAGGACTGTTGCAGGCGTAGACATAGCTATACATTCAGCATCCCGTGTGAACGTATTGCCCTAATACAGTCTCTGGTGCTCTGGTTGTCCCAAGGTATCTTTTCATACAGATTCCCTTTATAACGAGCCTACAAAAAGGGCAGTCCAAACTCTGCTCGAATATGTTCTTAAACCTGATCTAATTTCGAAGAACTGTCATTGGCACCAGCTAAACCCCTTTCATCGATGCAGCTGTTCGTTCTTTAACAAAAATATTGTGAGAAATCAATAAAGATGCATGTGTCGCAAAGCTTCTGACTGTGCTTCGCCTTCATGTTGAGAGATCGGACAATCTGTATGTCTAGGCTTCAAGCGCACAGTGGGAAGATTGTCATTTTCATAGATAGCTCGATTCCAGATATTGATCTCAACCCCAGGGAAGTCGGGGCATATTCCGCAGATCCCTTGATAGCATTGTCAAACACTGGAAACATTCATTGACTCTTGCAGTCCGAAAGCATGGGCTTTTCTTCTGAAATTCTTCAGGCACTGTAGAGGGGACCGTTCTTGCGGTCAGCGCAGTCGGCCGCGAAGTATCCATGATGCGAGTGGATGGTTTTGCACGGACGAACTTTGCATTGAGCAGTTTTGGATTGACGATTTTCCATTCTCGTTTGAGACTGGTAAGGCAAGCTATCCGAATCAGTGACATTCTTACGGTGGGTTCTAAGCTACAGTTTTTTGTTGAGGTAGATAAGGGCCAGCTTGACGGAAAGTGGTACAAGGTTGCCACCGATTACCAATAGACCTCGGCAGGCGGCCCCCTCCTGTTTCTCCCTTGAGATTTAGCCAGAAACTCGCTTTCGCTTTTGCTGCTCACTCTGCTACCCACTCTGCCACCTACTTACTACCTACACTTTACTACCCACTGCTACCCACTGCTATCCACCGCCGCCATCACTGCCATGGATGGCCGCTGCTACTCGCAGCAAGGTTAACCCCTCTGCAAAGGCCCGCGTCAATGTCGCCGCCGCCAGGAGACGTAACCCCCGCCTCCACTCCCCCTCCCCCCTCCCCCGCCCCTGCCCCCGCTCCCCGATCTCTGGACCCTAGGGGGGAGCCGACCTGGAGCAAGCCGACGAGTCCCCGGCAGCCCTCACCCTGCGGCAGAGAATCAAAGTCGCTCGTCAAGCAAATATAGAACGGGAGCTGGAACTGGAACTTCAAAGGGTAGAAGCTCAGGGTGCGATGCTGGCAGCGTCGGGAAGCGACCCAGCGCCAGAGGGCATTGCCAGCCAAACATCAGGCTACCATCCCCTCAGGCTCTGACCCCCGCATTCAACCAATGGTAGCACGCTACCTCTTTATTGATACCATTCAACTCGTTAATATCTTCAAAAACAAATTTCGAGCCGTCAATATTTTCAAGCTGATCAACGATCATATATCAAATTCAGTCAGCAAACAAGTCTTCGCACAACACGCTTCGGCGAGCTTCGAACACATGACGATGACGTCACTCATCAGAATCTCAAAGGCATGATTCTCTTTCTTCGTTGCTTAGAAGTGTATAATCAATGTCTTCTTGAAGCGATCAATGAGCAATTGAAGATTTCTCTGCAATCAAGCTTAGCTTGATACGTTGACTACCTGCAGAAGCTTCATCTGCATTACATCTTCGAGTCTGTATCGATCTTTCACTTTCACATTCATTAAATTCGCATTGTAAAAGAAGTCAATGACTCTGACGAGTGATACAATTCTGAAGGTGAACTGGTCGACGAAGCACTGGTAAAGAAAATCCCTGTTACCACTTCTCAGGCGGGAAATCAGGGTCAGAGAATCAGGAAGCAGTTCTACGGCCTCAGACCCGACGGGTGAAGCACATGGTTCTCAGTCTGTAACAGGTTCAACGACGGCAACTGCATCTATTCTAGTTGCACATATCAGCATATCTGCAGCGGATGTGGTGAAATTCACGCTGCTATCAATTGCAAAACATCAAATTCCTTAAAAATATTGATGGCTTGAAATTCATTTTTGAAGATATTGACGAGTTGAATGGTATCAATAAAGGGGTAGCGTGCTATCATTGCTTGAATGCGGGGGTCAGGGCCTGGGGGGATGGTACCTGATGTTTGGCTGGTAATGTCCTCTGACGCTGGGTCGCTTCCCGACGTCTGGGTTTCCAGCGTCGCACCCTGAGCTTCTACCCTTTGAAGTTCCAATTCCAGCTCCCGTTCTATATTTGCATGACGAGCGGCTTTGATCCTCTGCCGCAGGGCGAGGGCTGCCGGGGTCTCGTCGGCATGCTCCGGGTTGACTCCTCCTTGAAGACCAGGGGTCGGGGAGTGGAGGTGAGGGATGAGAGAGGAGGGAGGGGGAGCGGAGGCGGGGGTTACGTCTCCTGGCGACGGCGGCATTGGGTCTTTGCAGAAGGGTTAGCCTTGCGGCGAGTAGCAGCGGCCATGACAGTGATGGCGGCGGTGGATAGCAGTGGGTAGCAGTGGGTAGTAAAGTGTAGGTAGTAAGTATTTGGCAGAGTGGGTAGCAGAGTAAGTAGCAGAAGCGAAAGCGAGTTTCTGGCTGAGTCTCAAGGGATGACTGTTGAGGTAGATATTTGGAGTCATAGTGAGGAGAATAGCGACCTCGGCCCTACAGTGCAGAGATTACCAACCCGGCTACTAGCATGGTGCCATGTTGATCCTTCGAGGGCGGGTTTGGGTGTCAATAAAAGGTTTTTACGGTATCTCGCTAACAACTTCCATTTCTTGCAATATATAAGTCGCCTTGTCCACTGACTGAGAGTCAAGTCGTGACTCGCTGCGATGGTGTTGCTACGGAAGTTGCAGATTGAAATCTCAAAGGATCTGGTCCTGTTTTCTTTCTTGGAAGAGCAACTTTGCCGGGCGTGCGTGAAGAGAATTTGCGTCACCCAAGCAAGGTCCAAATGGGATGGAAATGAAGGGATTGATATTCTATATCGTGTTCTTCCAGGTGGCTAATTCAAATGTGCTTGAAGCTTCGTAGCAAAATCAAACCACACCCTCTCCTCCGTTAGATCACAACTGGCTTTAGTTCTCGCCTCTCATCATCTTTGCAAGGTTCTCAAAAGCGACTCTCCTCTTGTCAATAATTTCATTGAAGGTGGCAGCCGGACCAATAGACCCGATAATAATCTGATCACGACCAGATGCGAGACCTTTGAAGGCCTCGTCTATAAAAGGTTCCAGTGGCATACCAAGCTGTCGACCGCGTTCTTCGCCCATGTAGTCGTGTAGTTCCGCTTGGAGGTGTCAATTCTGTCACAATATCTTGGTCTTTGGATGACTCACTCTGTACAGCAGGAGGCGACAGTTCGATAATTTTGACTGTTGAGTTTCTGAGCTGCTCGCGGAGGCAGAGGATGAATGAGTTCAACGCAGCTTTGGAAGCAGAGTATGCGGAAAGGCTAGCCGAGGGTATAATGGCTAGATTGGAACCGGTACTATCACTGTTGTAGAGGTGTTCGTAATTGACGAGCAAAAATTGGGCTTACTATATCAAGCTTGTCTCGGTCTCCTTCTTCATCAGAAAGGGTAGAAACTTCATTGTCAGGTCCACGGAGCAAGAGAAGTTGATGGTGACCTGAGAGTGAAAGTCGGATAACTCTACTTTCGCTGGCTGTGCAAGATTGGTAGGACTTTGTGTTCCAGAGTTCAGGAAGACACAATCTAAGTCAGGGAATGTACGTGTGATGCTGGGGTAATAGTAAGGGTCTCGACCTCACAATCAAGGGCAAAGGGAAACTGACTTAGTCACGAATCGGTCCATGTTCTGCCTGTCGCTGATGTCGAATTTAATAGCGCTGGCCTTGTCTTTCCCATGCTTGCGGACGAAGTCGTCGAGTCTGTCTTGCCTTCGGCCAACGGCAATGACTTTGGAGCCTTCAAGAACGAGACGGTCGGCCATGGCAGCACCTATCCCGGCTGTGGCACCGATCAAAAGAACGCGTCTGTATTGGAAAGGCATCTTTGAATTCAATGGTCTCTTACTTGAGTGAATTCAGTTTCAGGAAGTCGTCGGATTCGACTTTGGAATTCGAAGGTTGTAGTCAACTGTCTGGGAGAACTCTCTTTTATACACCTTCGGGGTCAAAGCATGATGACCGTCTGTCGGCTTTAACGATATAGACATCACGGCTGTTCGACCAAACAGACATAAAATTCGATACAGATGACATGCTTCTGCAGAATATTTACTGGGTTCAAGAGGGCAATGCTACCTCCTGAACCATCATAACGTTTTGTATGCCGCATCGAGTATGGTCGTGATAGGGACGCTGACTGACGGTGCCTCGCCGACTAGAGCCACTGATGTCAACGGAACACCTACGCTTTTAGGCCTAGTCGCTGTACAGTAAAGCAAGCCTCGATAAGGGTACACTAACACCTTATACGGCTAGATCGAACAGTGAGAGGTGTAAAGCGCGGGTATCGCCGACTAAGTCCGGACAATTACCGAATATCCCAAAGACGTTGACGAGTGTTCGAACAGCTGAGTAGCTCAGTATGGGGCCCCTTGTAATCTATCATGTTCCACGCAACAAGATACAGAGTTTTGTGCGGAATCCAATAGGCTGCCGTTTCACACCTTGAGATGGTGTACCGCGGCAAACCGTCCAAGGCTTGCGTGCAATGCAGAAGGAGGAAGCTTCGTGTAAGCCGGAATTGGCGTACTGAACGTTCCTTTGTTGACCAAAAAACATCAGTGTGATCTCCAAAGAGACTCATGCGGTCAATGTATCAGAGCCACCCTCGTGTGCTCCGGCTATCGCGATACCCAGCAGTTGAGGATCCAGGACGAAAGTCAGACAACTAAGCAAAAAGCGTTGACCCGTAGGTCTAGAATGATCCCACAGACCGTGACCAGTACGATCGAATATAGAGCGAGGAATGCTTTCTTTTCTCACTATGTGTCTGGCTTTTCAAAAACCTACGATATACTTGATTCGCTCTATGAGCAATCCTCGTTGGACCGACACCTGAGTGCGAGTGTTGATGCCGTTAGCTTGGCATTCTTCTCTTCCCAATTTGACTGTACCAAGGCTTCGCATTTCGCAAGAGAAAAATATTCGTACGCTCTACCACTGCTCAACAACGCACTTCGGTCGCCCGAAACTGCAACGAGTGATTCAACCTTGTTGGCAGTGCTTCTCCTTGATCTTTTTGAGAAGTTCACCAACAACAATCCTCGATCTACCGACTCATGGATGAGTCACGTGAATGGTGCTTTGGCCCTGGTCAAGTTGCGTAATAACCAGCAATTCCAAAACTACACTGGTCTTCGGCTGTCTGTACGCCTGAGCACCAATCTTCTGATCAGTTGTGTTGCGGCGAATTCTCCAGTACCGTCTGCGTTGATCTCGCTCCGATCTGACCTTGAACCCTTCATAAACAAGGACAATCCAAAGTGGCTGGTCTCAGGGCTGGTGGTCAAATACGCCAACCTGAAAGGAGCCATACAAAATGGCTGTCTTTCCGGCTCAAATATCATCGCATGCGCAACTGAGCTTGATTGTGAGTTTGTATCACTCGCCAGAAACATGCCTTCATCGGGGCTCTACAAGACGACGTACCTAGAAGAGGCCTCAGAAAGGGTTCTCGAACAACACTTTGATACATATCCAGATCATTTCACTGCTCAGACGTGGAATGTTCTTCGAATCATGAGGATACTACTAAACGACATTATCCGTACGTACTGTATTGAGAGCCCAACCGAATTTAGTAAAGAAGTCACTACCTTCCATATGTTGAATACTGCGGTAAATAATATAGACGTCTTAGCGAAAGAGATTTGTGCCACTGCACCGCAGTACACAGTATACGAAGATACGACTCCAACGAGCCAGACCAATTCTGCAACCCAGAGACTACGATGCTACACTCTCCTCTTTCCGCTCTACGTCGCTAGTTTGTATGGCAACGACACTACTAAGATCAAGCCTTGGATCAACAACCAATTACGATTCATGTCCGACAACATCGGCATCCGGAACGCGAACTTCGTCGCAGAGACGTTGGAGAGCACACGTGGAACTAATCCCTGGTCTATGTATGCTATGCTTGGAAGTTATGCGTTTGCAGCGTAATTTGTATGAGCTATGGTGGGGATGTTTGGAGAGGAACATCGATCATGTGGCAATGAGCACGGAGACGATGCAGTAGATGAAGCGGAGTGTCGCCACTCAGGAACCAAACAGCCAGAAGACAACAACGCCGAAGCTCGCTCAACGTTCAAGAGTTTCAACTTCTGGATTTGATGAGCATATATTTAGATAATCGCTGCGGACACATCGACATATTGCCTATCGAAACGGGAAACGCTTGATAAGTTTCGGAGATACTCTCACATACGTTCACTTCACACACTCTGTTCAATAAGACGACATGGCAGCGCTCAACGTCAACAGAAGGCACGGAAGTTAAAACAACATCAGCACCACGACGAACCATGCTCTCCACGTCCCCCTTGTACAAAGCATTACACCAACTCTCTCCGTAGAGCGCATACAAATCAAAAAGCACATTTCAAAGACCAATCAAGCCTATCCAACCAGTCTCCCGTATTTCCACTCACAGACCCTCAGCATCGTGGTGCTCAAACCCCTACCCAACCATCCAGGCAGTCTCACGAATCGCTATGATCACGAACCTGAAGACTAATACCACGAGTGCACGACAGCAAACAACCCCCCCGCTATCGAAGAATATAACAGCTGTGCTATCTATCTCTGGCCCAACAGCGAGAACCTATTGGGCGCAAAGTGCCTTGAGCATCATCTCCCACTTCAATCAACCAACAACCCCTCTACCCAATCAAGTGCCACAACCCTCCAAACGCCCCAGCATGACCACCAATCCCATCCCCATCACAACCCTCCATCCCCAACCCCCCCAATCGACCTCCCCAAGCACCGACCGCTCTCCTAAACCCCAGTCCACCTACTAACACTGGGACATCAACGCAGCACCCCCCTCGCGAACCGAACGACTTATACATGCGAGACCAAGAACTCGGCGCGCTTGGTTGTAGCGGGTAAGCTTTTCATACCTTATGTAGCTACCTTACCAGTTGCGCACCCTTAATTTAGATGACGATATATGTACAGCAGCTTGGAATTATCCCACACTCAATTTATCAGAGAAAGATTTTGCTTTTCCTCCTCCGCAATCGACATCTCTTGCGCCCGTTCATCCACAGAGCACGATCGTAATCACTAAAACTATCTATCCCCACTCCTCCTCCCCCTCCCCACACCCATCTTACTCTCCACACCCACATAAACCCAATCCACTACCCCCCCCCCCAAATATTTCCTTCCGACTTCTTTTTCTCCTTCCGTGCCCGATGCATGTCATCTCTCTCCTCTGAGATCTTCTGTTCGTCGTTAGTAAGGGAAGGCAGAAAGCTGTAGTGGGGGGGTGTGCTGTGCGTATGGAGGGGAATTGGGAAGGCGGGGAGGGATGGGGGAGGGATGGAGGGGAGGGGATGAGGGAAGGGGATGAGAGGGTGGACGGGTGGAAGGGGTGGGGGTGGGGGTGGATGAGAACAGATACACAACGTAATATTTACTTTTCCCCCCAATGTATGCGGGTGCTTCTTGGTAGGACGTGAGGTACCAAGGCAAAAATCTCAATCACATTCACCACAGATATGCAGTATTGCTTGTTTTGTCATCGGCCTTGTGATTTTCCCTTCCTCGCCTTAACCTCCTCAATCCACTTCCCCGCTTTCCCCTTCAGCAACACATTCACCCTAACAACCCCATCCACAATCTCCACCTTCCCACCCCCCAGTATCCCCAATAAGCTCATATTCCTCCCCACCTTGATCAGTCCACCACTAATCGTCTCCATGTAAAACTCCACACTGCTAATACTGTATTCGTGCGCCGTATCCCAGGGCAAGGGGAAGATGTACTCGAGATGCTGGGGGATGGTATCTTGTTCGGGAAAGGCTTTGATGAGGTCGGATTGGGCGTGCAGGGGGTAGAGCAGGATGACGGGGAATACGAGTGTGCTCTTGGGGGATATGGGGTCCGGGGAGAGGTGGATAGATGCGTCTTCCATGTCTGGGGGCTGGGCTGTCGTGCGCGTTCTTATACCTCTCGCGCGAAGCGCAGCAGCCAGAACGAGGTTTTCCTGCCGCGCGTGTTCGAGCTGCGCGTTTTGCTTCTGAGATCGCGCTCTGAGCTCTGCTTCTCGGGGCTGCAGCTTGTCGAAGAAGAGGGATTCGAGAGCGGTGTTTTCGGGGTCGATGGTGAGGCCGCGGGTGCAGGTGTCGAAGGCTTCGGGGAGCTTGTCGAGGGCGAGGAGGGCGAGAGAGGAGCGGTAGTAGGCTTTGATGTTCTGGGGGTTAAGGCGGAGGGTGGATGCGCAGTCGAGGGTTGTGGAGCGGTAGTTTTCTAGGGAGGGGCGTCAGCGGTTAGGTTCTGAGGTCAGGACGTTCCTCGTAGATTGGATGTTATGGACGTACTTAGCTCGAGGTTGCAAAGCGCGCGATTTACGTATAAGGCCTCTTCAACCTTTTTCTCTTCAGACCGCTCGGTCTCCTTTTCTTCTTCTGAAGCCGGCTTCGCATCTGCCTTTTTCTCGTCTACTGTCGCCTTTTTGGACGCATCGACCTTCCGTGACAGCGCCCCGAGACCTTGTGTATAGAATTCCTTGGCATCCTTCCACCGTTTCTCCTTCACCATCTCATTTCCTCTCTCCTTGAAGCCTCGGGCAACCTCAACCCGCGAACCTTCATACTGAAGCGCGCGTATGGCCTCCAAGCCCACGTTTTCGCCGTCTAATCTGCTGCCTCAGAGATGAACATGTTCTTGATGGTAGTGCTAATTAGCTAGCGAACTTACCTCCAGGATCTGCGTTCTCCAGCGAAGTCATGAACAGCGGTGTCTGGTTCATCATCTTGACAATTTCATCGGCAGTGTGCGAGCGGATGGACTCCATGTGCGGGGGCGGCATAGGTGTCGAGTCATATTGACCTCTTGCTTTGGCCGGTATTGGGAACGGTGTTGAAGATGTAGGGCCAGCTGAAGGGAGACCGGATTTGTGGGGTGTTGCTGGAGGAAAGGCATTAGACTCGTCAAAGTCGGCTGGAAGTTCCTCAATTCGAGACATTGTCTGATATGAGGGCTAAAAGAGAGAACCCAAGAATTCGTATGCATGGGAGCTTCACATAATTATCCTATGGATAATGTTCCGCGGTTTTGCACGAAGATGTCTCATGCGCATGGAGAGTAAGAACTTCCATTTGGATTTGGTTCAAGCCGCAGATAACCCTAACCCTAATCGCTTGGGCCTGAAAGGAGAGACACTGGCCAACTGCGTCATATTCACAAATAATACACCCTCACGACCCTCCACTGAGTGAGTTTTAATACAAGGAACTGACCGAAGAAGCGGCAGAGTCGTCACTTCGCCATGTCGGAATAGAGCAGTACAAACTAAAGACCCTGGGACATCTGTTGTAAAAGTCCACCGTGTGAATATATGTCTAGCTATCAATTATTACAATACACTCAATATACGATATAGCCCCGATGGCCAAAGTCAGGTATAGTATCAAAACCATGCTTCCAATGCCCAATACGTACATACCATGTTCTCCCTTTATGTGCTCCCGTAAAGATCGTCCAAAAATCAGCTATAACCCCATCGCTCTATTCCCTTTGTAATATTCAAAAAATCATCAATTCCCACTATTAATACCAGCAACCGCAATCTTTGTAAAATCGTTTGCCAAAGTCTCTGACAGGTGATGCCTCGCTGCTGGTCTTTGTTGTTGTGGTTGACTGTACACCATAGGCTGCTGTTGTGATTGGTAGCCGGGCTGACCAATTTGCGCTGAGTTTTCCAGTTCCTCCTTTTCTTCCTGTACTAGAACGCAGCATGGACAACAGGCGGTCTGGAAGCAGTCGCCGCAGCAGGAGCCGCCGATTTTGCGCTGGAAGCGAATGTTGCTACGTTCGACCATTTGCGGGATGAAACAAAGACCGCAGGGCAGAGTAACACAGTAGGTCATGCACTAGATGTAATAGAACAGTCAGCGATTAGATTTTCCAAGCAAGCATGCCCTCGGTGTTGTAGATGGCCGTTGCTAGTGAAGTTGAGAAGCACGCGGCAGAGTGCTGAGAGAAGATATCTTACGCTACCGTTGCACTGAGAGAAGCGTTAAAGAGTCGGATCCGTTCGGCGAGCTTTTGTCTTGCCAAAGAGACAGCATGGGCACCAGAACGCCTGACAGCCTGGTTTCCTTCTGAGCAACTTCTGGGAATCCTTCCACCGCTAAGAGTCAAGACCCACAGATTCCGCAGGGACTGCAGCAATCCATCAATGGGTACCTCCATTCTGACCCCATGGAGTCAAGTCAAGCTCGAGATAGAAAGCAATCAGAAGTCAGGTCTGAGAAAGCAACGTTAGGGTGTGAAGTGTCGGTTGAAACCACCAAGAGCAAGAGATTTAGGGGCGCCATCTTATTAAGTTAAATAGGTAGGAAATCCCAGCCTCGAAGGATTCGGCAGCCTTGCGGCATAGCAGCTCTAGAATTCGAGTCACAGAACATTAGCATTATCCGCAATCTACTGAGCTGTCAGTCATGATCAGCGATTGTAACTGCAATTGATACGAGTACTTGAATCTCGTGTTTGGGAAGTTATTGTGGATGCCTCTTGTTGTTGCTTCTTTGAGCTCTAATGAGACTGCCCACTGGTCTATTCTCTGATTCTCTCTCTATTCTAAAAGATCGGATGCGCAAGGCTGAGGCTGATACAGTAGCTCAAGTATCGACTTACTTGTAAGTTATTAGTGTGTACTAGCCCTATTTGGTCAGTGGAGAGATTAGCCGAGTAAAGATAGGCAGCGTGACGCGAGATATGATTGGTCAGGCTCTCGAAGTCGCGCGACTCAAAAGGATCCAAATTGGAAACTATAATCCTTCGAAAGTTTTAGCAAAGCTAAAGCTGACACTCCCGTCCATTTCTTCACTTCCATCATGAAAAACCTCGTAAAAACCACAGTATGCCAACGACGTTTTAGTCCACAAGCCAGCAACGATGTTCAACGCTCGATCCGTCTTCGTTCTACTCTCCCTCCTACATTGCTGGCTTCCCACGACTTCAGCCAACTGCTGGAACAAAATCGGTACCGATAGAAATGTCGGGCAGTCATTCGACCTTTACCAATCATGCTCCGCGAACTCATCGGCAGCCAGCATGTGCTGCAGACTCCCCGGTCCCAATGGCCAAGATACATGTCAGTCTAATGGCCTGTGCAAAGATGCTAGCGGACAATATTGGCGTGAGAGCTGTACCGACCGTAGTTGGCAGAGTCCCAACTGCATAAAGCTGTGTGTCGACGGATCAAGTAAGACGAGGTGTTCGGAGCAGAGTGTAAAATGTAATGAGTGGGTGAAAGTCGCTGATTGAGTGTTCCTGTATAGATTCTGATGGTCCCATGGCAGCATTTGACGTGCAGCTCACGCAGTGTAACGCTGAAAGCGATATATATTGTTGTGGAGTGAATGTGACTCAGTCAACTTGCTGTGGGAACGGATTCCGGATTGCCCAGGGTCTAGCTATGCCTGTCAACGCAACGGCGACGACTTCGACTTCGACCAGCAGTGCAACTGCGACCGCGACTTCCCCAGCCACTTCGTCGGCCACTCCTATCCACCATAGCAACACCGGGGCCATAGTTGGCGGAGTTGTTGGCGGCATTGCCGCAATTGCCATCATCGGCGGAGCATTGTGGTTTCTTTTTTCGCGGAGGCGACGGCAACAAGCCGGCTCGCAGCATCGCACGAAAACTTCTCGGGCCAGTGAGTTGGATACTGTGACAGCCGCGAAATCCGCTCATGAGGCCAAGGGATTCCAGGGGACAGAGATTGATGGACAGATGGTACCTAGCGAACTGGAAGGCAGTATTGAGCAGGCAAAGGTTCGTGAGCTGGAAGGAAGCAGGCCTGGCGGAGGCTAGACTGGTCAATGGACAAACACATGGTAACGGCTATCAAGGAGATGGTGCACCAAGCTTGTATATAATACTCAATACATAAGATTAGCTAATAATGCTGCAAGGTAATCAGACGACCGCTGATCCTGGATAAGAATTGTTATATTAGATGGCACAAAAGTCATCGCACAACTAGTGTAGTTGTAGAAATACTCAAATGGACGAACAGACTCCTTGCATTCTCAGCATACTGTAATCCTTCGCTCTGCGATAAGGAGAATTGTGCAAAGGACCTAATGAAGCTGGTCAATCTTGCCTTTCAGATCCAAGCTGCCACTTAGTCCGATAGTTGACCTGGCTACCAATTGTTGTTCGCTGATTTCCTGCACCCGCTGGTAATCCACTTTACCACATGTTGTCACTGACAAACCATGGACCTTGGCCATTGATCCCGGATTGCCCTGAACAGTAATTCCATCGAAATGAGAATGGAGATCGCGACGTTGCTTTGGCATTGCTTGTACCGGAGACGAATATCTGCCTATTCAACGAGATAGTTCTCTATGTCAAACCGAAGGCTTCGTGCTAACTCCTGGATGTACTCCCAGCCTACGTTGACCCTCCATTTGGTCACAGCGTCCAGAATATCCCCTCCACCAGCTGTCTTTGTTAGTAACCGGAGATTTACTAATGTGGCAACCTGCGTCATAATGTCTGCACTTCCACTCGCAACACTGTGGGGCAGTATAGCGTGAAAAATCGCAATTAAGCGTTCTAGGACGAATGCCTGCGGGCCAAGCAATCTTCGCTGAATCTTTCGGTGTTTGGATAGTCGAAAATGACTTACAGCCGTGCCACCACCTCTCTTGCGTCTTTTCTTCTCACTAGCTTTTGTGAAAAAGATGAGATCTTGGCGGGCTGGGTTATATGAGGCGAGGTATGCCGCAGAGAGGAGGTACTTGGTGTAATAGGGAAGGGTATGTTGACCTGTGGGGGGAGTATGAGCACAATCTCCTTTGACAATCAATGCTAATGGCACGACCTACTTTTTGCGAGTTGAATGTTCGGCGCTGAGCTCATGGATATGATGCTTTCCCTTAGCGCAGCTTCACCCTGGAAAAGGGCCCGGTTTTTAATCATTAATTTCGAGAACTCTAGAGTACCATAGCTACCATCTACAATAGGTTGTACAAATGGTTTCCAAAGTCTCTCGCAGACGTCCCGAAAACTCAGGACATCCCGCGCAGCAGCTTGCCCAAGAGAGTCCCATACTGCAGTACAGAAACGTTTCCATAGCCAAGCTGAATCATCCTCACCACTTGCAGAATGCTCGCTTGGGCTTGACGTAGTTTGATCGCTGGGCGTCGTGTATATCGGAAGAGGAGGCTTCGAAACAATTGAAAGGCTCTGAGCTCGAGTGTAAGTGGGAAAGTGAATGCAGGGTACGCCCCTTAGTTGAAGGAGACCAGAACGAGGCGATGTGACGATTAGAATAATGGTAAGGTTTGGTATCTACACAGGTTTAGCCTTGGTATAAGAGAACATATACCTAAGCTTACGATTTCTCCAAGCCGAGCGATAGCAGGCAGGAGTGTCGGGGGAGCTTCCCTTTGGCGATCAATCCCGTCGAAAACCAAGATAAATCTGCCCTTTCCTTCCAATAGATATTGTAGTTGCACAACAAACGCACTGATGCTGTCACACCTGCCATCAGAATTGGTCATAGTCTCATTGTTATTTGTACCGTCCAGGGTATCGATAGCAGCAGCCAGAGTCCGTTCCAACAGGTGCCGCGCGGTAATGCATTCTTTTGAGCCAGCGAATGCTGAAGGCACACCAAGAGATTCGATAACATGTCTAATCGTCAAGCTCTTGCCAGTTGCTTCGAGACCGTGAACTAGGAGCACAGGCGGACTAGCGAATCTGGGCTTGGTGGACGTTAATGTCTAAGCAGTAGGGCGTAGGTATTGAACCTTACGTCTAAAAGACTACACAGCTGTTGGATCTGTAATTCCCTGCATGGGATTGAATTTTGTAATGAGAGGACGAGATCATCTGGGAGCGAGTGCTCTACCATACTGTCGAATGAAACCGGTCAATGGCAGTGGAGGGGTCGCAATCTCACGCGTTCGTAGAGACAGGACTCATTTTGGAAATAGGACACAACGGATGCTCAATTACATTTTTGTGACGGAGATCCTACTTAATCATTGTCCTTCGCGTCAAGAAGCTGCGGAAATATCTCTTATGAGCTTGCCTGTCTTAATCAAGCTCGTACGTAAAGTTGAAGTGGACACGTTTTGTTCTACGATTTATAGATCCGGATGTTGTCGAGTGCCATAACGCATGCAACATGCCTACTTTGCTGTCTCCTGTTTTTCACTTCTCTCATTGACTGCTTTGAGTTGGAAAATGGAATTTCTGGAAATTGAGAAAGGTTCCATTTCATCGGCTTTTGCAGACTTACCCAAGCCTTTTTACTGAATATGCATGCCATACATATTCACTTCTTACACGAAGACACGAGCAACTACAACCAATGAGTGATGCCTCTTCGCTATGAAAATACTATATTTCTCATTCACTGCAGAAAGAGCAATCGCCCTGCCTGAGGTCGATTTATCTGAGTGTTATGACAGTAGCATTGACATCCTTGAGAGAAGGACCAAGCAGGTAGGTGTATGGTAGTGAGTCATATCTAGACGGCTAGTCACTAAGAAGAGACACAACATTTTTTGGCAATCATGCAACGATGCTTGCTGTTCAATTCACGCTTCCATATTGTGTTAATCAAACGGCATGGAGATATACCAAAGTCCTACCTAGTTCTACTATGTCTAAGGCAAGACATGCTCTTCCGTCACCATAGTCGGCTCTGCCCTGTCATGAACTTAGTGTCCTATCTGGCTTTCAACTACTCATACTGTTACTTTATTCTTGTCCGACTTTCTTTACAAAATCTTCACAATTGCAGCAGCTTCAACAGATAGGAACGAAGGCTTCGATAGCTTTCTTGCACAGAGGCATTGGGCAGCAGCTGCGTTGGCTTTCATAAAGCTGCTTCTACGTTAGATTAATTTTGGCCTTCAAGGATCGTTAGGAACTACCCTGTCCCGTATTTACCACGTTGCGACCTAACGAAGAGGTCATGGAACCCCTCGCCTATCATACTTCCTACCTTGGGCTCCCTGCATGTGCGCCGCTGGGTCATCCGCATGTTATCAGCCAAGAATTCCAAGAAGGCAGCGATATCACCAACCTCCGGGCAGCAGACGGTGTTG
>JAABUK010005961.1_pt1 | contig 18516 bp, 14 predicted proteins | sample 5559141 | NCBI WGS metagenome assembly JAABUK01 (sample SAMN10711869, study PRJNA513367) | rock metagenome | isolation source: Antarctica rocks | place: Antarctica: Victoria Land, Pudding Butte nord | collected 2016-01-03 | reverse complement strand
CAGACCGCCCAGTCCAACCAGCCCCCCCAAATTAACCAGACCGCCGCTCCCGCCACCGCTTCCCCCGCCTCCCGCATCCCCGTCGAGATCCGCTTCTTCCGCCTCCACCCCCGCGACCCCGGCGGCGAGCTCTTCGCCCAGGCCTCCGGTGGCCTGCGCGCCCGCACCCTCGTCTCCATTCCCGCCGATGGCGCCGGCTTCCTCAGCATCCTCGATCAGGGACGCCAGCACTGGGCCTTCAACTACAACCTCTACCGCGGCGGCAAGGTCGAAGAGCTCTCCCCCTTCGACTCCTCCTGCCACCCCCTCCCCATCCTCGTCAGCCGCAGTGAGTTCCTCGCCTTTGGCTGCCGCAGCGGCGTTCTCCGCCAGATGTTCGGCGGCTTCAACCTCCGCGGCGAGGAGATGTGGGAGCAGGCCATCCCCGAAACCTACTTCTTCCCCACCTTCTCCTTCGCTCCGTCCAGCGGCCGCTTCGCCTTTGGCCGGGTCACCACCTTGGGCGTCGTCGGCGATCCGAGCGCCCTCTCGGCCGACCAGTTCAGCTCTCAGATCGTCACCGTCCACCAGACCGACAGCGGACGCCAGATCCTGCGTCTCGATTGCACGCCCGTCCTCCCCCCCGGCCAGAACTTCTCCCTCTCCCCCGACGGCAGCGACCTCGCCATCATCCGCTCGGCCGCCATCGAGGTCTACCACCTCCCGCCCCTGTCCGCAAAGGACCGCGCCGGCATCGCCAAGGCCGCCGCCCTCGCCCCCGAGCCCGCCGATGGCCCCGTCCTTCTCTCCGCCCCTCTCACCAACGCCAACGCCCGTGCCGCCGCGGCCGCCGGAACCCGTGTCGCCACGCCTCCCACCGACCCCGCCTCCCATCGCCCTTCCGCCATCGTCGATAACACCACCGTCGTCTCCGGCCTCCCCGCCGAATCCGATCCCGCCCCCACATCCAACTCCGGCTCAGGGCCTGCCTCGGTCGCTTCCACGCCAGCCGAACCCGCACCCGCCCCCAAACCCGCACCCGCCCAAGCCATCCAGAATGGCGACCCCCAGCCTCAGGCCGACACCCCCCGCAAGCCCCCCACTCTCTACACGACCGGAGAACACCCCGGATCAAACCCGGAAAATTCCCCCCCAGACAAGCACAAAACGCCAAAATAAGCCCCGCACATCAGCACGGGCCCCAGTCCCCCTACGGAGGAGGGCCAAGGCTAGCTTCCAGGACCAGTCCGCTTCTGAGTAGGCCAGGACTGGCTTCCACGGCCCCAGTCCAGCTTCTAGGTAGGCCAAGGCTTCAGCCTTGGCATCTCGCCAGCCATCAGATCCGGGCTTAAGCCCCTGGGGTATGCCCCTGTCCACCGGTCCACCCCCGGACCAGGATCGGCCCGAAATTGCCAGCTCTCCGGCCGAAATCGACTCGCGACCAACGGAAACAACACCTCAACTCTCGACGCGCGTCCAACAACCGCGCGCCCGAAAAGCCCAAGGCCCTATCTAATACGGGCGCCCCCACCCGGCCCAGCCGTTAGGCCGCCTTCACCGACAAAGCCTTCACCCGCGCATTCAGGCGGCTCTTGTACCGGCTCGCCGTGTTCTTGTGCAGAATACCCTTCTGCACACTCTTGTCCAGAACCGACGCCGTCGCCCGGTACTGCTCGCCCGCAACCTTCACGTCGCCTTTTCCGATCGCCTCGCGCAACGCCCGCAGCATCCCCCGCAGCTTGCTTCGGTTGGACCGGTTCACCGCGGTCTTGGTCTCGGTCTGACGTGCGCGCTTCAACGACGAAACATGATTTGCCATCTGTTTGAACTCTCTTCTCAGGTCCCGCATCGACATCGGGAAAATTCTCGCAGCCCGTTCGCACAACCCATCTGCCGAACTCCGGTGGAACGTCAGCCGATGGGCAGAAACTCCACCCCGGTACACAGGTCCATCCATTCTGCTGCAATCTCACAAGTCTACGGAAGTAGCTGCCCGCGGTCAACGTTTTCGTCGCTCCCGCCACCACCAGAAAACATTCCCACATGCCCCCTTGACGCCCCCGTCTCGGCGTTCTACCCTTCAGCCATCTTTGGCCCCCTTCGCCATCCCCGGCGCCCGCCTCCCATCTCCACCCCTGGCTGTCCTCGCACCTCTCCCCGGCTTGCAACCTTTCCTCTCTCCCAGTGTCCAACCTGCAGGAAAACCCATGCTTCCCCTGACGGAGGTCAGGCACCCCATTGACTAATCAGATCAACCAGACGATCCGCTCCAGCGAGTCCAATCCGTCCAAGAGAATCATCGCCATCACCCCCGGTATAGAGCCCCTCTACGGCACCCACGACGAAAACCTCCGCCTCCTCGAAGACGGTCTCCACGTCAACATCGATCTCCGCTCCGACGGTATCCACGTCGCCGGCGACCCCGCCCAGGTCATCCGCGTTGTAGGGATCTTCGCCGACTTCGAAGCCCTCCGCAGATCCGGCGTCGCCCTCGGCAACGGCGATCTCCTCGGCCTGCTCAAGCTCCTAGTCGTCGACCCCGCCCTTACCCTCAAAGCGCTCGTCGACTCCGGCAAGCAGCGCTCCGCCGGCGTCAAGCGCATGGTCCAGCCCCGCAGCCCCAACCAGCGCAAGTACGTCGAGGCGATCGAATCCTGCGACATGACCTTCGGCCTCGGCCCCGCCGGCACTGGCAAAACCTACCTCGCCGTCGCCATGGGCGTCTCCGCCCTGCTCGCGAAAAAGGTCTCCCGCATCATTCTCGTCCGGCCCGCCGTCGAAGCGGGTGAACGCCTCGGCTTCCTCCCCGGGTCCCTCCAGGAGAAGGTCGACCCCTACCTCCGCCCGCTCTACGACGCGCTCTACGACCTCCTCGATCAGGAAAAAGTCGACAAGCTCCTCGAGCGCAACGTCATCGAGGTCGCCCCGCTCGCCTTTATGCGCGGCCGCACACTGTCCGACGCCTTCATCATCATGGACGAGGCCCAGAACACCACCGTCGAGCAGATGAAGATGTTTGTCACCCGACTCGGCAATAACTCCCGCGCCGTCATCACCGGCGACCTCACCCAGACCGACCTCCCCAACCCCAAACGCTCCGGCCTCCTCGACGCCCTCCATGTCCTCGACGGCGTCGAAGGCATCCGCTTCTGCCACTTCGACGACGTCGACGTCGTCCGCCACCACCTCGTCCAGCGCATCGTCCGCGCCTACGACACCCACAGCCGCGCCCAGCAGCAAAGAGATCTGCCACTAGGCGAACCCATCCTCGCGGAACCGGCGCTCGCAACCTCACAAGCTGCCAAATCAGCTCCTAAACCGCAATAAATGGGCGTCCTGTACCCGGCGTCCGGCATCAATGCGGCACGGTCCTACATGCTAATCTCACATCACCGAGGTACAGCCCTGAGCACCAGCGATCTACACCCGACAGCTTCGCTTGGCGTTTGTAGTCACCGTATCGGTTTACCTCTACGTCGCCAGGAGGAGCTCCCCCCAGATTTGGCCGCAAGTTAAGAAAGCCATGCAGGCCATCCTTCCCGCATTGACCTCCGGTCGTCGGAACCGTCCCCGGCTTCCACTTCGGAAGCCAGAAGCGCTGAGAGTGCTGGCCTTTCAACCCCCCTCCCGATGATCACCATCGACCCTCCAGGCAGCCCGCACTCCCCACATCCCGCGCCCCCCACGCCAGCCCTCACGCGCTTCCTCGCTCGCGCCCGCGCCGCCATCGGTCTCCCCGGAACCGTATCAGTCCTCCTCACCACCGACGCCGAACTCAAACGCCTCAACCGCACCTTCCGCGGCAAGAATAAACCCACCGACGTCCTCAGCTTTCCAGCCTCACCAATCCCAGGCTTACCCCAAGCTCACCAGCACGCCGGCGACCTCGCCATCTCCCTCGACACCGCCGCCCGTCAGGCCGCCGAACACGGCCACCCCCTCCGAGCCGAACTCCGCATCCTCCTGCTCCACGGCCTCCTCCACCTCTCCGGCCTCGACCACGAAACCGATACCGATACCGGCGAGATGGCCGCCCGCGAGTCCGAACTCCGCGCCCGCTTCCGTCTTCCCAACAGCCTGATCGCCCGCTCCGAAGCCTTGGGACGCGCGTCATCTAGACACGGGTCCCCCACCCCCCAGAACTCGCCGTCCTCTCGACCCTCTCGACCCATGTCGTCTCGACCCTCTCGACCCACGTCGTCTCGACCCAGGTCCTCTGCGGCCAGGCCCTCACCGAAACTCCCCACCAATCCCCGCAAACGAGGCCCCCAGTGAGCCTCTCCTACCTCCCCTACCTCCTCACCCTCCTCCTCCTCCTCACCGTCCTCTCCCTCGCCGCCTACGTCGACCGCGTCTACTCCGAAATGGGCAAGTTCCTCGCCCGCGAGTACCAGGACAACATCGATTCGTGGGAGTCCGCCGTCGAGCCCCGCCTCCGCCTCGGCCGCGAGTCCATCGCCCTCTCTGCCTCCGTCCTCCGCCAGCTCACCCTCGCCGCCATCGCCCTCCTCTCCGGCCTCCGCCTCTACACCCGCTCCGCCCTCTTCCCGCAGCTCATCCACGTCCCCAGCCTGCCCGAGATCGCCCGTGCCGCCTTCGAGCTCATCCTCCTCATCCTCATCTTCGACCGCCTCGTCCCCCAGATCCTCTTCGCCCGCACCCGCGGCCTCTGGATCGCCCGCATCCGCCCCCTCCTCCAGGCGCTCTTCTACCTCATCCTCCCCATCACCCTCCTTCTCGGTCTCCTGCTCTCCATCGCCGCCCTCGCGGAGCCCGAAGACACCGGCGAAAAAGAGGACACCTCCGAGGCCATGGACGCCCTCCTCGAAGCCGGCGAAGAGGAGGGCATCCTCGAGCAGTCCGACCGCGATCTCGTCCGCTCCGTCGTCGAGTTCGGCGATAAACTCGTCCGCGAGATCATGACCCCGCGACCCGAGATCTTCGCCGTTCCCGGAACCCTCACCCTCGAGCAGTTCACCGCCGCCATCGAAGAGCACGCCTTCTCCCGCGTCCCCGTCTTCTCCGGAACCCTCGATACCATCACCGGCATCGCCTTTGCCCACGACCTCCTCCATGTCCCCGACGCCGACGCCCCTAATCGCGTCGTCTCCGCCATGCAGCGCCCCGCCGCCTTCGTCCCCGAAACCAAGAAAACCGCCGAACTCCTTCGCGAGATGCAGCGCGAAAAACAGCACATGCGCCTCGTCATTGATGAGTACGGCGCCGTCGCCGGCCTCGTCACCATCGAAGACCTGCTCGAAGCCATCGTCGGTGAGATCGCCGACGAGCACGACCAGCCCGAAGACGACGACACCCCCAACCGCGATCCTGACGGATCCTTCCTTGTCACCGGGACCTTCGAAATCTCACGCCTCCGCGACCTCTTCCGCGAAGACACCCGAGCAGACACCCACGAAGATGGCGGCGGGGACACCCGAGAGCATCTCGGGGAACAAACCCGCGGCCACCAAAGGAACCAGGCCCGCCACGAACCAGCCGAAACCCACCAACCCACCCGCCCCGCAACCGAAGACGGCGAATTCGATCCCACCGAAGACTACGACCCGCCACTCCCCCGCGAAGAGCCCAACCTGCCCCTCCCCCACAACTACGAAGCCACCACCCTCGGCGGCCTCGTCTCCGAGATCGCCGGCCACATCCCCCTCCCCGGCGAAGTCGTCGAAGCAGACGGCCTCCGCATGCAAGTCCTCGCCTCAACTGACCGCCGCATCGACCGCATTCGCGTCAGCCTCACCACCCCAACCTCAACGTGAGCCTCCACCACCTCGCATAGGTGGTCTAGCCGTTGCTCTTGCCGTTGCCTGTCCCTTTGCTTGTCATTCAGGAGCGAAGCGGAGGAATCTGCTTCTCCACCAAACGGCGACCTCACCCTCTCGCCATGACTCTGAACGCGGCGAACCGGCCGCCAGGCCTGTGATCCTCGAGCGAAGCGAAGGATCCCCGCATCTCCCGCCACGGCCCTAACCCAGCAACGGGGCAAGGAACTCAACCAACCTCAGTCGATCGAAATCTTCCGCAGCAGCTTGAAGTCGCTCAGCATCTTCCCCGTCCCCAGCACCACGCTGGCCAGCGGATCGTCCGCAATCGACACCGGCAGCCCAGTCTCCTCGCGGATCCGCTTGTCCAGATTCTTGATCAGCGCCCCGCCCCCCGTCAGAACGATCCCACGATCCGAAATGTCCGCCGACAACTCCGGCGGCGTCCGCTCCAGAGCCACCCGGATGGCATTGATAATCGTCGCGATCGACTCGCCCAGCGCCTCCCGTATCTCCGAGTCCTCGATCGTGATCGTCTTCGGCACGCCCTCAATCAGGTTGCGCCCCTTCACCTCCATCGTCAGCGGCCGGTCCAGCGGGTACGCCGACCCCAGCTCGATCTTGATCTGCTCCGCCGTCCGCTCCCCGATCAGAAGGTTGTACTTGCGCTTCAGATACGTCGCCACCGCCTCGTCCATCTGGTTACCGGCAATCCGCACCGACCGCGAATACACAATTCCCGCCAGCGAGATCACCGCGATATCCGTCGTCCCGCCACCGATGTCGACGATCATGTTTCCGCCCGGCTCCGTGATCGGCAGCCCCGCTCCGATCGCCGCCACCATCGCCTGCTCCACCAGGTGAACCTCGCTCGCCTTCGCCCGGTAGGCGGAGTCCATCACCGCCCGCTTCTCCACCTGCGTGATCTCGCTCGGAACCCCGATCACAATTCGCGGATGCACCATCATCTTGCGGTTGTGCGCCTTGTGGATGAAGTAGTTCAGCATCTTCTCGGTGTGCCGGAAGTCCGCGATCACACCATCCTTCATCGGCTTGATCGCCACAATATTGCCCGGCGTCCGCCCCAGCATCTCCTTTGCCTCTTTGCCGACCGCCTCCACCTCGTTCGTAATCTTGTTCACCGCGATGATCGATGGCTCATTCACGATAATGCCCTTGCCATGCGCGAACACCAGCGTGTTGGCCGTTCCAAGATCGATCGCAAGATCGCTCGAAAACAGGCTGAACAGCGACCGCATATTGTGAATGCGGTTATACCGTGTCTGAAATCCGTTCGATGACATCAGGGGGGATCGTTCCTTCGCTCGCAAGGGGTCGCAAAGCTGCGTCCAGTGTAATCCCTCAGTCTGTAATCCCTCAGTCTGCGCCCGGTTGCCCGCCCACGCTCCCCTACGCCCGAAAGGCGTGCCTGTGCTCCTGCATCTCCGCGTCGTACTCGAAGCCGCGCTTCAACACCAGGAAGCGCCTCTCAAACAACTCGTAGCTGTACTTCGACACCAGAAACGTCGTCACGAAGTTCAGCGGGATCGCAATCGCGCCCGCCAGCGCCAGCGAGTGCAGCCGGTTCTCAAGCACCACCAGGAACTGGATCCAAGCCCACCCAAACAGCACATGGTAGATGTAAAACCCGTAGCTGTACCGCCCCAGGATCCGCAGGGGACGCAGGTGGAACACCCGGTACGCCGCCGATCCCGGCCGCAGCGTCATCCCGATCAGACCCGCGCTCGCCAGCGCCGTAATCGAGAGCCCAACCGTCAGCAGCCACGGTGAGTCGTACTCCGGCGCAAACTGGAAGATCGCCAGCAGGCACATCATCGCAATCGCAAACATCCACTTGCACCGGCGCTGCACCCGCTCCGCCGCGGGTCCCCGCAGCAGCAGCGCCAGCATCGCTCCAATCAGCAGGCCGTCCATCCGGAACGGGAGCGTCCGTATGATCCAAAGCTCGCACATCCCCCGCGAAAACATCATCTCCATCCCGCACCGCAGCGCCAGCGCCAGCGCCGAGATCCCCGCCGCCGTCCACAGGAGCCGCACCCGGTCCCGAACCGCCCACACCAGCACCGGCCACAGCAGGTAAAACTGCTCCTCGACACACAGCGACCAGAAGTGCCCGAGAAAGACCCTCGCCGTCGGATGCCTCGCGCTGAACACCTCATACAACGAAAAATCCCGGTTCGCAAAGAAGTTCCCCAGGTACACCAGGAACCACATGTGCCCCCACCTCCACTCGTAGTGAAAGATCGGCGTCAACAGCAGCAGCACCGCCCACACCAGGTAGAAGACCGGAAAGATCCGCACCGCCCGGCGCGCAAAAAATCGCTGAAAGTACTTCGAGTCCGACCGCGTGTCGTACACAATGCCCGTAATCAGAAATCCGGAAAGCACAAAAAAAACGTCCACGCCGATCCACCCGCGGCCGCGCGCATCGTTCAAGAACTGCAGCACCCGGCCGCCGTGCGATCCGCCGCCAAAGTGATTCAAAAACACCATCAGCACTGCCATCGCGCGGATGCCGTCGAGCGCCGGAAACCTCGTCCTGAAATCAATCGGAGCAAATCTACGACCGTTGGAAACAGCAGCCTCGTGCACTCGCTCACATCTCCAGAGGCAAGGGATTTACGCTTGAGCCTACCCCAGCCCCCACCCCGTGTACAGGTTTGGAGCCACCGCTCACCGCTCTATACAATCGATCCTGCAAACGGAGATCCATCTCGATGACCATCGGTGTCCCCAGGGAAGTCAAAGATCATGAGAGCCGCGTCGGCGTCACGCCCGCCGGTGTCAAAGCCCTCGTCGAAGCAGGGCACAAGGTTCTCGTGGAGCACGACGCCGGAACCCTCTCCGCCATGCCCGACGATGACTTTCAAAACGCCGGCGCTGAAATCGTCGGCTCCGCGCACGACGTCTGGCGCCTCTCCGACATGGTCGTCAAGGTCAAGGAGCCCACCGAAAAGGAGTACAAGCACTTCCGCCCCGGCCTCCTCCTCTTCACCTACCTCCACCTCGCCCCGCTCACCGCCCTCACCGACGCCCTGCTCGATCAAAAGGTCACCGGCATCGCCTACGAGACGGTCCGCGACCGCACCGGCGCCCTCCCCCTCCTCACCCCCATGTCCGAGGTCGCCGGCCGCCTCTCCGTCCAGATCGGCGCCCAGTTCCTCACCAAGGAGCACGGCGGCCGCGGCCTCCTCCTCGGCGGCGTCCCCGGCGTCGCCCCCGCCAGCGTCTGCATCATCGGCGGTGGCATCGTCGGCACCAACGCGGCCAAGATCGCGCTCGGCATGGGTGCCAAGGTCACCCTCCTCGACCTCAACCTCAACCGCCTCCGTGAGCTCGACGACATCTTCTCGGGCCGCGTCTACACCGTCGCCTCCAACTCCTACAACGTCGCCCGCGCCACCGCCGAAGCCGACCTCGTCATCGGCGGCGTCCTCATCCCCGGCGCCGCCGCCCCCAAGATCGTCACCCGCGCCATGGTCTCCCGCATGAAGCGGGGCGCCGTCATCGTCGACGTCGCCATCGACCAGGGCGGATGCATCGAGACCGCCCGGCCCACCACCCACTCCGCCCCCTCCTACGAGGTCGATGGCGTCGTCCATTACTGCGTCACCAACATGCCCGCCGCCGTCCCCAACACCAGCACCCTCGCCCTCACCAACGCCACCTTCCCCTACGTCCTCAAACTAGCCCGCCTGGGCGCAAACGCCTCCATCGCCGAAGACCCCGGCATCGCAGAAGGCGTCAACACCTTCAACGGAACCCTCACCTACGAGGCCGTAGCCAACGCCCAGCAACGCGACTGGAAGCCCGTAGCCGACCTCCTCTAACCCAAACAGCACCAATCCAAAGCAGCGCGACCGCCTCCGTCTCTCAGGACAAGCCGAGCTCTAGGAAGTAATCAGGTTCTGAGCTGAACTCCGTTTCAGTGAATACAAGGTGCGCGAAGTGTCCGAGATGCCCGTTCTCCTCAAGTGAAGCTTTGTTAAAGAAGAATTGGACAAATATGCCTCACGGCTTAGGGTGTAGCAGTGGACGGCAAGCGGCCGGGCGTTGGATATCGATCGGGAGCGGATACTCGCTTGTTACCGTGAATCCTCCACCAAGCATCAACTTCCTTGTTCCATTCGGCTAGTGGAGTCTTGGCTCGAATGGACGGCGGTCCGATGAATATGAACCACGAGTACCCTTTCCCCTTCCCGCCCGTATCCATAACACTAAATCCGCCATGGTCGATGCCGGGGAGAACAGCATCGGTCGGGACGCGACGCTTCTGCCAGGTCCCCTTACGAATCGGTACTTCGTAGTAAAACTCGTCGGGCGCAAGAGACGAATGAACCCGGAGATTCGAAGTCCTCACGACCCCCGATTCCGGAACTTCGATTAGGACACCGTCATTATCGATAGGAAGAGGTGAAGACAGCGGGTCATTGAAGATTATCTGTACCCAACCGACGTAACCATCCGGCAGATCGAAAATATATCGAGGCTGCTGGCTAGTTGATGCGTTGATCGACACTGAAGAAAGCAAGATCATCGACAGGAGAAACTTTTTGCCCATGCGGACTTCCGTGCGCATTCGTGACATAGTTCACCCAACGTCATCCTAGTTCAAACATTCATGTGTCCGTAAAGTCGGCACCTCGTACAATTCACCCCCGACAACTCCGGTTGCCCTGGGGCACTTCGTCACCATCAGTCGACCTAAACGTCCTTCCGTTCATCAACCCGAATCGGCGCCTGCTCCCTGGCCCGCGATCCCGCCTCCCCGCCCCTGCCCCCGCATCCTATAATCCCCTCAAGTTCCGTCCAACCTCTGAGAGGAAGCCAGCGGATGACCCCCACCCCCCACCGGCGCAAGCTCCTCCTCATCGCCCTCGGTGCCTCCTTCCTCCTGCTCTTCGCCGCCCTCGCCACCCTCAACGCCTTCCGCCTCAACTTCCTCAACCCCTCCAGCATCCTCCAGATCTTCGTCTTCACCGGCCTCTCCGCCGTCGCCTTCCTCCTCTTCGTCACCGCCCTCATCCTGCTCGTTCGCAACGTCCTCAAGGTCTACGCCGACCAGCGCTCCCGCGTCCTCGGCGCCCGCCTCCGCACCCGCATGCTCTGGGGAGCCGTCCTCGTCTCGCTCCTCCCCCTCGTCTTCATGTTCGCCTTCTCCTACCTGCTCATGAACCGCGCCGTCGATCGCTGGTTCTCGCAGCCCGTCACCCAGATGCGCGACGACTCCAATCGCATGGCGCTCCAGCTCGCCCAGTACACCACCGCCAACGCGCGCGCCGAAGCCGAGCTCATCGCCGCCGAAATTCCTGCTCCCTCCGTCGCCCTCCGCCCCCCCGCAGCCCCGCTCCGCACCCCTCGATCTTCTCGATCCCATCAATCCACACGATCGACCGGCAGGCGACAGACCCCCGGCAACAGAGAACCCGCCCACCGACCCCCGCCCGGACCTCCCCGTCCCGACGCCCGCACCCTCGCTCTCCAAACCCGCGAGGCGACCGCCGCCATCCTCCGTCGTCACGAGATCACCCTCCAGAACGGCTTCGCCGTCGTCTACCGAAACCGCCGCGCCATCGCCGGCTTCCAGATGCCGCAGGCCGCAACCAGCGGTACCGAACTCAAGACCTGGATCCCTGACTCAGACGACGCGGCCGCCGATGGGGCCCTGTCCGGCAGCCCCGCCGCCGCCACCGCACCCGCCCCCCATAACCCGCCGCAGCCCCCCGGCAGATCCATCGATGCCGCCATCCTCTCTGCCGCGGAGCGCAACGACCAGCCCCTCTTCTCCACCGGCGCAACCGACTTCGCCCTCGGCACCGCCGTCCTCAAGGAGGGCGGAACCGTCGTCGTCGGCATCCCCGTCCCCTTCGGCCTCTCCGCCACCATGGCCGAACTTCACTCCGCCACCGACGCCTATTGGACCCTGTTCCGGTCGCGCCGCCAGATCCGCTACCTCTACACCATCCTCCTGCTCATGATGACCGGGCTCGCCCTCTTCGCCTGCACCTGGCTCGCCCTCCATCTTTCGAAGCAGGTCACCAAGCCCGTCGAAGCCCTCGCCGACGCCATGGACCTCATCGCCGCTGGCGACTACGCCCACCGCGTCGCCCCCTCCGCCACCGAAGAGCTCGGCGAACTCGTCCTCTCCTTCAACCGCATGGCCGCCGATCTCGAAAACTCCCGCCTCGCCGTCGGCGAATCCAATCTCCAGCTCTCCGCCGCCAACACCGCCCTCGAAGCCCGCCGCTCCGAGCTCGAAACCATGCTCGAGACCATTCCCAACGGCGTCGCCACCCTCTCTCCCGATCGCTGCATCCTCACCACCAACCGCGCCCTCTCCGAGATGATGGATCCCGGCGGCCAGCAGCCCTTCCCCGGCCGGGCAATCGACGACGTCCTCCCGCCCGAGGTCGCCGAAGCCGTCGACCGCCTCATTCGCCGCTCCCACCGCATGGGATCCGCTTCGGCCGAAATCGAGCTCTCCGCCAGCAACGGCAACGGTGGGCCCACCAACCTCCTCGCCACCGTCGCCCTGCTCGAAAGCACACCCGTCCCCGGCCCCCATCGCCGTCACCACCTCGGCTACGTCCTCGTCCTCGAAAACGCCACCGAACTCCTCCGCGCCCAGAAGCAGTCCGCCTGGAAGGAGGTCGCCCGCCGCGTCGCCCACGAGATCAAAAATCCCCTCACCCCCATCTCCCTCTCCGCCGAGCAGACCCGCCGCCACATCGACCGGCTCGCCCTGACCCTCGCCGCCCATAACCTCGATTCGCCCTCCGTCGCCACCATCCGCCGCTGCTCCGAGACCATCTCTAGCTCGGTCCAGAGTATGAGGTCATTGGTAGACCAGTTCTCCGCCCTGGCCGAATTCCCCACCGCCCACCCCCGCCCCGCCGACCTCAACACCATCGTCGAAAACTCCCTCGCCCTCTTCGCCGGCCGCCTCCAGAACATCCGCATCCTCCGCAACATGAGCCCCGGCCTCCCGCTCGTGCTCGCCGACCCCGAAGCCCTCAAGCGCGCCCTCTCGAACCTCGTCGATAACGCCGCCGAAGCCATGGGCCAGTCCCTCCTCCGCGAGCTCCACATCTCCACCGCCCTGCTCGATTCCAGCCTCGTCGAACTTACCGTCGCCGACACCGGCCCCGGCCTCACCGACAGCATGCGCGAACGCCTCTTCCTCCCCTACTTCTCCACCAAGCAGCGCGGCACCGGCCTCGGCCTCGCCATCGCCGCCAAGATCATCCAGGAGCACGGAGGAACCATCCGCGCCGAAAAAAACCACCCCGCCGGAGCCCGCTTCATCGTAGAACTCCGCCCCGCCACCACCTCCGCCGACCCCGACCCCGACCCCGCAATCCCCACCCCCGACCTCCACCCAGAACCGCTGTCCCTCTAAACCCCGCGGCGTCTCCGCAGTCGCCAACCGTCGCCGTTCCCGTCGCTCTTTCCGTTGCCGTTGCCTGCCCCTTTGCTTGTCCTTCAGGAGCGCAGCGGAGGAACCTGCTGTTGCACTGGCAGTGGTAGTTGCCGTTGCTTGCCCCTTTGCTTGTCCTTCAGGAGCGCAGCGGAGGAACCTGCTGTTGCCGTAGCCATCACCCCACCACCCTTCAGCTACCATCAGAAAGCCCATGAACCACGTCCTCATCGTCGACGACGAAGCCGATATCCGCGATTCCCTCACCTCCATCCTCTCCGACGAGGGCTACACCGTCACCACCGCCGCCACTGCCGCCGAGGCCCTCGAACTCATCCGAGACGCCTCCTACGACGTGGTCCTCCTCGACATCTGGCTCCCCGACCGCGACGGCCTCGACGCCCTCGCCGACATCCGCCAGCTCGACCCCACCCGCATCCCCGAGGTCATCATCATCTCCGGCCACGGAACCATCGAAGCCGCCGTCCGCGCCACCAAACTCGGCGCCTACGACTTCCTCGAAAAGCCCCTCTCCCTCGACCGAACCCTCATCGTCCTCGGCAACGCCATGCAGGCCCGCCGCCTGCGTGAAGACAACGCCGAGTTCAACCGTCAGCTCTCCGCCCACGCCTCCATTACCGGCGCCAGCATCTCCATCAAGGCCCTCCGCCAGCAGATCAAACTCATGGCCCCCACCAACGGCCGCGTCCTCGTCATCGGCGAAAGTGGCACCGGAAAGGAGCTCATCGCCCGCGCCATGCACGCCGAGTCCCTGCGCCGGGATCGACCCTTCGTCGAGCTCAACTGCGCCGCCATCCCCGAGGACTACATCGACTCCGAACTCTTCGGCTATCGCCACGGAGCCTCACCCTCCGGAGCCTCCGCCCCACCCGAAAAACGCGGCACCTTCGAACGCGCCGACGGCGGCACCCTCTTCCTCGACGAGGTCGGCGACATGAGCTTGAAGACCCAGGCCAAGGTCCTCCGCGCCCTCGACGAACAGCGCTTCCTCCCCGTCGGTGCCACCCACCCCGTCCACGTCGACGTCCGCGTCATCGCCGCCACCAACAAGGACCTCGAAGAAGAGATCGCCCGCGGCAACTTCCGCGAAGACCTCTTCTACCGCCTCAACGTCATCCCCTTTTACGTCCCTCCACTCCGCGACCGCAAAGAGGACATCCCCCTACTCGTGCGCGAGTTCCTCGCCGAGTTCGGCAAGGAGTACGGCCGCCAGCACGTCGACATCACCGACGACGCTCTCTCCGCCCTCCGCCAGTACAACTGGCCCGGCAACGTCCGCGAACTCCGCAACCTCGTCGAGCGCGTCCTCATCCTCAACCCCCGCACCCAGCGCATCGAACGCCGCCACCTCCCCATGCTCGTCTTCCGCGAGACCCATCGCACCGCCCCCGCCGAAGGGAAGGGATCTGACCTCCCCCGCACAGACGGCAAATCCAGCGACCACCCCCGCTCCCGCATCGCCGACCAGAGCCCCACCCTCGTCGAAGCCCGCGAAGCCTACGAACGCGACTTCATCCTCAAAAAAATCGACGAGCACCACGGCAACATCACCCGCGCCGCCGAATCCCTCGGCCTCGAACGCTCCCACCTCTACCGCAAAATGAAAGCCCTCGGCGTCAGCCTCAAAGACTAGCTATAGAGCCCCCGGAAACCGATCTTCAAGCGCGGCGATGTACTCCTTCCCAAACCAAGACGGCGGATCGTCATCCAGTTCGAGCACACTTTTTGCAGCTTCTGTCAATCCGTTGAGTGCTCCATAAGTTCGAAGCATTCGGATAAGCGGCTCCACGACGCGAGCATCACGCCGCTTGCCAAGTGCTGCAGCGGCTTCCATGCGAGCATCGAGAAAAGAATCATCAAGATGCCTGACGAACGAATCGCGAAGCTGACTTGAATCGGCATCGCCTTGTACTCCGACGCCAAAAATAGCCCAATCACGAACGTCACGGTCCACGTCGTCCATGAGCCGTTCGAGCACTTCCATTGACAGCTTGTCTCTTGGATAGCACCCAAGGGCCCAACTCACGCTGAATCGAACATTTGCGCTCTCGTGCTCCTCGAAGCTAGCAACAACAGGCACAGCCTCTTCAACATCAAGATGCCCGAGAGCACTTACAAAAGACGATATCGTGCGCGCATCTGATTCCTCCTGCAGAGCGGCAACGATCGCATTAAAACTCTCTTGTCTGTACAAACGGAAAAAATCGTACCGCGGTCCGCGATCTGGGCGCCATGCAGAAGTTCGAAGTTGTCCCAAGACTGCGGCGGCACGAGCACGTTTTAACGGATCATCCGAACTCAGCCATGACAACGCTCGTCCGAAGACAAGGCGATTTCGGTGCCCCTGCAACCAACGAATCGACTTCCAAGGCATGTCGCTCTCGTACCCACCTTGAAGGGTTCTCGTAAAGTGAGACTCAGTCTCAGTCACTAACCTGCTTGCTCGCCGAAGACCCATGCAACAACTCCTGTTACACAGTAAACACGAGTGCTGCGGTCTTATAGACTCGAGCGCAATCCAACTGAGGTCGCATCCATGCTGAAAGCCGTCGCCCTGCTCTGCGCCTGCACCCTGCCCATCCTCGCCCCCGCCCAGACACCGCAGCCCCAAGACCTAGCCGCCTTCGAACAACAGCAACTCCCCAACCTCCTCTCCACCTACAAAACCCTCCACGCCCACCCCGAGCTCTCCCACTTCGAAGACCACACCTCCGCCACCCTCGCCGAAGCCCTCCGCAAATCCGGATACACCGTCACCGACCACGTAGGCCTCTACCCCGACGGCGCCCACGCCTTTGGCGTCGTCGGCCTGCTCAAAAACGGCCCCGGCCCCACCCTGCTCGTCCGCGGCGACATGGACGCCCTCCCCATCATCGAGGAGACCGGCGTCCCCTACGCCTCGCACGTCCTCACCAAAAACAAATCCAGTCAGGAGGTCGGCGTCATGCACGCCTGCGGCCACGACATCCACACCACCGTCCTCATAGGCACCGCGCAAGCCCTCGCCAAGGCCCGCTCGCAATGGCACGGAACCCTCATGATCGTCGGCCAGCCCTCCGAAGAGACCATCGACGGAGCCAAAGCCATGCTCGCCGATCACCTCTACGATCGCTTCGGCAAACCCGACCTCATCATCGGCCTTCACGACACCTCCGACCGCGCCGCCGGCACCGTCGCCGTCACCGCCGGACCCTCCATGGCCTCCTCCACCTCCGTCGACGTCCTCATCCGCGGCATCGGCGGCCACGGCGCCTACCCCCAGCTCGGCCGCGACCCCATCGTCCTCGCCGCCATGTTCATCGTCGACCTCCAGACCGTCGTCTCCCGCGAGCAGGACCCCCAGAACGCCTCCGTCGTCACCGTCGGCTCCATCCACGGCGGCACCAAGCGCAACATAATTCCCAACGAGGTCAAGCTCGAGCTCACCACCCGCGCCTTCTCCGATGGGTCCCGCGACACCACCCTCGCCGGCATCCGCCAGATCGCGCTCGGCATCGGCACCGCCGCCGGCCTCCCCCCAGACAAAATGCCGGTCGTCACCGTCCTCGAAGCCGAGTCCACCCCCGTCCTCGTCAACGACCCCGCCCTCACCACCCGCGTCCGCGCCACTCTCGTCAAGACCCTCGGCGAGGCCAACGTCTTCCCCGGAGAGCCCGTCATGGGCTCCGAAGACGTCGGTGTCTTCTCCCTCGCAAACACCATCCCCATCGTCTACTTCCGCCTCGGAGCCGCAAACCCGGCAAAGTTCGCCGCCGCCAACGCCGCCGGCAAACCTCTCCCCGGACCCCACACCAGCCGCTTCGAACCCGACCCCGAACCCACCCTCGCCACCGGCGTCCGGTCCCTCACCGCTACCGCCATCTCCCTACTGCAATAGCCCGCGCCGCCTCCGAAGGGTATCCGCTCACCCGCGCCGCCCTGCGCCCAATCCCTGCGCGGGAGCTGCACCAGCCGTCAGCCGCACACCTCTACCAATGCGAGATCGTAGCCTGCCGGCTCTGATTCACAAAGTCCAGCAGCTTCGCCCGAATCATCTCCACCTGCAACGCAATCGCCCGGCTGTGCGTGAAGAACTCCGGCGCGCGTTCGGAACGGCTGGGAAGGGCCAGCTCCCTGTCGTTGATCGTGGAACCTGAAATCGCTGAGCCTGAGACCGTCTGCACATCTGCTTGAATAACCATGAACGGACACTACGATCGGCGCGCACCCCTGCCAATCACCCGATCCGGTTAGCCCAAATCGGTCCCCAAACCCGCCGGGTGGCCCATCCTCTCTCGGTCCCATCGAGAAAGGGTGGGGTATCGTTTGCGGAAGCAAAATGGCCGCCCTTCGCTCAAGCAAGCCGGCTCCAAGTTGCCGAAAGCACCGTTTTCAGGACACTTCGAATAGCCAGAGAATGAAGTCGCCAACGGTCGAATTACCTCCGGTTGGCCGACCACTCGGGAATAGCTCAACACAAGCGCATTTCTCAGACCGATACCCCGATCTCTGCTATGGCAGAAATCGATGCCGCTTTCTAGCCGGTAAGCCCCGCTATGATAGGGCTAGCGTCCAAACCTGAAAACGTTGACACGCGCAAATTGGTAAAGCCAGTAGAAGGCTGCCATTGACGCCACCAGTCCCGCAGAACCGAGTGCTCCGGCAGCCCGCGAGTAACCATTGGCTCGTGAGCGCAATTTAGGTGATTGCGTGACTATCTCGGATGAGATGGTCACATATTCGCGTGTCAGGTTCCCCCTTGCGCCGACACCTCGGCTGCCGATTTGTTTAGCAAAGAGAGCACACGCATTCCATAGTAATGCCCGCTTATGGCAATGGCACCGGGTATGGCTACCCACTGTGCAAGCAGGCATAAAGAGATACCGCACAGCAGGAGCTTCCAGGCTGCCGCTAGGTATCCTACCCGCCATCATCAATGACGTGCGTAGTAAACACTGCGCTCACGGTGAACGACGTACCTAAGATCGCCGCGTCTAGAACAACCAGCTTCTCCCAAAAGCCGATCTGCATCTTGACGAACTCAACTATGGGTGCGGGATTTGTATATAGCTCGTCTACCGCGTCCAACGGATCTGGCCGCTCGCTCATAACCGGTAGCATATCAAGCGGCTCCGGATATCTTTTCTGGTGAGTTGTCGACTTCAGATAAGACATAATCAGATTCCCACAAGTCGGCTTCTAGGAGCTTGTTGAAATAGCTTTTGGCCGGGATGCGATTGTTAGTAGAAGACGTGATTGGGGCGGTGGTGTGTTGTGCCGGGGCGCTGAGGTCCTCTCAGGAGAGGGGTTTTTGGACAGTCA
>JAABUK010005960.1_pt1 | contig 18517 bp, 19 predicted proteins | sample 5559141 | NCBI WGS metagenome assembly JAABUK01 (sample SAMN10711869, study PRJNA513367) | rock metagenome | isolation source: Antarctica rocks | place: Antarctica: Victoria Land, Pudding Butte nord | collected 2016-01-03 | reverse complement strand
CAGTTCTAGACTGATCTCTTTGATTGTTCAACAAATTCGAAGAATTTCTTGCGAATCTGAATGAACGGTTAATTCGCTGATCTTTGACCTAGTCGAATGGTTTCAATCGTTTGTTTATACTCGCTGACCAGCGTACAAGTTCAAATCTTTTGTTTATTCTCGCTGAATCAGCTCACGAGAGAAGAAAGATGAGTGCTGCTGCACGAACGCAAGCCGCTAGACCAAAGTCGATAGAGGGTTGAAGAACTACTAGCAGAAGCACTCGAAGAAATCGATGCAGATTATTTCACTTCGCCTGTAACGAAGAAGCATTTATATAATGTTAGAGGTCAGCATAGAGCGAGTCATATGAGTGTAAGGTAACGAGTATATAAATGCTAAGAAAGAAAAGTATCTAGAAGGGAAGGGTCGACTATCTATATGACTCAGAAGAACATAAGCTAACTCTGAATAAGGTTGACTTCGAAACAAGCCTATGTTCTAGCGACGAGCGATCGGCGATAGTTCTCAGAATAGTCATCAACATAGTCATCAACATAGTCATCAACGAAGATGCGTAGCTAGAATCGTAACATGAAAGAAGTTGTGTGCTGAGCTAAATGACTGTGAGTCGTTATTGTTGCAATCTTGCTTCTGTATAATTACTATGTCAAATTCGCGAACTTCTTTGTTAATTAGAAATAATTCTTGAATTCTTAATAACTTTCTGATGTTGTACTGTAAAATTTGTAGAAAAGATTGTTTTATTATAGAGTTATTCATAGCTGTTGTTGACTCTGCAATGAGAAGACTCTTTGTATGCTTTCAATCATCAAGAGTCTTTCTTACTTTCTGATTAAACATTTCTAAATCTGCTCAGATGTTGTCTTGTCTGAGTCGCTATTCACGTAAGAGAAAAGATCAATTTATCTCTTCTTGATCTTTACTATCTGTCAAGCTGATTTGTCAGCAATTCAACTGCATGTTTTCAACATGACTGTTACTGAGTTCAAGAGATTTGTTGAATTGAAAGAGTTCATTGAATCTGAAGAGTTCATTGAATCTAAAGAGTTCATTGAATCTAAAGAGTTCAAAGACAGCGAGAAGAATGCGTGATTGTATTTAGACATTTCAAAGTATCTGAACAATCTGTTTCTATAAATTTCAAACGCTTGTTTCATCTGCTGTCATTACTTGAGACAGATACATCTTCAGAATTCATGATTTTCATTACAGTTGATGCAACATTTTTTGTTTAAAGACATCATGCACTTCTTGATATGATGCTTGTCTGTGCACTTTTTGCAACGCTGATTTTTTCTGCAGAACTTAGTCATGTGATCAAATTTATGACATCTGAAGCACTGTATGATATGACAGTTCTTTTCAAATAGCTTACATGCACATTCTTGATATGAGTTCAGCATGCTCATGTTTATTAGTCGATTTATCATTGCTTTGATTATGATCTTTACAATAAGCAACAAATGAATCTTCTCACTCTTTGCTATCTTCTTGAGTCAGACTATTCTTAGAACTTTCAAATCTTCATGAAGTCTCATGTTATCTTTTATCAATCTTTCAATAATCTTTTTCTGATTGTTCATGTTTATTGTAGTATGTACTTTATGTGTCAGCATTGCAAAGATTCAACGTGCTATGCATGTTGAACTCATGATTTCTTTTGCTCATGTTTAAGTCTTTTTCAGATTTGCTCAAGCATCTGAGCTGACTGCGTGAAGAAAAATGTCATCACTATTCAGTTTGCAAAGTGACATAATTAGATTTCTTTGATTTGTCAACACGTCTGCAATTCTCTGTAGAATCTGTTCAATTAACTTCTTCTGTATCTCTTTTATTTCTTTTCTATTCATTATTTTAATCATGACTTCTTGTTTCTTGCAAAGCGACAATGAGCTGTTTCTGAGACGTTACTTTCTTGTCACTATTTCTTCTCTTGTCACATGTTAAAACTCTTTCACATAAAATTATGTAACAACAATGATTAAATAATTATTAAGTAATCAGAGTCTTGAAAGTGATTGCTCTGATCACTTGAATCAGAAGTGATCACAGTGAGCATAATGAGCATGATGCTCATCTCGCTCATCTTGCTCAAGAATGATCAGAGTGATCATTCAAAGCAGAAATGACTTAACATGATTCTTTTATGTTTATATAATGATGATCATTCTCTTAGATAAAAGCTTTGTGCTCAACTCATGTAATAGTCAATACAGTCTATTGTCTTAGCTATTCTCAGATCTTCAGTCTAGTGATTAGTTTGTTACTATACTGATCTTTGTTTATATTTTGTGTTGTTAAAGAAACAATCATTACACTTTGAGCATCACTCTTTCACAAGATATCAGAGCGTCATTTTATCACAATCATTATGTCATTCTCAGAATGAATCACATCAACAGACATTACTGCATTCTTGAATAACAAGTCAGCAATTAAGATATCAACATCGAATCTATACTATGAAGATAGAAATAAGCTTGATGCTTTTCTTATACAAGTAAACGTTTATGTCAGAGCACACAAGAAACTAAGTTCATCTTATGACAAGATATTGTTTGCATTCTCGTACTTCAAAGAAAATGTCTTCAAATGATTTAAATCATTAATAAAGAATTACTTGAAGAATAAGTCAGAAGATTAAGAAGATGAGACTAACAGAGTCTTTGAAGACTTCTTTAACTTTGAGCAAGCAATACGAAGAATGTATGAAGACATAGATGCAAAACGAATTGTTGAACAACAGTTGTACAATATTAAGCAATCAGAATCAGCATTCAAGTACATCATTGCTTTTCAATCAATTGCAGCAGAGATTGAATGAAATGACTTGATTCTTACAGCACAGTTCTATAAAGAACTGAAGAATGTGATAAAGAATGAGATAGCTCGTATGAATAAACTCGTGACTTTGCACGTTATGATTAGCAAGACAATCATGCTGAATAATTGACAGTACAAGCGAAGACTTGAAAAGAAGAACAAGATCGCTTATGTCTCAGTTGCATGAAGCAAGAAAAAGAAGAAGCAACTTTATTATAATTTTCAGCTCATGAAGTTAAATGCAACTTGAAAGATATTGATGAATGCTCGCGATAAAACTATTCAGCAAAGCAAATCATGTTATACATGCAAGAAGCTAGATCATTTCTTCAGAGATTGTACTCAGAATAAGTATAAAAACAAGTCAAAGTTTTATGATAAGCAAAACAGATCTTTCGCAGCAATAAAAAAAGATTAGAAAGACAAGCATTAAGCATTGTTATGAACAGCATGTTACAAGAACAACTGTTGCACTCATCTGAGCAATAAGAAAGATTCTGAATGATACTTGAAACTTTCACAAAAGAATCATTTCTACGCAGCAACTCATCATCAATCGAAAGTGCATGATGAGAAAAGTGACGAAAGTTCGTTCATTATGATCATGAAATCAGAGATTTTTGACAGCGAAGCATATGACTTAAACAGATTAAACAGCATCGAAGAGACTATTCATCAAGCAGTCAAAGAAGAAAATCGACTTAACAAAACTCTATGAGCATTCACTATTGCAGCAGAAGATGCTCTCAAACAAGAAGAAAATCATCTTGAAGTAAAGAAAGATCTTAGAAAACTTACAACTCAGGCAAGTTTTATAAGCATGTACAATGAATTGTACACTCTCTTCAGACAGAAAGAGAAAGATTTTTCACAGCGAATGCAGCAGATTAAGAATGATATACATCAAGCTATTTATGACATAGTACAAGATGAGTTGAATGCATCGCGTAAAGACATTCAATATCGTGACATAGTCATGAAGAAGTCACTCACAGAAGTCATGTTCATCAAGCAAGAAGAATATGTACTTCTTGATGAAGATCATATATTCAGAGAACTTAAACAGATGACAGAAGTCATCAGAGAGAGATTTGATCTGTGTGATTCAAAGAAGCATTCATAAAAGAAGATTGATTCAAATCAATTTCAGTACATAAAACAAGTACTTGAGAAGTAAGCTTTTAGTTCAAAAAACTAGAAGACTTTTCAATCAACAGATCATTGAAGAAGTTTAGTCAAAGATTGAAAATCGAAAGCACATTTGTCTTCACAAGCAACTTGACGCAGTTACGAGTCTGAGTCAAGATCAATGATCATACAGCACATTTATTTAAACTGATCATCAAGTCGAGTTTTGAGTTGACATTTTGAATTCAACTCAATTCGAAGTCGAGTTGCTCACATTTTCAACTTGACTCAAGTCAAGTTGCTTATATTTTCAACTTGACGTGACTTGATTTGACTGAGAATTGAGTCAACTCAACTCAACTCGTCAAGAACTTGAGCTTGACGTCAAGAGAGCTAAATATAGAAATTTTTCCGACTTTTGCATTATCTTTTTGCATTATCTTTTTGATAGAAAGTCATGAAGAAGAAACATGAAGATCGTTTGATAGAAAGTTATGACGAGAAACATAAAGAGAAACATGAAGATCATTTGATAGAGAAACATGAAGAGAAACATGACGAGAAACATGAAGAGAAACATGACGAGAAACATGAAGAAGAACATGAAGAGAAACATGAAGAGAAACATGATGAAGAACATGAATGTCACGGTTTTAGCATGTGTTACTCGGAAGGTGTTGAGAAAAGAGGTGTTAGGTCACTTAGATGATGTTGAACAATATTATAGATGATGATAGGCGTGAGGTTATCAGTGGTGTTATGGGGGCCCTTCGATACGAATGGTACTCAGCGTTCATGAGGTATAAGAACCTCTGAATGATCTCTTTCTTTTCTCTCTTCTTCGTGCAACGTCTTGTATCTAAAATCTAGTTATTAGAATTTCATTCTGGTTTCATTCAGCTCTCAGTTCGTGACAATGAAGAAAAACATGAAGAAAAACATGAAGAGAAACATGAAGAAAATCATGACGAAAGTCATGACAAGAAACATGAAGAGAAACATGAAGAGAAACATGAAGAGAAAACATGAAGGTCGTTTGACTTTGATAGAGAGTCATGACGAAAAAACATGGTAGAAAGTCATGAAGAAGATCATGAAGACTGTTCAATCAAGCTATTTACATTTATCTAATATCTTGTCGAGTTGAGTCGAGTTTTCAAATCAAGTTATTGAATCAAGCTTCTCAATTCAACTCAAGTGCTTAAGTTCAACTTCTCAACCTGATTCAACACTTTTTCAAAAAAATTTCAACTTAACTCAACACTTTTCAAGTCAAGTACTCGACTTGACGCGATCAGTCTACGTTTATTCATTAACAGTGACTGTATGAGAAACTACATGTTCTCAGAATTTGCTAGAAAAGCGCAAATATTTATGCAGAAGAAGAAAGAATTTTACAATTTGTGAAACTTCAATGAGACACTCATGAAGTATAACAACAAACTAATAAATTAAAAGACTTGACTCATTCACTTGAGACTTGAATGTCATTGAAAAAAGTTGCGTTTAGACGTTACAAAGCAGTCAGACAGCAATATAGTTCTAGACATATCATGACTTTGTATGATCAATTCAATGATAAATTGAGTCAATGAGACAATTATCTTTCTTCATGCAGAAACGACGCGATTGCACTCGATATTAAAGTCATCAGAGAGTGTGAAAATCTTCGTAATGACAGCGAACAATATGCGCAGAGAGCTGAGAAACAGCTCAGATGCACAGATGTTATGAAGCAAAGAGATTAAAAGTAATTTCGCTATTGCTAAAATTTCTAAAAAAATATCAGAAATATAAAATTCTGTTTAAGAAAGAAAGTAATCAGAAGACACTACTCAAACATCAATCATGAGATCATGAGATCAAACTCATAAATGACAAGAAATTCACGAAACAGTTTATTTACTCATTATCAGCAGAAAAGCTCAACACTTTGTGACAATATCTGAAGAAGAACATGTGAAAAGAATTCATTAAAGAATTGCAGTCGTCAGCAGAATACTCAATTCTGTTTATTTTGAAATTAAATGAAAGTCTAAGACTATGTGTTGATTACAGAGCATTGAATAACATCACGATTAAAAACAGTTATTTGCTATCGCTCATATCTGAACTACAAGACAGATTGCAGAAAGCACAGTAATTTATGAAATTCAATATACTTGAAGCATTCAATTGAATATGAATTAAAGAAGAAGACGAGTGAAAGACAGTCTTTTGCACTTGACTAGAACATTATGAGTATTTGATCATGTCTTTCGATTTAATCAATGCTTCAGTCACGTTTCAGACTTTTGTGAATAACATACTATGATGTTATCTGAATCAATTCGTCATAGTATATCTGAACAATATACTAGTATATTTGAAGACGAAGAAAGAACATGTGCAACATGTTAGAAAAGTTCTACAGACTTTGAAGAAAGTTGACTTGCACATCAAGTCAGAAAAAAGTGAATTTCATGTACAGAGTGTACAGTTTTTGAAATTCATAATCATGTCTCAAAGTTTATGAATGAACTTAAAGAAAATAAAAGCTGTTACGACTTAATCAATGTCAAAGTCAAAGATCGAAGTTCAATTCTTTCTAGAATTCGCGAACTTTTATAGATGCTTTATAGAGAAATACTTCAGAATCATCTCGTCACTTACAAATCTTACGAGAAAGAATATATCGTTCGTGTGAACTGAGAAAGCAGAAGAAGCTTTCAAGAAGCTGAAGAAATTGTTCATCTTTCAGTCAGTACTGATCATGTTTGAATCAGAAAAATCTATTACGCTTGAGATGAACGCGTCAGACAAAGCTATTGAGACGTGTATCAGTCAATCAAATGATAAGAAACGTCTGCACTTTATTGCTTACTACAGTTGTAAGCTTACAGTTGCTGAATTGAACTATGAGATACATGACAAGAAGCTGCTAGCTATTGTCAATTCTTTCAAACAATGAAGAATGTATCTGAAAGAATTTAAACATCAGATTCAAGTATATACAGATCATAAGAATTTGCTATACTTCACGATCACGAAAGTTCTAAATTGAAGACAGATTAGATGATCAAAGAAATTGTTGTCATACAACTTTCAAATTCAATATTGAAAGAAATCTGAAAACTTGAAGATTGATGTCTTGAGCAGAAGAGCAGATCATATGACAGATAAATCATAGGTAAATCAGACTATCTTACAACAGAATCAAGATGATTTCATTGTCTATAATAAACAAAATGCAGCTACGTTACAAATCTACAATCAAGATCTCGAGAAATCAATAAAGCTAAAGCTAGCAAAGAACTCAGTCGCGCAGAATATTATGGAAAATATCGCTGACAACGCGAACTTTGAAATAACTAACGAAATACTAACATTTCAAGATCTCATCTATGTTTCAACAAGATGCAGACAAGAGATAATAAATGATTATCACGAGTCAATGATACATGAACATCAGAATTTGAATAAAATCATTGAAAGAATATCTAGAATCTACTACTTTTCTAAAATGAGAAAATAAGTTGAAAATATCATAAGAAAATGCGACGTATGCATTTGAACGAAGCATAGTCAACATAAATCTTACGAACTTTTGAAAAGTCTCAGCACATCAGATCATGCATGAAAAAGCATAGCTTTGAACTTCATAGTCAAGCTATTAAAGTCGAAAGAAAGAGTTATGAAAACAACGTATGACTTTATATTGATGATCACAGATAAACTAATCAAGTACAAATATTTCTTGTCATACAAGAAAGTAACATTCGCGAAAGATTTGACTTACACATTCTTGAGAATAATTGTAGCAAATCATGATTTATCAGACGAGATAATTTCAAATAGAAACAAGCTGTTCACATTGAAATTCTGAAAATTATTAGTGAATCAATTGATGATTTCATCATAAGCTATCAACGATTTATCATTCACAGATGAATGAACAAATGAAAAGAATGAATCAAACATTGAAACAGTATTTCAGATGCTATATCAACTATAGGCAGAATGATTGAATACAGCTACTGTCAGTAGCACAGTTGACTTTCAATAGCGCAACAACGAAAGTAATCAGCATGTCATCATTCTTTGCAAACTATGAGTTCAAGTCAAAGACTCTTAAGAAATCGCGTAAGTTTGCACAATTAGCTCAGAAAGCTACAATACAGATTGAACAAATACATTTGTTACACAAAGAACTGCAAAAGAACATTCAGTTTCTAAGCAAATGCATAATTCTGTATGTAAATAAGAAAAGAGATAAAGAATTTACTTTTAAAAAGAGAAACAAAGTTTATTTACTAAGATGAAATATCAAAATGAAAAGATCAAGTTACAAGTTGAATCACATAAAACTAAAATCATTTGAAATTCTAGAAGCTAAAAGATTGATTAACTATGAGTTGAATCTTTCAGCATTTATGAAAATACATTTAATATTTCATATTTCTCTTTTGAAATCTGCAAATTCAAATACATCAATTCAAACAGAATCTTCAGAAATTGAATTTTTTTTTTGATTCTTACTTGATTCAACACTCATTATGAGTTTATGCAAGATTTTATATATTGTAGCGAGCGTTGCGCTAGCGTAACGTTCTTTTTGTATCTACTATCGCTTTTTTCTGCACTTTATACTGTAACTGTTCTCAATGCAAGAACTTTATGAACTTGTTTCTTTTCTACTTTTTCTCTCTTTCATCTGACTTTTTGATGATGTCATAGTCTGAAATTGATTCAGTATGTTTATCAAAAATATGTTGTATACGTTGCATGCAATATACATAGAACATGACTTTTATGCTGATTTTCTTCTTAAACTTGAGAGATTACTCAAAGAGTTTTCTCACGACAGATTCACAGTTCAAGATGAACAAGATTTCTCATTACTCAAATTTTAACAATTTACTTTTTAAGCATGAATTGCAGATGTTTCATCTGCAATACATATGTGTATTGCAGTTGATTTCTTCTTTAATCACATCAACATGTGCTACTGTTCTTTCAAGCTATACAAATGATGTTTTCAACTAAAGATTGACTTTATCATCAAGACATTTAAGAGTCAGAACTCAGTGAAGAAATGAAATTCTTAAGATCAATAATTGTTGTCATTATATATCATGCTTTGCAAATGCTCACTTTGCTGATAAAATGTGCAACTCATTTATTTTGCATTATTTGTAAAGATCTTTCTCATGCAGATCAATTGTATCTTGCAAAAATGTTCATATATTACACTTTTAATCAAACAACATAGTTTGATCATTCTTTACTAACTCGCTTGTGTCTCTCTTCTTTTAACGAAGTTTTCTCATCAATGTATCACTCATGTATAGAATGTCTGTATTTAAATGTTTGTTAAACAATATTAATAAAACTTTTGAATTTGCTTATGTTGAACTTAATGAGTCTTGTGAGTTGCTTATGTCATAGTAATAAACACGCAGTTTTAACAAGATCTATACGTAGTTAACATGTAAATTTAAAGAATGTTCATGATTCAAGTTCTTTCTGTTAATCATCTTCAACAGATCAAATGCAAAAGTGTTCTGTCTCAGTTCTTGTTATCATGATAATAAAATACTGAATCGAATGATTTTTATAAGCGATTTTTCTCGTAGTTCTGCATTCTATTTGACTTTCTCATCTGCATGTAAATTGCTTGTAACATGCACATTGAGATTATTGAAGTCTGCACGATCGCAAAAACTCTGCATGTGATCAACGCACAGCGCTTCATCATCACGCAGCATCTTGATGTCATTCAAACTTTTGATAATCTTTAGACTTTACTGTAGCTAAACAGTAGATTCATAGTCAGCATTGCATACAGATAAGTTTCATCGCTGATCTTCAGAAATTGATTCAAAGAGTCAAAATGTTGAATACGAAGTAAAGAATATTCTAAATCAATAGAATATCAAAGATCAGCTTCATTGATTAGTCAAGTAAAAAGATTACAAACATATTGAGAACACTTGAGAATTAAAGAGAAATCTCAAGAACTGTCAGATGCTTCTATGACAGTTTTAGTTGAGAAACTCAGTCAGTCAAAGTTTGATGAAATCTCAATCTGCTTGAAAAACATGTCAAAGAGAAGATTATTCAGCAATGATTTACTAGTCTTTCTTTCATCTTTCTTGAGCTTGACGATGTTTTGAAACTTTCGTTCAATCATCATTTGTTTTTTATTCTTCAGAAACTCAAATTGATTTTGCAGATGAGTAGCTTTTGCAAAGATCTTTTGCATCTGCTTGTGAGCATTCAGCAACTCATGAAGAACATGATCATGTTCTGCTTTTATTCTTTTTCACTTCATCATTAAGAAAGTAAGATTGCATTTGCAATCAAGATGCACACACTTGATGCAATGATTAAATTCGTTGTCAACACGACATTTCTTTTGCAAGTGACTGCAGTGTTCACAAGAACACATGATGACATGCTCAGAATTTGTACGCTCAAGAAGATTTCTATAACGCAAGATAGAATTTTTTGTTGTGCAATGAAAAGACATGAAGAAAAAGTGATTTTCAAAATAAAAATCTTAGAAAAAGATTTAGTGTTAAAACTCTCTTGCATGAAATTATGTAACAGCAATGATTAAATAATTATTGAGTAATCAAAGTCTTGAAAGTGATCGCTTTGATCACTTGAATCAGAAGTGATCACAGTGAGCATGATGAGCATGATGCTCATCTCGCTCATCTTGCTTGAGAATGATCAGAGTGATCATTCAAAGCAGAAATGACTTGACACAATTCTTTTATATCTATATAATGATGATCATTCTCTTAGATAGAAGCTTTGTGCTCAACTCATGTAATAGTCAATACAGTTTATTGTTTTAGCTATTCTCAGTTCTTCAGTCTAGTGATTAGTTTGTTACTATACTGATCTTTGTTTATATTTTATGTTGTTAAAGAAATAATCATTACATCACGTTCACTCATGACGTGATTTTCGTTGAAAGATGCATGCTTTTCTGTCTATGCAACTGCTTGTTAAGCAGTTGAACTGATGTCTTCAATTTCTATACATTCTTCGCGATGAACATATTTTGATTCATGTGATGTTTTTCTTCTGAGTCGAGTTGAAAACGTTGAATCAGCTTCAATGCTATCTCTTTTCATGAATGATCTTTGCTCTTCTTTTTCTCTAACGTTGATATCTTTATTAGTAAATCAATAATGTTAACAACGTTCTCTTCATCATTACGTAAGCATTTTAATCTTACATCTTTGTTTTCTTGTGATGAATCAACGTTGCTTGCAATCATCTTTGAATCAGCATTGCTGCAATTTGTGCAATTTATCATTATTCAATCATCTTCTAGATTCACTCTGTCTTGTTTGTAATGCTCTTTTTCAAAATTTGTGATGCATGCGTTGTGATTGTTTTATCATATATAATATTTCAATGTCAATGTCAAGAACTTTAAATTCACTCTTCATCATCTTGATTCAGTTCAGATCTGACTCAAATCTTGTTTAAATTTGTTTCAAACATCTTGTTTACATTTGATTTAAATGTGATTCAGATGTATTTTAGTTTTACATGTGCATCATCATATTAAATTATATTTCATCTTTTTCTTACTTAAATCTAACTCAAATCTTGTTTAAATTTAATTCAGATATCTTGTTTAAATTTGACTCAAATGTGATTCAGATGTATTTTAATTTTGTTGTACATCATCATGTTAAAATGCATTTCATCTTATTTTATTTTTCAGATCTTGTCAAGATTTGATTCAAACATCTTGCTTAAATTTGTTTCAAATGTAACTCAGATTTATTTTAATCTCATTTGTGCTTTGTCATATTAAAATGCATTTACATCAATTTTTATTTTATTTTAATCTTCATTTTTAATTCTTTCTCATTTCATCTTGTTTTTTTCCATCATTTTGCAGAAGTTCATAAACTGATCACGTCAAGTTGAGTACTCAAGTTCAAGTCGAGTACTCGACTTGAAAAGTGTTGAGTTGAGTTGAAATTTTTTTGAAAAAGTGTTGAGTTAAGTTGAGAAGTTGAACTCAAGCACTTGAGTTGAGTTGAGAAGCTTGACTCAATAACTCGACTCAAAAACTCAACTCAATTCAACAAGATATTAAATAGATGTAAATAGCTTAATTGAACAGTCTTCATGATTTTCTTCATGACTTTCTATCATGTTTTCTCATCATGACTTTCTATCAAAGTCAAACGATCTTCATGTTTTTTCTTCATGTTTTTCTTCATGTTTTTCATTAAGACTTTCTTCATGTTTCTCGTCATGACTTTCTTCATGTTTTTCTTCATGTTTTTCTTCATGTTTCTCTTCATGTTTCTCTTCATGTTTCTCTTCATATTTCTCTTTATGTTTCTTATCATGTTTTTCTTCATGACTTTCTATCAAAAAGATAATGCAAAAAGATAATGCAAAAGTCAAAAATCGGAAAAATTTCTATATTTAGTTCTCTTGATGTCAAGCTTGAGTTCTTGATGAGTCGAGTCAAGTTGACTCAATTCTCAGTTGAGTCAAGTTGTATCAAGTTAAAAATATGAGCAACTTGACTTGAATTGAATTGAAAATGTGAGCAATTTGACTTGATTTCGATTTAAGTTCAAAATGTCAACTTGAAACTCAACTTAACAATCAGTTTAAAAGTTCAGTCTTGAAGAGAAAAGTTACTGTCATGATGTCAGATCATCAATTCAATTTAAAACATAAATCATTAATATTTTAAATAATCTTGATTAAATTTATCATTGAGTTAAAGTTGAGTTAAGTTAAAGAAAGTTAACTCAACTTAATTTTGAGTTTAAATTGAGATTGAGTTGACTCTTTTCAACTCAAGTTCAATTTGAAATTAAGTTAAGTTGTTTAAACTCAATTTTTAAAAATAGTATACTTACTCATATGCACAGAGTTTTCATGCAAACTGAATTCAAACTTAATTTCTAAAAATAGAATAATTACTTGTATGCATAAAATTTTCATGCAAACTAAATTTTCACACACTTTAATTTAAAAAGATTAACAACAAATAATATCAACTTTGATGTGTTAAAATGACATTAATATAAATAGTTTTAATTAGCATATGCAAAAATCTTGTTTGCGCTGAAATCTCATGCATACAAGTAGTTAATCAATTGACTTTACATTCAAGAGAAAAAAAACTAAAGTTCTTAACAAAAGCAATAAGAATTAACTTGAATTATGCGTGAAAGTAATAATATCACTAACAGTGTAACAGTGCAAAAACTGTATTTACTATTTATTTGTCTTGTGACAGCGTTGCATTCTGATTGCATAGTAACATGATTATTTACTTTGTCATGTAATTTGAACAAGCTTCAAATGTAAACTTTTCACTTATAAGATGAAAAATCAATCTCATATTCTTTGCTTAAATGATTACACGCTTTGCATGAATTGTGCAAAGATTGATGTCTGTTAAGTAATCAGTATTTGAATCGCAAAATCAATTGCAAAATCAATTGCAAAATCAATTGCAAAATTGATCATGAAACTAATCTTCATACATTGCAACAAGTTATGCTTCTGTCATCTTCTGCAATGTCTTTATAGCTTTTGATTGAAAGTGAAGATTGACTTCAATTAATTTATGACATACTTCGCGAATTACATGCTGAAACAACAGCTTTGAAATAGATAAGTTAATTGTTCTTTGATATTAATAAATTTTACAAAGTGTTACAGTTTCTTTGTGATATTTTCGCATTTTCTTAAGCTTGATAAGATCACTTTTTATGATAACATTGATAACATAAGCTGACTCAATGAGTCAAACATTCTAACATATGATCAGCGTCTTTGAAATCACTTTTGCAATCATTTTTGCAATCTAGTAAGACTCAAAACTTACTCTGATGAACTTCATCTTTCTATCATCAGTTCTTGACTTCACTATTAACTGTTTTCAAGACATCTTTTTGACAAATTGCTTGTTATGAGATTTTTTACTAAATGATGATGAAGATGATGATGATGAGAATGATGATGATGAGCTTGACAATGATGATTTTGAGCTGCTTGATAATCACGATTTATTGTTTGACTCATGATCGAGATTTGATCTGTTAAAGATTGACATAAAGTGAGTCATATGAATGTCATTTAACTAATAAATAAATGCTAAGAAAGAAAAGTATTTACAGAAAAGAACTCAATTCTTATATGTGTATTTCTCAGCTCTGTGCTAAACTCAATTGAATTGATGTCTTACACATATAATGCAGAGTCTCAATGACATTATCTTTAACTTAAATGCTCACTAAACTTGATTAGAATGAAATCAAGATGAAGACTAGAAAGAATAAATAAAGATTAAAATTGTAACATTACTTCTTTCTCTTGACTATTCATGTTTGCATGAATGTTATTTCTTAGTGCGCTTTTCTTGAATATTTAATATGAAAGTCGTCAATCATCTCTTGAGCGTTCATAAATTCGTTGTTGTCAGCGTTATATCAGTTGAGATCATTGTCATAATTCTTTCATTTAACTTGATATTGAAATCATCTTCAATATCATTGAAAGTTTAATATATTGTCAATCTTTCATTCGTTCTCATCATTTATCATTATTGATCTCAAGAATTCATTCTTCTGATCAAACAAAGAGTTATCAACAACAGAACAAAGAAGTTCTGAATGAAATACATTGTGTATATGCATAGTGTCTGATAGTTTCAATTTATAAAAAAAGTCAACAAAGTTTATGATCTTGAATGAATTAAGCATCTTGTCATTTAGCTTTTTGAAGAGTTTCGCTGTAACAATGTTTCTTTCGTTCAGAAACATCTTTGATTCAATCTTATAATCAATCTTCTTTCTATGCTTGTTAACTTGTTTCATTATTTATTCTCATGTTTTGATCAGAGCTTCGCAAGCGAAGATTAATGTCTTGTTCATGTAATTGAATATATCTTCAACTTTGATAATCTGCAAGCGTTCGCAAATGCTTTCATACTCAATGATGTCAGAATCAAAGCTCATATGAGAATGAAAGTTCTTATTCATGAAGAAGAAAGTCAAGAAAATAATTGAAGACAAGATGTTATTATTAACAAACTCAATTATGAGTAATTACTTGAATCAGTCATTTTGCATGTATGAACAGAAGAAATGAAGATATCTTTCAACATTCTGATTGACTCATTTGCTTTGATCATCAATCTGAGAATGATAAATGATGAACAATCAAAAAGAAATGCTCAGTCATTTGCAAAAAGACTTTCAGAGAATGAAAGTGAACTGAGTATCTCAATTGAATATGATGAAGCTTAATAAATCATGAGTTCAATATACTCATTGAATTAACATTTCAGCTGTTCTTTTAACTGTGATATCTTCATCATCAATGATGCAAGAAATATAATGTCTTTCTTTTAACAATCTGCAAATGACAGTCAGAATAACGTTGTAATCATACGAATCAGATAAATCAATAATGAAGTTCATGACTATGTCTTGTCATTACTGTTCAAGTATGAGTAAAGAATGTAGTAGTTCATTTGATTTATCTTTAAACATCTTTGAGCATTGACAGATATAATAGTTTCAAATATAATGATTTACTGTCTTTTGCATGAAAGATCAATAGTAGTTTCGTTTTATGATCTTCATTGACAGTTCTAAGAATGTCAGAAATGATCTACTGAGAATTGATCATGCATCTCACGAATCTGATTTATTTGTAGAAGTTCGTTGAACAGAATTCATAACTGACTATCATAGTACAAGATTTCATTCTGAGTTCAACAATTCTTCAATTTGATATCTTCATATTGTATCTTGTCTTTTGCTATTGCTTCGCGAAGTAACGCACAATTCTCATTGATTTCATTAATCTCAAGAATCTGTTTATAGATTAATTCACTGATGTTCTTCTTTAAATCAGCAATCTTCATTCAATTCAATGTCAGAATAGTGATTCATTGATAATGAATGCACTCATTCTTGAAATCTCTGAGCACAACATTGACTCAATAAGTTAATGCATTGATCTTGATGTTTTGTTTATCAGATTGATACATTATCTTGAAGTTAAAGTCAACGAGCTTTTGTATTCAGCGCATCTGTCATCTGCTAAGCTTTTTATCTTTCATCAATAATGTGAGTGCTTAATAATTGATGAACATCTTGATAGAAATGTTGATTAGCTTCAGTTCAAATCATTAATGCTCAAATGCTTGAATGATGATCAACAGCTCTTTATCATATATCTTGTAGTTGCATTCAGCAGAAAACATGTTCTCGCTATAGAAAGCAATTGAATGTAGAATTTCTTCATCATCATATTGAGACAGAACTTCATCATTGACATAGTTGAATGAGTTAATTTCAAGAATAGTTTTACAAGTTTGATTAAAATAATGAAGTATTGAAGTCTTGATCATACGTCTCTTTATATGATTAAATGTCATCTGACAGATTTTATTTCATTCAAATATGATCTTTTTTTGAGTAAGTTGAATCATGAAGTGAACAATCTTCGAAAAGTTCTTGATAAAGCGTTGATAAAAGTTGCAGAAGTCAATGAAGATTTATATCTGAGTGAGATTTGTTATGATTCTAGTCTTTGTCTATTCTTTCTAGTCTTCGCCTTGAATTCATTCTAATTGAGCCTAGTGAGCATTCAAGCTAAAGTTGATGTCATTGAAACTCTGCATTATATGTGTAAGACATTAACTCAATCGAATTTAGCACAGAGCTGAGAAACATACATATAAGAATCAAGTTCTTTTCTGTAAATACTTTTCTTTCTTAGCATTTATTTATTAGTTAAATGACATTTTTATGACTCGCTCTAGATCGATTTCTAACAGTAGATAAATGCTAATTCACTACTCTGCTATCAACGTGTAAATGATACGAAATAATCTACTTCGTTCATTCAGAAATTCGCAAGAAATTCTTTGAATTTATATCACTTTTTATTCGCAAAAGATTCTTCGAATATTGTATTCATTTGTTTATCAGAAAATTCACAAGAGCTTCTTTGAATTACATTTATCAAATTTATCATACTCTATCTATCTTTTTCTTCAATTTCTCATCATGACACATGACTTCAAATCAGTTGAATCTTAAACGACTCGTCTGCTTAGAAGCATTGCAAATAAATGAGTTTTTCTTCTTTCTTTTAATGCTTCAGCTGAATCTCAGAATGTCGCGATTTCATAAAACATCAAGATTGAAGAACAACTACGTCAGTGAGTTCTTGATCAGTTGAATGAGATCATCAAGATGTTAAATGAGTTAAGAAATCAACAAGACATGACTTTGAAATGCAATGAGCATTGAATTGTTCTACAAGTTGAACATACTTAAAGACTGAAACAACTAAAGATTAATTGCATGACAATGAACATTCTAAAAGAGATTAACACTTGACTACAAGAGACAATGTTGAAACTCAAAGAGAAACAACGTTCAGTTGATCAGCTTCAATCTTGACAGTCTACTGAGTCTCAATCTACTATGAATCATTTATCTCAACAAGATATCGAGTTGCATGCTTCTATCGAGAATCATACTTGACAAGAGACGTTTACTAAGTTCATCTCATTTGAAAATGAACATTATCAATTCTACAAATTTTTGAATTCATTTATATTCATTGATGAAGATGAATTGACTTGAAAAGATTGAAGAAACAAGATGAACAACAAGCTGATTATCAATGTCAATCAATTCAATGATGAGACTTTCTGTATTGTTTACATAATGTCTAGACTAGAAGATGATGCTGCAAAGCACATCTTCGCTTAACGTTGTTTTGATTCTTCAAATTTATTCACTTCAATCTACAAGCTATTTGATCATTTGAAAGAAATATATGATGAACTGAATAAGAATTGAAAGTTTCAACGTGAATATAATGCTCTGAGACAAGCAGACAAGTCTTTTAATGTTTTCTACTTCGACTTTATAAAGCTATTCAGCTATCTCAATTATGATGATTGCACTCTGATAAACAATCTTCAGAATAAAATCAACAATCGCTTGCAGAACGCTTTATCAGTCTGTTCAGAAAACTTTACTTCGCTTTCTCGTCTAAAGAAATTTCTTCAAGATGTGAATAATAAACAGCGAGTCAACTATCAGCTACGCAGCGAACGTTGCACTGTCATTGTCAAAGTCATTGTCGTATCTGACAAATGTGCTACTTCATTGTCAGTGAAGACTTCAATAATTGATTATGTTAAGTCTATCATCTTTTCTATCTTTGAGTCAGCAAGATCATTTATTATCTGCTATATTTGCAAGACTTCAAGTCGCTTGTCAAAGAACTGTTCTCAGAACAAGATCAACACTTCTGCTTCTCAAGCTTTCATCTTTTGCCTACATAAGATCATTATTTCGAAGAATAAAGAGAATGAGAAAATGTTTTCTTCTTCAAAGAATAGCGAGGCAAAAAACTAGTGACTTTCATCAAAGACGTGATGAAAGATGTGTTAATTTCTTCAACGACAAGCATGTCAGATGATTCTTTTGCTTCTGAATCTTTGACTATTGAATGTGTACTTTCTAGCAATGAAATTAGTTACTCA
>JAABUK010005959.1_pt1 | contig 18519 bp, 28 predicted proteins | sample 5559141 | NCBI WGS metagenome assembly JAABUK01 (sample SAMN10711869, study PRJNA513367) | rock metagenome | isolation source: Antarctica rocks | place: Antarctica: Victoria Land, Pudding Butte nord | collected 2016-01-03 | reverse complement strand
GAAAAGAATAATTGTGACATTGCAAGGCACAGAGTGTCCGGCAGCATCACACAAGCGTAAGCAGAGTGCACACCAGGTGTCATGAAGAACAAGAAGAACACTGGATGCACCTCTGCAGTCCCAAGCAGTGATGCACCCAAACGCGTCCAAGAAACGTCACAGTGCAAATCTTGACAGAGGAGCGAACACAGCTGACATCAATACTGACGATAATGCATTACGCCAAGCAGGGTAGCATGCAGCACAGACAGGAGTGAGCATGCTGCATAGCTCGCACACACACACCAGAGGAAGTAATCAAGTGATACAGTGATGGGGGGCGGACCTGTTCCTTTGTTGGTCTTGATGGTCAGCAGGGGAAGAACATACACTCGGTCATACGGCGACCTGGGTGCCTGCACCACAACCAACTACGCATGTATACCTGTACACGTGTATAACTAATAGTATAGTACTGCCACATATCGTGGTTGTACGTAGCAGCTTGAAGGTAATTTGTGCATCAGGCCTGCCTCCACCCCACAAATGCGCGTGTACACCTAGTAGTATGGTACTTTGATATACAGTGCGTCCACATAGCAGCTTGAAGGAGAGTAGTTTGTGCAACAGGCCTACCGTGACCCAAGGAGTACATGACATGTCAAATTAATGAAGGCAGTGCTGTCCTTACATTGAGGGGAGTACCAATGAGATCCTGGCCAACTAGGCTCAGCAGGCACTCAGGCTGCCCAGTGACAGGCATTCGGTCCTGGTAGGACAGATTCAGAGCAGATCTGTGCGTCATGACGTAGATCTCGTTGTTGAGCCCTCTGTAAGCGCCATACTGCCCCTCCGGGAGAACCCAGCAGTTGGTCTGTCCGTACATTGTCTCTGGTCGTAGTGTAGCTGCCAAGAAGTAGACTGGCCCTTGACCCTGCAGGGGGTAGAATTATGATTTAGGGTTTAGAACATGAGCAGGCTACTTGGCAGTGGTGGACAATTTGCCACCAAGTTGATTTTGTTCCGCTGCAAATCAAGAGTGGTGCAGCTTGGTGACAAAGTTGCAAACGTACATCTCACCAGAAGTTGTAAAAGATTGTTTGCTCAAGTATGGAGAATAAGCATCGTACCATTCAAAGACTGCAAGATCAAGACCTGCAGCCATGGGAAGACAATGTACAGGTTTGAAATGCACTCTCAGATCATGTAGATGCCCTGAAACAGGGCAAGGCAAAGCAGAAAAGGGCACGGGCACGGGCAAGGGCAGGGGCAGGGCAATGGCAAGGACAATGCCACCAGGCAGGGACAGGGCAACAGCAAGAGCAAGGCCATCCAGCAGGGGCAGGGCAAGGGCAAGGGCTCGGGCAAGGGCAAGGGCAAGGCCAAGGGTAATATGCACCGCCCTGGGCCATCCAGCACGGGCAGGGCAGAGTCAGACCTCTAGGCCTGCCAATTTGCCCTTGAGCTCCAGAGCCTTGAGCTTGATGAGCACATACTCCTGGGGATTGGCTCCCTCCCCGCTGGCTCTGTCATGATCTGCACACGGCTGCTTGTCCAGCGGTGAGTAAACTGCATACCTGCATGTTAACACTGGTGACGGTCAGGATCCTTTGGTTACGGCGTACATAAAAGGTTACAGTACATACAGAGCTGATATCGGCATGCTGACACTGGGTACTGTCAGGATCTTTTGGGTACAGCGTACAGGAAGTAGTACAGTGCATACAGAGCTGATACCGGCATGCTGACACTGGTTACTGTCAGGATCTTTGGAGTACAGCGTACAGAAAGTGGTACAGTGCATACAGAGCTGATACCTGCATGCTGACAATGATTGTTACTGTCAGGATCCTTTGACGTACAAAAGTTGTCATGATATGTGCAAAGCTGCTTGTCTGGTTGCAAACACACTGCACTCCACTGTTGCAGCAAAGCTTAATGTTATACTGGTCATGTCACATCTGGCTTGTGGTTGCTTGGAACCCACACCTGCCAACTTGCCCAAAGAGACACTTCTTAGCATTTGTCCTCAATGGCACTGCAACTCTTGATATGTCAGAAAGCACTGTCTACATGCATGTCCTGTATATGCGCTGATGCCTTTTGAAGCTGAGGAGCGCTGCAGTCTATCAAGATGTGTCTGTGTCAGCATGTGTCTGTGTCAGCATGTGTCTGTAGCAGCGTGTGTCTGTAGCAGGGCAGCAACATATCCAGCTCAAGGCACTCGCCTCTTGTCTCTGTAAACCCTGCCTTGCTTCTTCAGGGTGCGGAACTGCCACTGAACGAAAGAGTCATAGTACTGATTCACGTCTGTCGTGATGAAGGTGCGTCGCCAGTCAATGCCACACCCCATGGCTGTCATGTCACGCATTGCCAGAGGAGGGAAGTAGCGCAGCCAGTGACTACTCTTCCTGCAACATTGCACAAGTTCAGTCAGCTGACAGATCTTGCGAAAGCGGATCGTAAGCCACGTCATGTGCTGTCAGAGGGGGAAAGTAGCGCAGCCAGTGACTACTCTTCCTGCAACATTGCACGGCCGACGGTCAAATGCCACATGCTGTGAACACTGATTGTAAGCCCCATGGTGTGTTACCATGAGCCATAGACCACACGTCGTATTACCAGAGGGGGAAAGTAGCGCAGCCAGTGACTACTGTTTCTGCAATGTTGCACCACTGAGGGTCAACTGCAAGATCTTGTGAACATGGACTGCTGCCACAATGCATATTGCCCGGAGGGGGAATTTAGCACAAGCAGTGATTGCTCTTCCTGCAATTGTGCAAATAAGCTTGCCAAGTGCGATTTGGTGAATTTGAGGTGCAATATACATGCAGGACAAGCTCCATGATTCTGCAGAAACGGTGCTGCCCACTTTTGACCAACCAGGTCAGAGCACTTTCTCTTTGCATGGGGCCTTGCCCTTGCTGTTTATCTTGCTCACTTCTGACGTTGTTTTCTGCTCAGCATTCGTCATCAATAGCCTTGAGACTGTGATGCTGTGACTGATAAAAGGACCCTCTGGTGAAAACCCTAACATAGGTCATGCATATTGCCCTGACTACCAAAACAAGACCTCATACAGGGAACTATTCAGGGCTGTACAGACCCAAACCTAGGGGAAGAATCAGATCTTCTCAGGGTTGAAGGTTCAGAGTTGAAGAATCACAGAACCACAGAACCAGGCTTGAAGAATCAGATCTTCTCAAGGTTGAACAACGGTTCTAGGATCAGATGAATGTAGCGAATGAAGTGAATGCATGCCAGCAGCTGCTGTTTGCAAGACCAGAAGCACAGAGATGGTCCACCTGAAATCTGATAACTCAGACTCAGGGATGCCGCTGTCCCGGAGGATCTCCCACTGCCGCTTGGCTGTCCCCTGCTTGGCTGCTGCCTTGCTCTTCTTCCCCTTGAAGCCTGCTCCAGGGTCTTTTGGAGTCTGCTCTGCTACAGCCTGCACTTCTGCCTCAGCTGCCTGAATGACATGCATACACATTATGTCAGCAGCACACATCATTGTCACTGAATGGAAGGGAAGAGACCCAAGTCAGCAGCACATGTCGTTGCCACTGAATGGAAGGCAAGAGACCCATGTCTGCCGCACATGTCATTGCCACTCAATGACATGCAAACACACCATGTCAGCAGCACATATTATTGCCTCTGAATGGTATGCAAAAGTACCACATCAGCAGCACACATCATCGCCACTGAATGGATGGCAAGAGACCCACGTCAGCAGCAGAGCATTGCCGCTCCTGCCTTGACAAGAAGACTGAACTCTGCAACATTGTCTGCAACTTGGCAACATTGGCTGACACTGCAAGCTGTGTTTGCATGGGGCTGTAGAGATGACTGGACAATATCACATGCAAGCCCCTCATGCACAACATCACATGCAAGCCCTTCATGCATAACATCAAACTGGCAAGACAAAGCTCCAGATAGCCGCCTTAGAGGCTCCTGTCATGCATGCTGAGAGGCACAAACTTTTGTTTCCTGACAAGGCAGTGGTTCAAGGACATTCACTTACAGCAGCACCAGGGCTAAGACATTCACTTGCAGCAGCAGTGGTGCTAAGGCATTCACTTGCAGCAGCAGTGGTGCAAAGACACTCACTTGCAGCAGCAGTGGTGCTAAGGCATTCACTTGCAGCAGCACCAGGGGTAAGGCATTCACTTGCAGCAGCAGTGGTGCAAAGACACTCACTTGCAGCAGCAGTGGTGCAAAGACATTCACTTACATCAGCAGTGGTGCTAAGACATTCACTTGCAGCATCAGTGGTGCTAAGACATTGACTTACAGCAGCACCAGGCTCCTCATCTGGGAACACAGGCGGGCTGCCTGGCTTGTCTGGATCACAGTACAGCTGAATCTCCCTCTCAAGTTTGTCAGCACATGCCTGCAGCATCACAGACTCTGGTTTGCTGAACATAATAATCACTTCCTGCAGACTGGAGCCTTGTTGCAGAACTCCCATGTACCAGAGTTGCCAGTCTGCAGCATGGCAGCCAATGCAGCGATATACTGAGAAGCAGACAAGAATGGAAGAGAGATCACAGTGAAATAGGGACAGGCTTGAGCTGCAGACAAGATACCAACTGGTAGTAAACATGGAAGAGAGATCAGTGTGACATAGGGACAGGTATGAGGTGAAGACAAGATCCAACTGGTGGTAAACATGGATGAGCAATCCAAGTGATGCAGGGACAAGCTTGAGCTGCAGACAAGACACCAACTGGTGGTGGTGGTTGCCATAGGGGGGACTTTTGATACCTTGATGGGCATGCCAGTGCAGTGGAAGCCCTGTGGGAAGAGCACCTTCTTGCCACAAAGCCTGTGGAAAGCTGTGGCGAACTCCAACTGCAAACAGGCAGAAACTAATACTGTCATTTGTGTTAGTGCAATGCATCCTTGCAGCCTTAGGAGCAATTCCCCTGCTTGAGCACCAGCGTGATGTACAGCATGTTTCACACAGCATGATTGTTTGATTGCGCACCTTGGAAAGGGAAAATGCATGTCCCAGATGCAGCATTCCGTTCATGTATGGGTAGGGAAAGTTGCCAAAGAACTTTCCTGCATCCCATGTCTCACCTGCACAGACAACAGACAGACTTGATGATTATGCCGTCATGATCTGCACATGCAGGTTGTGCTTGATCATTGGGCAAGGACAAGCGCAATTTTGCATCTGGTGACTTGTTAGCGTCACGACAGCATTAAATGATCTTACCTTCTGCAGGTGCATCGACTTCGAAAAGTTTGTCCTGTTGCCACCGCTCCTGAGCTTCTTTTTGGTACCTAAGCAGCTCATCTCGCCTGGCTGTATTTGCCTGACCCTGCACACAGAAAAGGATATGGGTTCGTTCGTCTTCTCTAGGCCTGCACCGGACTCGAGAAACAATCAGCACTGCAAAACTGATGTTTTTGCATACCTCCGATGCGTGCTTTGCAGCTGATGCCATTTTGGCTTGTGCGTTGACCTAAATTTCCAGCCTGAAAAGCTCTGCTGCGCCCGTGTGCAGTCCTACCAAACAGCGCCGACGAACCAGCAAGTGCACGCTTGCAGGCTGAACGTCTCACTGTCTGCGCGGCCCGATCAAGGTGGGTGCATTACAGTTAGAGCAGCTGGCAATTGCTGATCCGGCAGCTAGGGCAGAATGCTTCGAACTGAAACCCTAAATCGAAGCTGAACCAGCAAAACCGCAGCAAGTTGGAGTAGAACCGGAAGTGGAAGCGAGCTGTGCACATTAGATGCTTGGCTGCACTGTGCATCATGGTCAGCGTCAATAACAACGCTTTGGTAGATAAGCTGCACAATCTGAACTCAACGCAGCAAAGTATTGAGACGGTGTCAGCTTGGTGCAGTTTCTATCGGAAAGATGCCCGCAAGGTTGTTTCCATATGGGAGCAGGAGTTTGTCAAGATGCCAATGCCGAAACAGCTTGCAATGTCATATCTTGCAAACGACATATTGCAGAACAGTAGGAAGAAGGGCCCTGAGTTCGTTCACGAGTTCTACAAAACGCTACCTAGAGCGGTCAAGCACCTGCTGAAACACGGAGACGACAAGGTCAAAAGGGCTGTGAACAGACTTGTTGACATTTGGGAGGACAGAAAGGTCAGTGCCCGCATGGTTGTGAAAGCTGTGAAGCCTTTTAGTTTCAATGCCATTCACCAGGCCAGTGATCTGCTTCACAGGTTTTTGGTAACAGTGGTACCAGGCCCTTCAGAGAGGTCGCGTCTGAAGCAGAGACCCCCAAGCGCGCTGGCAGTGGCATTGCGCAGGAGCAAGCACAGGGCGTACCAGCAAAGTTTGTCCCTTTGGAGGCCCTTGCAAATGCCTTGAGCGAGTCTCAGACAACATCAGACAGAAGCCATGCATTGGTCCAGATGGTCCTCCAGCTTGATGAGGTATAGTAAGCCATCATTTCTTGTTGCATAAGGTGTCCTCCTTGCCTGCACATCACTGACATCCACTGAGCTTGCAAGTATCCCCTTTGCATTGTGAAATCGTGCCTCTCGATTTGTCTCATTGTATGTGCGTGTCTAGACAGTGCCACGCAGCGGTCATTCACAGGTTTCAGCTGACACTGTGCAGAAAAGGAAAGGAAAGAGTATGCCTTTCGGCGTCAATTTGATGAGAAGCCAATTAGCATACCGGGCTGCCTAGGCTTGACACTGTGCATGCTTTACAGGATATGCTGAGTACTGGCACTCAGTCAGATCTATTGGCAGCGGGTCAGCTGCTCAAACAGTACAATGGCTCTCTGCAGAGCCAGCTCAGCAGACATCAACATGCAGCACACATACTGCAGGCGCTACTTGCTGAACAGGTGAGAAGTGTTGCATCAGCTTACCAGCATCAGCATATCTGAGCATACTCCTCCTTCCTGCATGTGACAGACTGTACATCAACTGCTTTGTCAGTATGCGCAGCGGCGCATCTCATGGCAAGTCAGCATCTGGAGCAAACACCTCTGCATAGCTTTGTACCAACTACCACTTGTGATCAGAGGTCATGAGTGCGCATGAATGCTATTTGTCACAGTCACAAAATCAGCATGAACAGCATTCAGATCATGCAGGGTGTCAGAAAGCCTCTGTCCGTGTGACTGCTCGTATCAAGCCACTGATGATTGAGACGTCTCGTGAATGTTTGTAACCATGCAAGTAGTGTACATGCTTCAGAGCTTCAGATCACTTTTTGTGCTTATTTTCTACTTGCTACATTCAAACAACCACAAAGCTGAATAGTCATGTTGTTGTATGTACAAGTGCACTAACTTTGGCACATGCAAACACAGGAGGAAAATGTGCAACAAGTCCAGGAGCAGCTAGAGGGAGGCAAGCAACAGCAGCTGCTCATCCAGGAGCGCCTGAACAGCGGTGCTGCAGCAGTAGCACAACAGCCTCAACCACCTTTCATGCAAGAGAACAGCATCAACACACATGCACACCCTCCTATGCCAGATCAAGGCTATCAGGATGATCAGGCTTACCAGAATGATCAGGACTACCCACATGCTCATGATCAGCAAGCCAATCAGGATGATGAGGTTGACATGGAGTTTGACACCCCCGGCAGTGCAGTTGGGGTCCCCCCAGAGCCCCCTTTCGGGCAGCGCAGTGATGCTGGGTTTGGGCAGGATGGCCATGAAGAAGAGGCACAGGCAGCTGGAGGTCAGGGGCATGAACCAGGGCCAGATGAGCTGTATAGCCCTGGACTGTCTGCACAGCCATCAGGCTCATACATGTCTGACCCAGGCTTTCAAGGTATGTCATGCTGCCATTTCTTGCCCCAGCTGCACATCAGTCTTCTTGTCAGACTGGCGCCTGCTGCATGCTGAACAAATGCCAATGTGCCAGCTGCACAGATCTCAAAACGCCACTGGTCAATGTGGCCACAACGGTATTCTTTCACATTCACATTCACATTCACATTCACATTCACATTCACTTTCACAACGATATTCACAGATTCTGCGGAGGGGTCTCCGCAGCTCATGCCACTGTTACGCAGCATCTCTCCGGTCGTTCATTTAACCATTCATTCAACCTTGCATTCATTCATCCATCAATCCATCCATCCATCCGTTCATTCCTTCTTTCCCTGAACCACTCCAATGATGGTCACACTTTGGTTTTGCTCACTTTGACACTGGGCTGCCAGGAGATCTCAGATTTTGCAGAATTTATTGATGATGCTTTCTTCAGGCAATGGAGTGGCACCTGCAATTGAAGCTGCTGGTGCAAGTGAAGGAGGAGACTATGCAGCCCCCCCAGAGGAGGAGGGGGTGGGCCCTGATGCCCTGTCTCTCATGCAAGCTCTTCAGGCCCTTCCAAAGGTCAGCTGCAACAACTGCTTCCTCATAACACCAGTCCAAATTAGTGTCAGCTTGTTGATGTGTGAGTCGCAGTTGAATTGCTGGTCCAGCTGCGCGTTGGTAATGCCGTTGTACAGTTGTGCACAAGCCCACTGTATGGCCTTTCAGAACTGTGGTGAAGCATTCCTGATACCTATCTGGCTGATGCAAGAGCAAAGGCTGCCACAGATTTCAATCAGTTGCAGTTGTGAATCATCAGAATGCTTATAGAGGGCACATCATCATTGTGCATGGCATGTGAGCACGCATCAGTGGCCATTGAGACCAGTCCTGGTGAGGATGCGCACCACACCATGCAAACGCTTCCATGCAAAACACCATGCAAAAGTTTCCATGCAATTATGTCTGAGAACAAGGGGCAGCAAAGGCCTGTCACGCCATCCTGGCTTCTCACAGTGTGCATTGCTGTTATCAGGTGTTTCCAATTGGAATGCATGGTGCTTGTTACTGCATACTCATCCTTGATCCCATGTTGATCTGTGGCTGCTGCAGGAGCAAAGAGATGCCATCGGTCTGAACCTGTCGTCAGTGTTTCAGCAACCACCTGCGCCTGACCCAAATGTTTTTTTGGCAGATCAAATGGTCAACTCCACAAAAGCGCCTGAGGAGTATGACCCAGAGGAGTTGTATGATCCCTCGGAGAACATGTAGTGTGGCAAACGAAACATCAAAGAAAGTTCTGTGATCTTGAAATGCAATTAGTCAGGTTGACATGACAGACATGTGGCCGCACGTGGACGGCTCATAGTGCAGTGGAGTTTTTGCATACTTGATTCTTCTGTGTCTTGTCATCTGCTTCTGCTGAGTTGTCAGTAATCGGTCACAAATAATTTCTTACTACAATAGACTATCGCACTTGCAGATGGTAGTACTATCATTTGTTTCTCTGCTGCCTGCTTGCGAGACCTCTGACCTGGTTTTGGTTGACAAGTATAGAAGCGCTCTCACCAACGTCATGACCTTGAAATGCTGCATTGTCATGTACAGTGAGTTTTTTGTAGTCCATGTTGACAAAACCGCCATTATGCTCAGGATGCTTTTGAAGCTATCACAAGCGTGAGAGTTTCCCAGCCATCGCTGCACACTCATATATCATCTTGCAGACATGGGACGCAATCATGCTGAGCGCCACCTGCTGGTGCTGTGACAATGGTGAATAAAGCAAGCATTGAAAAAATGAAGTTTAGCGTAGCCACCACAGACATGACTTGAGAGTGACTGATGCCAGCCCGCATGGCCAGCTCAATGGTTACTGCAGATATTGACAGGATGCACTACAAATGCATGTGGCCTTAGAATTCCAAACCATTTGTGTTGCATTCTTCTTTGATGTTCACATGCCATGCACATTGGAACGTACAGTAGCATGTCCAAGTTAATGGTATACACATCTTATTCCCTCCACACAAAGCCATGGACGCATCATCACTGAAGCGTCGGAGTCCAGCAATGCCCTGGTTGCGTAGAACTGTCATACAATGCAATGCAAACACTGTGTGATTGACCTCATGCGATGCGCCGTGCAACCAGATGTTGTTAATGAGGCTTGGTGGGCTCTTCTGCAGCACAGCTGGTTCAGAGTAGTTTGGCTTACACCACTTGACTGCAAGACACCAAAGAAAAGCAAAGCTCAATGTGCTTGTACAACAGACTTGGTTATTGCTGATCAACATGTTCATACACAACAACATACGCAAAACAGCACAATTACTTGTGTCAGGAACGTCTAATTCACATGACAATGGTCTTGCAGTCATCTCAAAAACAACACTACTAGCAGCAACTTGCAACTCATTGCAAGAGGTTTTGACCACGGCCGCCTCTACCTCTGACGGCCTGAGCGCCTGCCAGGCTTCAGTGAGTTGACCTCTTCCTGTGACTCAAAAATGGGCTGAGCTGCGGTGTGACTGTGAAGCCTGGTGCTACGTCTCACAGTTGACCTGCATAGACAGCATCTCTCAGCCCCCAGACTTTGACAGCAGCACATGAGCGCTGTCCGCTTCCGAGCATAAAGCAAGAATGGCATTGCAATCATGGTCTGTATCACTATGGCAAGGTCCGAACTGAACCTCTTTGACATTTGGCACCACCAAAATGTGTTGCCACTGACAAGGGACTTCAGATGGGGCAAAACACTGGCAAGCTTGCAGGATCCTCAATGCATGAGCGCATGTGGCAAGGCACTGGCACGCTTGCAAGATCCTGAATGCATGAGCACTGAAGACATGACTTTCACCTGCTGCCAAGCTGGGATGATGGGCCTGCATTTGCCAAACCCTGAAGCACAGCTGGGGAAGTCGATGCAGGGAACTGTGCAGGATGGCGAGCAGGAGTCTGGCCACCATTGTGGGACAAAGCCCTCTGTACGTTGCGTGTCACACGCTGGCTGAATGAGGCCTGAGGGCCTTGCGTGCCTTCCTCAGGGCTGTTGGGAGCCAGCCCTGCTGGAGGTAGGTCAGAGCCTCCAGCAAGGGGGTCTGCTGCATTGCTGACAGTGCCTGCACGCAAGGCAGTCAGCCTTCTTTAGTTGTGTCCAATAAACCACAGACCTTGTGTGATGCAGGGAAGAAGAGACACGCAGTGGGACAATTGCAATTAAGTGCAGATTTGGGCACTCATTGCCTTGCAAACAAACAGTCATGAAGCACTGACAACAGTGTATGCATGCTCACGTCTTGATGGCTGACTTGAGATGGCACTATTTGCTTTGTCATGGGCAGAGGTTTGCCATGCACTCAGGGGCAACACATGGTGCACTGGAGTATGAGTCAATACACTAGATGGTGAGTCAAGAGTCTGACCTGACTGAGAAGGCCTTGCGCCGCTGTTGGCGAAGGAGGAGTCCAGGCGGCGAGACACAGGGGGACTGTCGCTTGCTTCTTCAGCATCATCATCTTCATATTCTTCATGCTCCTCAGGGCTTCTGCACCAGACAGGCTTTCACATGTGTTGCTTTGCTTGCTGATCAGCATAATGCCTGTGGACTCATTCAGATCATGCATAGCTTGTTGCGCACAATCATCCTATGGTTTGTTCTTTGGAAGCATCACAAAAGAGCCCTGCCATACCTGTTGCAAGACAAGCTTTGCAGACCTAGCACGCCCAAATTACATCAGTCAGGCTGTCCTTGGGCGATGATTCTGACAGCAGCACAATTCTTTGCACCCAAGAGCATGCTTGGCAACACCCTATGACGTCGTCTCCTTGCCTTACTGCCTGCCGTATTGAAACAAGATACAAGAAACAGCATCTGCATATAGTCATGCAGTCTGATAGAACCTCAGCCACTGCTCTCCTGTACACTTGTGCAATGACGCATGCAGACAAAGCAATGTTCAGCAAGCTCACCTGCGTAAGAGGCGCAGCAGCAGACCAACACCTCCAGTGGCGGCCAGCAATGCAGCCAAGGGCCAAAGAGTATGGTTCAGAGACTTCACTGTCATGTCCTTGTCACTGGGAGGAGCATCATGATCAGCTGTAGCCATGTAAGCATTGCTATCTGCAGCATGGCATGTACAGCAGTCAGCAGAGAGTAATTGTTGCTCAACTTTTGCTGTAGTCAGTAGACAGCCATTGCAGCACGACTTCTGCAGCAGTCAGTCAACAACAACTGTGGCACAAGTTCTGCAGCGGTCAGGGAACAAGCTCAACTGTAGCGCATCTTCCACGGCATGACATGCAGAGGAGTGACTGACAAACAGACAGACAGCCATCAGTTCGCTTTGCAAAGCCGGATCAAGAGATGGCGGTCAGGCTTGTGTTGGCTTGTCCAAGTCAGTGGTCAGCATTGTCAAGGTGCTCACCTTCTTCAGCAGGTGTTGCTCTGCCTGATTCCACCTCAGGTTCTGCATCAGCCTGCAATCTCTGCTGATTTGGCAGCCAGTCATAATCATCATGCTGCTGCTGCTGCAAGTCAGCATGGTCAGGAGTGTCTTCTGTGGGGACCTCCAAGGATCCCAGCAGGTTGTCCAGGGACTGCATGAGCTGGGCTGAGGCATCTGCCAGTCCTTGTGCAGCATGTGTATCAGGCGATGAGTCTGATTCCTCCTGCAGCAAGTCTGACAACATTGGTTCCGAGGAAATCCGTAAGGATGGATGTATATGCAAAGTATGCATTGTGTTGATGTGCAGTGAAGCAGATTTGACAGCAGGCAGAGATGCTGCAATGTCTGCTCAATGTGATAGCGTTTTGAGAACAACACATGTACTGAGCAGAAGGGATTTGGATAACTTGACCAACAACAAAGATTGCACACAGTACCACAAGACCCCGGACTGACATTGCCTATTCAGGCAATGTCAGTCCGTCACATGCCACTCTGGCATCACAGGGGATTGTGACACACAACACAACTCACAAGAGTCAAAGCTGCTCTCCTGGGTATCTATATGAAGCAGGCAAGGACTGTACCTCAGGGCCAGAAGAGGAATGCAGGGGCCAGTTCAGCATTCTACCAGACTTGTCAGCTACAGCAGCCTTGGTGGTGGACACATACTGCGCTGTTGAGGACCAGCCTTGCTGCACTGCAGAGACAGTCTGCTTGGCACAGCCTTGCAGGCTGTGCAACACGCTTGTATAGCCTGTTTCAACGGCAGCCTGTGCGCCAGACGGCAGGTGGGAGCCTGTATGTGAAGCCTGACGCCAAGCTTCAGAGAAAGGCTCTGCTGTTTGGACAGGGTAAGGGGAGTATGCAGACTGTGACATAGAAGCATCCTGAGCAGAGCTGCCCCTGCCAGGGGAGTCTGTCTCAGGCTGAGGCTGTTTGCTGCTGAAGAGGCTGATAGGCTGCTGAGCTACCCTGGCCAGGGTCATTGCCCTACCCCAGCTGTGCTGCAGGTACCCTTCCAGCCCTGTTGCCTCAGGCTCAGGCTTGGTCCAGCTGGCACCACTGCCAGAGCAAGCGGTGGCATCCAGATTGCCAACAGCAATGTCATTGTCAGCAGCATCTCTGCTAGAAGCTGTGCTCAAGTCAGCACCATTGGTGCTGTCAGCTGGAAAGGCAGTGTGGCTGGCGGTCTCGTCACAACCAACATCATTGTCTGTGCTGCTCTGCTCGCTGTGACTGCCTGATCCCTACAGCAGAGCACGTTTTGGCTTGGTAAGTTGGCTTGGTAAGGCACAGCCAAGTGGTCTGTGATGCAGTGTCAGAGGCTGGTGGCACATTGTCACAGTACGCTGTGATGTGAGATGAAACTGTGCATCTGTCCTTGGATTGCTTGCTAGGTGATAAGCTGTTGGGCTGAGCACTGAACAGCATGCACCTACACAAAGCGAGTTGCACAGCATATAGTCTGCACTGCATGTCATATACTTTCACCAAAGCAAGGTGCATGGTAGCGGTGATTTCACTTGGCCAATACCTATCAGGACTGGTGCACATGTACTGCACAGCCAGTCAGGTCAAAGTGATGGCATGCCGCCAAGGTAAACCTCAATGCAAGGGTCCTCACCTGGACTGCATGCTCAGAGTCAAAGCCAATGCCCAAGTCAGATCGTCCGCCTTCCTGAGCACTGTCAACTGCCTCACGCATACCAGGTGACACATCAAGTGCCTTTTGCATCTCAGCATGCAGAGCGTCCACAACAGCATGACCAAAGTTTGAGTCGACTTCCTGAGGCTGCTGCTGCCGAGCAAACTGAAAAGACTGTCGGATGTCCTCCTTGCTTGGCACAGGGGGCCTGCCCTTGGGGGTGAAGGCATGGTGGGAGTCGATGCCCGGGGCAATCCATGGCAGCATGCCAGACGCATAGGTGAAGGGCAACTCCAGAGAGCCAGTCAGGGGTCCACCAGACCACATGTATGGAACTGCATGCAGTTACATCCTTAGGGAATGCTTTGCATGTAGGAAGCAAATCTTGTCTGTATGACGCCGCTGAACTGAAATTCTTGTCTGTTGGGTCCCAGTTGGCCCCCAGGACATCAAATGTACATTGACTGATTGATCATCATCTTGAGTGCAAGGCTGATGATGTATAGGTTGCGTAATGTGCATGAGGATCGATATTGAGCGTCAGTAAGCAGGTCAAGGTGAGTATGTGTGATGCTCGCAAGCTTGCTTGTCAGTTGGCAGCTTCACAAAGTGCAGTTACAAGTTTCATGGCAGTCTTTGTTGTACGCAGGATATGACTGATGCAAACATCTTGAAAGTCAGGTACATACACAGCTCAACACTAGACACTGCACATGACATTTGACAGGGTCTGAGTCTGACATGTAACTCTTTGACTCAGCCATACAGGATCAGGTGCAATGATGTCTGAACTGAAGCTGCCAAGGGACAAGTCAGGACTTCACAGCAAATGCATTTCAGGCACTCAACATTTGGTTGTTGAACATCTGCAGTACAGGCGCAAAGTACTGCCGGATGCTCAAGCCACAGCTGGCCAAGTGCCTGCACCTCCCAAGTCGTGCTTAAACCCAATGATGGTACCATTTCAGGCATTTCTTCATTACCACATGTCTTACCTTGATGGTCTGGTGCGTACAGCCCTCATTGCTTTTTTAGAACACAGCACGGCGCAAACAGTAGCTGCAGCTTGAACAAGGAACAGAAAAGATGTAGTGCAAGCTGAACAAGAAGCAGAAAATGGAGAAGTACCAGCCAGCCAGGGATGCACAAGACAGGCTGCTCATGAGAGATAAGACTTGCCCTGCACGTACCTAGCTCATCATGAGCTGGAAAGGGTATACTATTATTATGATTGCTGTTATTACTATTATTATTGTTGTTGTTATTACCAGCCAGCTGAGGGTTGCTCACCTGTGTTGCCCAAGCTGTGGTCAGTCTGGTGGTGGTACAGCTGCATCATGGGCAGGCTCCCATAGCTACGCCAGCTGCCAAAAGCAGCACCAATGAAGATCACCAGGCGGACCAAGATGGGCAGGAATATCTGAGTGGTACTCTTTGCTGCAACTGGGCGCTGCCGCACTTGAGGCACCTCCTCCTGTGCCTGCATCACCCAACAATTCACATTGGTAACATAAGATAAATCATGATAATGATTGCAACCATAATGACAACACTGCTGACTGCATTCACGCTTTCCAGCTCATGATGAGCTAGCTATGTGCATGGCAAGTCTTGTCTCCCCACAGCTGTCTATATTGAGCACCGCTTCAAGGCCTGTCGACATGACAAACAAGCTTGACACCACATTGAATCAGATCAACTTCTGCCCAGCAAGGTGCAGCAGCAACATGATGTACAACTGATCGCAGTAGCAAACCTTCTGCAGCATGGTTCTGAACCATTGTGCTTGAGAAGCTCATCTGCATTCATGAAGACTGTTGTGTGGATGAGGGAAGGCAAACATGCAGGGTGTGCTGTAGAAGGGGATGGTCAGATGATCAGATGGATGAAGCACTGCTAAGTCAGACAATGGAGGTCAGCTCAAGCATCAGTCACACTAGAATTGCTGAGTTCAGGGACAATCAGATAAGACACTCTAGCGTGTCTGAATCCAGACTGGACACTGGAGAATTCTTCGGGTCTGGAATGATAATATCAAGATCTCTTAAGAGAGCATGTGAATGAGTGATTAGAATACGTGATTAACATAAAGGTTTAACATTGTACGTAAGAAGGCAGGGTTTGCAGCTCTGTCAGCAGGCTATGTGTCCTAAAGGTGGATGCAAAGAGTGCTATGGGGTGTCACCTGCTGGGCCAGGTCATCAAGCTTGGGCTGGGGCTTGGGCTTGAGGAAGGGTGTGAGGGGGCGCAGGTCCAGGCGTTTAGGCTGGACCATCTCCTCATCCTGTGAGTAACAAGCTTACTAAAAGGCCCAAGCCTCTGGTGGCAGCACAAGCTTGTTGAGTCATGCATGATTGCAAGCAGGTCAGCATGTCAGTCAAGGCTTGCTGCTGAAATGATCAATAACACACCAGCATCCAGCCAGGTTTGTGATGCCACAACAACAGGGAGTCTCAGCTTCCATAGAATGGACAAAAAGCTGGAAATGAGGATGTGACCACCAGGTCTGCAGCAATGCATGCAGTGACATGGTTCACAACAAGATTTGCACACCATGTCAGGCTGTTGCATCTTCTTCATCCATCCTGGCGTCCTCGTCTTCAGCCATGCAGGGGTCAAGCCCTTGGGGGTCCACCAAGACCCGTATTCCCTAGCCCCCGCAGTTTTAGGAGTAGCAGACACACCCCTGGCAGGACCTCCCTTAGGGATGTGAGACAGCATCTCCAGCTCAGGCAGCCTGGTCTTCAGATGAGGCGTAGTTGCCTGATCAGGCAAGCTCCTGTTTAGGCGAGGAGTGCTGGCCTGATCAGGCACGCTGCTGATCAGCTCAGGTGTGCTGGTTTGATCAGGTGCTCCACTGTAGACCTGTGATGGAGTTGGTTGGTCAGTCAAGAGTTCATAGGGGCGAGACATGGTTGCTACATCAGGCAAGCTGTCCCTGATGGTGCCACATGTGCTTGCCTGGTTAGGCATTTCTGAAGACTGCTGAAGCAAGGTCTCCGTGACAATGTTGGACACATCAGGCATGTGTGGCTCCTGAGGCAGTGCCTGATCAGGCAAACCTGACACCTCCTGCACTTGCAGGTTGCTTGCACCAGCTGCTGCCAGGTTGGTTCCCTCTGACAGCTCCACGGACAGACTGCTCACGGACACTGCATCCTGATCAGGCAAGTGCACACCACTGTGAGGAGGGTCATCATACAGGCCTTCAACGGCAGCTTGATCAGGCAAGCCTGAAGAATGAGATCTGAGCTGCAGCAGGGTGCTGCTTGCCTCATCAGGCTGGTGCTGCTGTTGACGTGGACCTGTGTCCACTGCTGTCATGTCCAGCAGATCTGCTAGCACACCGCCTGCATGAGCCTCATCAAGCGGTGATGAGGGTACATCTTGGGGCTGGGAGCTTGATGGCAGCAAGGCTGAGCCAGAGTCTGGTTCTGGCAGAGGGGCAGGGGCAGCGGCCTGATTAGGCGAGTCAAAGGGCTCTTCCCAGAGGGAGTTCCATGAGTCATTTGCAGCAGCAGCCTGATCAGGCGAGGCTGCAGCAAGCCTGCCTGAGGTTGTTGCCTGTTCAGGCTGTGAAGGAAGAGGAATGGCTGAGGGGCTCCCAAACGGCTGGGGCGCGTCAGAGGGATCCTGGTTGGGGCTATTGCCCTGAGATGCTCCTGAAGCTTCAGCCCTGCTATCTGACTCAGGCTGATTCTGAACAGTCGCAGATGGCATGCCTGATGTGCTTGCAGTTGTGCCTGCCATGTTTGGAGACTGATGCAAAGGCCCTGGTCTGCTGTGCTGTGCTCCCATGTGTCCTGGCTGATGCGCCACTGTATCATTGCTTTGAGCAGTGGCAGAGGTGACTGGACCAATGGAGGGGCCAAAGCCTGTGGTGGGAAGGCTGTCTTGCTGGGTAGCCTCAGAGGCAGCTTGAGGGGCAAGACGATTGACAGAGCCTGTCAAAATGCCCTTGCTGGTGGTAGTGGCATCTCCAGGCTTGCTGCTTGGGCTGACAGAGACAGCACGTACACCACTCTGCAAAATCAATAAACTGTGTGACAGCAAGACCAGCAGGAACAGATAGAGACACAACATCAGCTCAGCTTCTGTATGCCTTGCAAGTCACAGTGTGCAAACCTGAGCTACTGAGTCATGCAGATACTTGGAGCAGAATGTCATTCTACTGTGTTGAGTATCAGAAGCTTCTTCTAACCTCAACAACATGAGCCATCAAAGCTTCTGCCAGTCTCAAAGACAATGCTGGTACTATGTTCTGTCAATTAATCAATCAATATTTTTAATGTCCTTGGGGGCCAACTGGGACCCAACAGACAAGAAGTTCAGCTCAGTGAATTCATACAGACAAGATTTGCTTCCTACATGCAAAACATTCCCTAAGGAAACCACCACATGTAGTCTATGAAATGCTACAAGATATAGGCACCACATGCATAATGAGTTGCATGCAGCCTGACATGCTGTCTCGGAAACGTGCGGTCTGCCAAGTCCACACTTACCAGAACCTCTCCACTGTCCAGTGTTGATGTGCGACGACTGTCACCAGAAGTGCCACTGATGGCTGGGCTGTCATCCAGACCCCTGCCCAGGGGCCTGCCCCCAGGGGAGGTTAGGGGGGAGGAACTCATGTTTGGGGTGGACATGGATGCCAGCATGTCTGTGAAGAAGGGATGTCGGC
>JAABUK010005958.1_pt1 | contig 18528 bp, 16 predicted proteins | sample 5559141 | NCBI WGS metagenome assembly JAABUK01 (sample SAMN10711869, study PRJNA513367) | rock metagenome | isolation source: Antarctica rocks | place: Antarctica: Victoria Land, Pudding Butte nord | collected 2016-01-03 | reverse complement strand
TCAAGTACTTGCGGCGCGCTTTGTTATGGGCCTGGCTGTATTTCGGGGGTCACAGCTTGCGGGCGCGCAGGGCGATGTTGTAGCTCAGCTTGCCGAAGTTGAGGTCGAAATCGCGGGCTCGCAGGGTGCGCAGCAGCTTGTAGTCGCGCCAGTACGAGCGTTCCTTGCTGAAGGCGTCGATGAGATTTTCGACTCCATACAGCAGAGGGTAGGCGAGCAGGCCGCCGAAGGTGACTTGCTCGACGTGCCAGGATTTGCCCAGCATCGAGCGCAGCTGGCGCTCGGTGTAGTGGCGGTGGATGTTGTAGGAGAAGCTCTCGTAGAACCTGCCGCCGCCGGGCTTGGGCACGCGCAGCCTGCGCACGGTGTCGAAGAGGCGGTTGGCCACGTTGTCCGGGTCCAGGCCGGCGAACAGCCCGGCGTGCGGGGTGGACAGGATCAAGTGGCCGCCGGGCTTGGTGACGCGCGCGATTTCGTTGAGGGTGGCGCGGTCGTCGCGGGTGTGCTCCAGGACTTCGGTGCACATCACGGCGGCGAAGGAATCGTCCTTGAAGGGCAGCGTCTCGCCGCCGATGGCCACGAAGCGCGTCGCGGGGAACTCGGACTTAGCCCAGCGCAGGTTCTTGCGGTTGTGGTCGATGCCCACGGCGAAGCGGTTGGGTTCGAGCGGAGCTTGAGCGGCGCGCTTGGAGAGCCACGAGGTGTAGATGCCGTTGCCGCAGCCGACATCGAGCAGCGGGCCGTCGTCGGGCAGCCACGAGTAGAGGAGGGCGTAGCGATCCATCAGGGCGTCGCGGTAGGTGACGGGAGTGGACATGGCGCGGTCGCGAGGTGCTGCAAGTACTTGAGAGTGGTTCGAGGTGTGATGAAGATAGCAAAACGCCGCGCTTCGGGGGAAGCGCGGCGTCGCAAGTACTTGAGTTGCTTGAGCGGCGGCTGGTTACCTTTTGACGGCGCAGGCATCGTAGAGCACGGGCTTGGCCGGGTCCGAGTAGTTGCTGTAGAACGGGGACGGGTAGTAGGCGCCGTCCGGGCCCAGCGTTACGTCGCGGAAGCGGGGTGTGTCGGTGCTCTTGGGCTCGGTGGCGCGGGTGTTGCCCGCCATCTTGTTGGCCAGGCCCGTGGGCGTCTCGTCAAGCGGCAAAGAGTCGTTGGTGTAGCTCTTGACGTGGCCGTCCAGGAAGAGCAGGTTGCCCGAGGCGTTGTGATCCTTGGTGACGGTGTCGGTTGAGGCCGGGTCGTTGATGGCCCAGAAGAAGGCGTCGCTGGCTCGCCACTCATCGACCAGCAGCACCATCGAGTTCGGGAAGCGCACCCGGCTGACAGGCCCGCCCGAGATGGCGCAGTTCATGCCGTAGGTCAGGTGCTTGGCCTCGCCGTCCTCGTTCGAGGGGCAGACGTAGACGGCGCCGCTCTTGGCGTAGGGGAAGAGCGCGCCGCCTTCGACATCGGCGGTGCGCGGCGAGATGTAGGGATACTCGTCGGCCTTGTCCGCGACGCCCAGCTTGGCCAGGTACTGATCCTTGGTACCACGCACCCAGTGGCCGGGCTTGTCCCAGTCCTGGTAGTTGCCGCCGCCGGGCAAGCGCCCGCCGTTGTCCTGGCTGTATTGCATGAAGGCCAGGCCCAGCTGCTTCAGGTTCGACTGGCAGGACGCGCTGTGTGCCGCCGCGCGCGCCGTTTTGAAGACCGGGAACAGGATCGAGGCCAGGATCGCGATGATGGCTATGACGACCAAGATTTCGATCAGGGTGAAGCCGGCGCGCAGGCTGTGGCGCAGGCCGCGGCTCTTAAAATTCCGCGCGGGGCGCCGCTCAAGTTGATGTTTCATTTCAATTCCTCCAGACCGTTCTATTTTACCCCAGCCGCATCTTTTTTCATCCACCCGTTCTACTCGCCCGCTGCAGCGCCCGCTTCCCAGGCCGCCGCCCAAGCCTGGCCGCGCCGCCCTTGCGCGAGGTTTATACTGGGCGCGATGGCTCCTTCCTCCGCCTCCAATTCCGCTTCGGCTTCAGCCTCGGCTTCGCTGTGGGCGCGTGGGCTCGCGGGCGTGCCGGGCGGCGTGCTGGCCTTCGCCGCGCTGTGCCTGCTGGCTCTGCTCGCGGTTGCGTGCGGCGTGCTCTTCGAGATCGGGCGGGCGCGGCGCGAGAGCGCGAGCGAAAGCCGAAGCAGCGCGGGCAGCGTCATCGGGCGGGCTCAGTTCGGCTGGCGGCTGGCCTCGGCCCTGGTCTGGTGCGCGGCGCTGGCGCTGCTCGCCTACGCTTCGTCCTGGGGCTGGCCCCGGCGCGGGCTGGGGCTGGGCCTCGACGGGCGCGGCTGGCTGCAAGTACTTGGCTGGGCGATGATCTTCATCTTCATCGGCCTCGTGCTGCTGGCGCAAGACCTGTGGCGCGTGCGTGCCCGCGCTTCGGCTCAGGAAGCCGCCTTCCGCACCGGACTGAGCCTGCTCGCGCAGCAAGAAATCGAGCGCGCCCAGAACCCGAACCCGCCGCGCCCCAAAAACTTCAGCCCGGACACCTCCGATCTCTCGTGAACCTCTCAAACCACAGCAGCCAGGATCAGGACGAGCACTGGATGCGCCTCGCTCTCGAACAGAGCCGAAGGGGGCGCGGGCTGGCCTCGCCGCGCCCCAGCGTGGGCTGCGTCCTGGTGTGCGGCGAGCACGTCCTGGGGGCGGGCCACACCCAGTACGGCGAGGGCCAGCCGCACGCCGAGACCTTCGCCATCGCTCAGGCCAAAGCTGCAGGGCATCGTTTGGAAGGTGCCACGGCTTACGTGACGCTCGAACCGTGCTCGCACTGGGGCACCACGCCGCCGTGCGCCGACGCGCTGGTTCGCGAGGGCTTCGCGCGCGTGGTGTGCGGCGTGGGCGACCCCGACCCGCGCGTGGCGGGGCGCGGCTTCGCCCGGCTGCGCTCGGCTCAGGTGCAAGTACTTGAAGGCGTGCTGGCGCGCGAGTGCTTCCGCGCCATGGACGACTTCCTGATCTCGATCGTGCGCGCCTCGCCCTTCGTCTCGCTTAAGCTGGCCCTGTCACTCGACGGCAGGATCGCGCTGCCCTCGGGCGAGTCGCAGTGGATCACGGGCGAGGCGTCGCGCAGCCGCGCGCACCAGCTTCGCTTCGAGAGCGACGCGATTTTAGTAGGCGTCGAGACGATCCTCGTGGACGACCCCAGGCTCACGGTTCGGCTCGAATGCCGCGCCAAGACGCGGCCTTTGGCGCGCGTGATCCTCGACTCGCGGGCGCGCACGCCGCCGGCAAGTACTTGCATCCGAACCGCGCGCCAAACCCCGACGATCGTCGCCGTCACCAGCCGCGCCGCGCCCGCGGCTTGCCACGCTCTGGAAGCTGCGGGCGCTCAAGTACTGGCGTGCCGGCCAGACGCGAGCGGGCGCGTTGACTGGCACGATTTGTTGGGGAAACTGTGGGCGCTGCGGCTGGCGAGCGTGATGATCGAGGGCGGCGCGCGTGTGGCAGGCTCGGCTCTGACGGCTGGGATTGTGGATCGCGCCGACTGCTTTGTGGCTCCGATTTTTCTTGGCGAAGGGCGCTCGGCCCTGTCCGGCTTCGAGGTCGCGAGCCTGGCGCAGGCTCCCCGGCTGCACCACGTAGCGCACGAAAAATGCGGCCCCGATGCGCTGATTTCGGGCTACGTGCACGAGCAAGCCGAGCTCAAGCCAGCCGAGCTCAAGCCAGCCGAGCTCAAGCCAGCTGGGGCAGCGAGGCGGGGCGAGCCGGCTTGAGCATGAACTCAACTCAAGGCCCCAGGATTCTGCTCGTCGCCGGCGACACTTCGGGCGACATCCACTGCGCTCTGCTGGCCCGCGAGCTCAGGCGCCGCCACCCGGGCTGGCGGCTCTTCGCGGCTGGCGGCGAGCACCTGGAGGCAGCGGGCTGCGAGATCATCGCGCGCACCGCAGGCATGGGCGTCATCGGCTTCGCCTCGGCGGTTGCCTTGCTGCCGCGAGCCCTGAAGGTGCGGCGCCAAGTCCTCGGCTGGCTGCGGCGCCAACAGCCCGAGGCTGCTGTCTTGTGCGATTGGGGCGCTTTCAACGCGCGCCTGCTGCCGACTTTGCGCGAGCTGAGCGTTGCTTCGCTGTATTATTTTCCGCCGCGCTCGTGGCAAAAAAGCGGCGAGCGCGGGCTGGCGGTGGCGAGCCTGGCCAGCCTCATCGCGACGCCCTTCGAGTGGTCGGCGCGGCGCTTGAACGCGGCGGGCGGGCACGCGACCTGGGTTGGCCATCCTCTGCTCGAAATCGTGGGCGCGGCTCCGGCTCGCGAGCAAACCCGCGGGCTGCTGGGCCTGAGCGCCTCGCAAGTTCTGGTGGCTCTGCTGCCCGGCTCGCGCGACCTGGAGCTCAAGCTCATCGGCCCGGCCATGCAAGGCGCGGCTCGCATCATCAAAGCACAGCAGCCGGACGTGCGATTTTTGGCTGTTGTGCCGCGCGGCTCGCAGCGGCAAGCGCGCAAGTACTTGCCGGATGTCGAGGTGCGCGAGGGCGAGGCGGCTGCGATCTTGAAGGCGTGCGACGCGGCCCTGGTCAAGAGCGGAACCGCGACTCTGGAAGCGGCTGTGGCCGGCGCGCCGCAGGTCGTGGCCTACGACGTGCCGCCGATCGTGCGCGCACAGTGGCGGCTCCTGATGAGCCGCCAGGTGCGCCACGTCGCGATGCCCAACATTATTCTGGAGCGCGCCCTGGTTCCCGAGCTGCTGGGCGACCGCTGCAACCCCCACGAGCTGGCGCGCGAGCTGAGCCTTTTGCTCAGCGACCCGGCGCGGCGCGAAGCCATGCGCGCAGGCTACATCGAAGTGCGAGCCGCTCTGGGCGAGGGCCTGGCCAGCGGCGCGACGGCACGCACTGCGGATTTGCTGGAGCAACTCGTTGGCGGCTGAGCTGAGGCAGTCGCTGCAAGTACTTGAAGTACTTGAAGTACTTGCCGGCGTGCGCGGCTTTTGCGCCTGTGGTTCAATTCCCGTGATGCCTGCTTCCTCTTCGCCTTCGAGTTCAGCTGCGCCCTCGCCGATCAAGCGATTGTATCGCTACTTGCTGCCGCATCGCGGGGCCGTTGTGGTTTCGATCTTGTGCATGATCGCTTCGGGCGCGCTCTCGGGCGTGTTCCTGTTCCTCTTCGAGAACGTGCTGCAGCAGATCATGCACGTCGCCAAGCCCGATCAAGTGGTGGACGCGCTCAAGGAATCGGTTGGGAAAGGCGCTTCAAACCAGGCTGTGGGCGAGCAGTTCCGCCGTATGCTCGACACCTCGGTCGACCGCGCGGTGATGATGCGCCAGCTCAACATCTTCATGGTGGTGGTGCTGGTGTGGGCGATCACGCGCGCCTTCGTGGACTACGCGATGACCTACCTCATCCAGCGCACGGGGCAGCGCGCGCTGACCGCGATGAGGCAGGAGCTTTTCGCGCACTTCCAGAGCCTCTCGGTGGGCTTCTTCGAGTCGCGTCGCACCGGCGAGATCATGTCGCGCCTGACCAACGACCTCTCGGCCCTGCAGACCGTGCTCACCTTAGCGGTTGTCTCGGCGGTGCGCGCTCCTGTCGAGACGGTGGGCACGCTGGGTTATATGTTCTACAAGGACTGGAAGCTCTCGCTGGCCATCTTCATCATCCTGCCGCCCGCCGCCTTCCTCATCAACCGGGCCGGAGCGCGCATCCGGCTGGCGAGCCGCCAGTTGCAGCAGCAGTTAGCTGAGCTGACCAACTACTTGCAGGAAAAAATCGCGGCCATGCGGCTGATCCAGACCTTTGGCACGCGCGGCTACGAGATCGAGCAGTTCGGGCGCGTCAACGAGGAGGCGTATCGGCGCACCATGAAGCCGATCCGTATCCAGGCTTCCCTGTCTCCCGTGATCGAGTTCGTGGGTTACATGGGCGTCTTGCTGGTGCTGTGGATGGGCGTGCGCTCGGGCATGAAGTCCGAGGCGCTGATTGTGTTCCTGTTCGCGATGCACCGCACGGCGATGAACTTCAAGGCGGTGGCCGGGCTGAGCAATATGCTCAAGGGAGGCGAGGCCGCCGCCGCCCGCCTCTTCGAGATGCTGGACGCCCAGCCCGAAGTCCGCGACGCGCCCGATGCCATCGACCTGCGCGCGCGCGGCGTGCAGGGCCACCTCAGCTTCGAGGCGGTGCGCTTCTCCTACGCCGACGGCCCGCAAGTACTGCACGAGCTGAGCTTCGAGATCAAGCCCGGCGAAGTGGTGGCTTTAGCTGGGCTGAGCGGAAGCGGCAAGAGCACCGTCGCCGCGCTGGTGCCGCGCTTGTATGACCCCAGCGGAGGCCGCGTCACGCTGGACGGCCTGGATTTGCGGGCGGTGACTCTGGACTCGCTGCGCGCCCACATCGGCGCGGTGCCGCAGGAGACAACGCTCTTCCACGGCACCATCCGCGACAACATCGCCTACGGCAAGCCCTCCGCGAGCGAGGCCGAGATTCTCGAAGCCGCCCGCCGCGCCCACGCCGACGAGTTCATCCGCGAGCAGAGCGCGGGCTACGACACGCCCATCGGCGAGCGCGGCATGAAGCTCTCGGGCGGCCAGCGCCAGCGCATCGCCATCGCGCGCGCCCTGCTGCGCGACCCCAGGCTCTTGATACTCGATGAGGCCACCTCAGCCCTGGACGCCGAGAGCGAATCTCTGGTGCAAGACGCGCTCGAAGAGCTGATGCGAGGCCGCACCACGCTCATCATCGCGCACCGCTTCTCCACCATCCAGAACGCTGACCGCATCCTGGTGCTGGACAAGGGCCGCATCGTCGAGTCGGGCACGCACCTTCAGCTGCTGGAGAAGCGCGGCCTGTACTTTCGCCTGTTCCAGATGCAGTCTTTCGTGTCGCGTGAGGACATCGTGGACGGCCACGCAGCCGCCGCAACTTCTACCCCAGGCAGCCTGAACGCCCTGGCCAGCGCCTGAAATCAGACGCCGTGAACCCAAGAAGGCGGGCTGCAAGTACTTGCAGCCCGCCTTCTTGGGTTTAAACCCGGTGCTCGAACTTGGTGCTCGAACTTGGTGCCCGAAGCGACTTACTTCTTGCGGCTGCTGTGCCTTGTGCGACCGGCCAGAGGCGCGTGGCCTTTGGCGAGTGCGGCGCGGATAGCGGGTTCGAGGGCCGGGCCGCGCACGTCGAGCGAGGCGATCTTGCCGTCGCGCCCGATGAGCAGGGCGAAGGGGATCGAGTGCACGCCGTAGATTCCAGGCACGCGCGCGTTCCAGCCCTGGCCGTCGAAGACCTGGCGCCAGAGCATCTTGTTCTCTCTGGTGAAGGCGGCCAGCGCCGCGCGGTCTTGATCCAGCGAGATGCCCACGATGTCGAAGCCCCTGGTGTGGAACTTGTTGTAGGCCGCGACGACGTTGGGCGCTTCGCCCACGCACGGCCCGCACCACGTCGCCCAGAAGTCGAGCAGCACGACCTTGCCCTTGTATTGAGACAAGCTCAGGGCCTTGCCGCTGAGGTCCGTGGCCGTGAACGCGATGGGCGCGGCTCCCTTCTTGAGCCGAGCGTCATAAGCCGGCGGCTCCATCGACTCCACCGGCTTGGCTCCAGCCGGCGGCGTGAAGGCAAAAGTCGAAGCGGGCAGATCGGGGTTGGCCTGGACGTTGGAGTGGCTCTCGATAAAGGTCTGTGGCGGCCCGGAGGCGGAGGCGCTGGCCGGATGGGTTTCGGACAGCTTCACCTGGCGCAGCAGGTGGTCGGTGTGGCCCATGCTGATCGCCACGGAAAAGCTGGCTCCGGGGACTTTGGGATCGCTTTGGCTGGCGACCACGGTGTCAACCTGAGCGCCGTCCAGCGTGTCGGCCTGGCCAACAGCGAGCGAGGTGGCGTTGGTGGCCTCGGCGAGCCCGAGCATCTGAACCAGGCTTTCTCCGGCCAGCAGGTGCGGCAGCCACAGCACGCCTGCCCTGCTGCCGCTCACGGCCTGCTCGATGGCATCCGGGGCTGTGGGCGCTTCCTGCTTCAGGTAACGGGCCTTGTCGCTCGAAGAAGAAGCGAACAGGCTGCTGCCGTTGCTGACGATGGTCGCGCTGCCCTTGTCGCTGCCGAACTTCACGGCGAACCGGTTGGGGCTGCGCCACTGGATCGTGCCGCTTGAGCTGCGCTTGGCTCCACCTGAAGCAGCCTCTTCCAATCGCACCGTGCCCGAATACGATTTGAGCGCCTTGTAAGCCGCCTCCATCTGCTTCATCAGCGCCAGAGCCTGCGGGTCAATCGTGGCTTGGACGGGCGCTTTGGCCGCTGCGGGCCTGGGCTGAGCTGCACTGTCCTGGGCTCGCGCCGGAACCGGCGACAGCTGAGCCGAGCCCGCCGCCAGAGCGCCCGCGCCGCAAACCGCCACCACCGCGACCGCTTGATACTTGTGAATCTTCATCTGCTTCTCCCCACCGATTTTCGGGCGGGCCTGGCCGCCCTGCTGCTTGCGATTGTAACACCTCGCTGCTGCACGCTCCACCAAGCGCCTCAAGTACTTGAGGCGGCCCGGCGCGCGCTTCTGGCACACTCGCTGCGCCCCATGAACCTCCGCCCCGAACGCGCCCGCCTCGCGCTGGCGAGCGCCCTGCTGACGCCGCTTGCGCCCGCGCTGTGGCTGTACACCATCTACCGAAGCCGCGTGCTCAAGAAGTCGCCGGCTTCGACGCGCGGGATGTGGGGGCACCTGCCGCCTTCGGCTCGGCTCGCGCTGCGCTCGCGGCCCACAGCGCCCGTCATCTGGATGCACGCGGTCTCGGTGGGCGAAGTGATGGCGGCTCGCGTCGTCGCCCGCGCGCTGCGCCAGGTGCTTGCGCAGCGCCAGGTGAGTGCCCGCTTGTTCCTCTCGGTGACAACCGACACCGGCATGGAGACCGCCCGCGCCGCTCTCAAAAGCGGCGAGGTGGACGCGGTTGGCTTCTATCCAATCGATGCTCCGGCTGCAGTCAAGCGTGCTCTGAACGCGGTGCGGCCCAGCGTCTTTGTCACGCTCGAAACCGAGCTGTGGCCGCTCTTTTTGAGCGCGTGCCGGGCGCGCGGCGTGCGGACTCTGCTGGCCAACGGGCGCGTCTCGGATCGGCTTGCCCGCGACGGGGCTCGGCTTGGCTTCCTCTTCGGGCCGATGCTGCGCGGCTTCAGCGCCCTGCTGATGCGGTCGCCCTTTGATAGGGCGCGCATGAAATCGCTGGCCGGAAGCCAGGCGCAGATTTTCGTGGCCGGCGATGTCAAGCTGGACGCGGTTGAGCCCGGCTCAGGCCAGGTCGAGGCGGCGGAGGCGGAGGCGGCGTGCTGGAAGCAGCAGCTTGGCGTCGCGCCCGAGCAGCTGCTGTGGGCTGCGGGCTCGACGCACCCCGGCGAGGAAGAGCTGCTGGCGCGCGTTTACAAGCAGCTCAAGGCCGAGTTTCCGGCTCTGCGCCTGCTGCTGGCGCCGCGTCACACCGAGCGGGCGGGCGAGGTGCTGGCTCTGCTGCGCGGCCTGGGACTGGCTGCCGTGCTCCGTTCAGAATCGAATTCAGGCGAGCGTCAGGACGCGGTGATCGTGCTGGACAGCGTGGGCGAGCTGGCGCAGATTTACGGGTGCAGCGCGGTCGCGTTCGTGGGCGGCTCGCTGATCGAGCGCGGCGGCCACAATCTGCTGGAGCCCGTGCTGCGCGGCGTGCCGGTGGCCTTCGGGCCGCACGTCGCCAACTTCCGCGTCGCGGCGGCGCTGGCGCAGGAGCACGGCCTGGGCCGCATGGTTCACGACGAAGGCGAGCTGAGCCAAGCCCTGGCGAGCTGGCTGCACGAGCGACAAGGCACGCAGCGCGAGGCGGCGCGCGCTGAGTTCGCGGCTCGCGTCGAGGTGGCGCTGCGCCCGCACCGTGGAGCTTCCAGGCGCGTGGCGCGGGCGATCGTGCAGGCTCTTCTGGGCGAGGAAATCGAGGTTGACGAGGCCGCTTCAAGTACTTGAAGCTGCCGCGCTGAGGCTGCCTTGAGCTGGCCTCGCGGCTGAAGGCTTTTGTGCGGCCTGCGCCGGTTCAAGAAGCGGTTCGAGCAGTTGCTCGCTTGGGTTGTGCTGCGGGGGCGCTGATCGGGCGAGAAAAATCGCTGGTATCAAGACGGTTTCCAGACAGCTTTTATGACGCCGCGCCCTTCGCTGCCCGAGCTGGCTTATCGATGGTGGCTCTCGCGCCGCCGCGCTCGCTTTGCTCAGCCGCGAGGCGAGGGCGTGGCGATTGCCTCGGTGGGCAACCTGTCGCTGGGCGGCACGGGCAAGACGCCGTGCGTGCGCTGGCTTGCGCGCCACGCTGTGCGAGATGGGCTGCGGCCCGCGATCGTGGCGCGCGGCTACGGCGGCTCCGGCTCGGCGGCGGGCCTGGTCGTCTCGGATGGCTCGCAAGTACTTGCGGGCGCGCGTGAGGCGGGCGACGAGCCCATCGAGCACGCGCGCGCTTTGCCTGGCGTGCCGATTGTCATCGGGCGCGATCGCCATCGGGCGGTGCGGCGGGCGCGCGAGCTGGGCGCGAACCTGGTGATCCTGGACGATGGCTTTGGCTTCTGGTCGCTGGCCCGCGAGTGCGACCTCGTGCTGCTCGATGCGCGCGCGCCCTTTGGCAACGGGCGCCTGCTGCCGCGCGGCAGGCTGCGCGAAGAGCCGGGCGCACTGGCTCGTGCCCACGCGATTGTGCTCACGCGCGCGGATTTGGCTTCAGCTGAGCAGCTCGCACAGTCGAGGCAAGCCGTCGCTCTGAGCTCAAGCGCGCCGCTGTGGACGGCCCGCCACGCGCCGCGCGAGCTCTTCGACGAGCACTCGCGGCAGCCCAGGCCACTGCAAGTACTTGAGGGCGCGCCGGTGCTGGCTCTGTCGGCCCTGGCCGGCAACAGACTCTTCGTGCGTACGCTCGAAGAGGCCGGAGCGCGCGTAGTGGCGAAGGTAGCACGCGGCGATCACCACGCCTGGAGCCGCAGCGAAATCGTGCGTGCCGTCGGGCAGGCGCGGCAGGCAGGCGCGCGCGCCATCGTGACTACAGGCAAGGACGCCGCCAAAATCGACCCGGCCTGGGCTCAGGGCATTGAGCTGTGGAGCCTGCGCGTCGAGCTCGAAATCGAGCGCGGCGAGGAGCTGTGGCTTCTGGTGCGCTCGCGACTGGGCTTGCTCAGCTAAGCTGCTTCAAGCCGAGCGCAACCCAACAACCGGCCAGCAGCCCGCTTGCAAGCGGCTTTAAAACGCGCTGCCGCCGGACGCTGCCGCCTGGTCGCGGCGGTGTAAAATGCCATTGCGAGAACCACGCTTTGTTATGAGCCGATCTTCTGCTGCCTCTTCGCGTGCCTCTTCCAGCTCTGCAAGTACTTGCCGCCGGGCGCTGGGCGGGCTGCGCCGGCGCGACTTGGAGCGGGCGACGCGGCGCGTCATCCACGCGGGCCGGGGCTTGCAGTCCAGCGTGTTCGAGGTCGAGTGGAGCGGCTGCCGCGCTGCGGTCAAGGACTTCAGCCGCTCGCCCAGGTGGTTCCGGCTGCTGGTCGCGCCGCTGCTGGCCGCGCGCGAAGCGGCTGCCCTCAAGCATTTGGACGGGCTGAGCTGCGTGCCTGCTTTCTACGCGCGCATCGACCGCGTGAGCTTCGCGATGGAGCTCATCGAAGGCACGCCGCTGGACACCTTCGCGCGCGGCGAGCTGGCGCCCGAAGCCTTCGCCAGGGTGCAGGCCGCCATCGACGCCGTGCACGAGCGCGGCGTATCGCACTGTGACCTCAAGCGGCGCTCGAACCTGCTGCTGACGCCGGGCGGCGACATCGTGCTGATCGACTTCGCAGCCGCCATCATCGGCAGGCGACCGGGCCGCTTCCTGCTCAACTGGCTGCAGCGCGAGGCGGCTGAGGTCGACGACAAGAGCGTGCCGCGCCTGAAGAAGTTCGTCGCGCCCGAGCTGCTGACCGAGGCAGACCAGCGCAAGCTCGATCACCCGACCCGCCTGGAAAAATGGGCGCGCCAACTGCTGAACCGCTGAGCCTTCGCGCTGAACCGAGCGCAGGGGATGCAAGTACTTGCAGCGCCACGCCAGCCCCAATTGGCGCCTGCCGAGGACAAATGGCCCGGCTCAGCCACCGTGAGCGCACCCGTGAGCGCACTGGCCTCATCTCAGCCGCGCGCCGGCTCGGCCATGGTCGCCTTGGCTTGGCGAGCCAGCTCCGGCAGCTCATCTTCGTTTTCGATGACCTGCTCCAAATGGCGCATACGCTCCGGCGACGCGGTGCGGCGCATCACATCCGAGTGAGTCTGCTCCACCCAGAAGCGGGCCCCCGAATTGATGAACCCCCGAAGCTCGCGCACCTCCGGCGGATTCCCGGCGCGCCGGCACAGATTGAGCGTGAACATACGCCGCTGGCTGCTGCCGCCGAAGGCCGCGTGCTGCAAATTGTGGTTGAAGACAACGACATCGCCGGGGCGCGACTCCAGGGCCACGCTGGGCACGTCACGCCCGGTGATGCCGAAATGCTGCTCCGGCTTGCTGATGCGGCGCAGCGAATCTGTCCACGGGCTGCCCACCCAATGGCTGCCGGGAATGACCCGCAGGCACCCCGTCTCCCGCGCCACCGGGTCCAGGTAAAACGCCATCTTGACGAAAAGCCCGACATCATGCCAGCCGTCGGAGTGCCAGCTGGTGTCGCCCACGTAGTAATTGGCGTCGCCGCCCAGGTAATTGAAGTCGTCGCCCATCAGCGACGCCGCGACGCCCACGACTTCCGGGTGATCCAGCAGTGTGCAGAGCCGCTCGCTCGAATCGGTGCCGGCGATGGTGCGCCGCGTGCCGTCGTGCTTCTCGTCCCGTTGCCCGAACAGTTCCTCAAACCCCTGCACGATCCAGGGCACGTCTTCGGTGACGAGGGCCGGCAGCACGAGGTAGCCGAAGGTGTCGAAGAACGCGCGTTGTTGTGGCGTCAGTGTCATGATGTGCCCCTTTAACAACAGAATCCCCGTCCAAAACCGGTGCGCCTGGGAGCTAACGGCGTTCTTGCCCCGCAAAGGCCACCATCGAGGGCGGCTTGACCTGCCTCTGTCGCCAATCCCGAGTTGGGCGGCCCTTTGCAATTGCTGCGCCCGACAGCGCCCGGCATCCAGCGGGCAGCATCTGGAGGGAACCGCCCCCATTAACGGCTCATCCCAAGCGGCTGCGGGGCGCTCCGGCTTGTGGCCCGCAAGTACTTGCAGCATCCCGCAAGCGGTCGGGGAGGCCGCGCACATCTGCAAGGGCCGCAGCGCCTCGCCCGCCCAGCCGGACGCCGCACGGAGGTCATCTGCAAGCCGCACTTCGCTTTCCCTCTGCCCCATGAGACGCTTCCTGTGGCCCGCGCCGGCTCTGGCCGCCCTTTCCGGCTGCGCACCGAAGCCCCCGGCTTCCCCCGGCGGCGCGCTCGCCTCGCGGGACGTGGCCAGCCTCGCCCCCGCGAGCCTGCCTTCCAGCGTGGCGCGCGCGGCTGCCCTGCCCATCGAGCGGCGCGAGGGCGTGCCCGATGCCACGCTGAGCCCATCGGGCTTGAGCGTGCCGCGCGGCTTCAGGGTCAATGTCTTCGCCTCCAACCTGACCGGCCCGCGCCGCCTCGCCATCGCGCCCGCAGGCACCTCGCGCGCCTTCGATGTCTTCGTGAGCGAGTCTTCGGCGGGCCGCGTGCGAGTGCTGCGCCAGAGCAACGGCGAAGGGCGCGCCACCTCCACCGCGGTCTTCTTGAGCGGCCTGCGGCAGCCTTACGGACTGGCTTTTCATCCCGGCGGCTGGCTCTATGTCGCGCAGACCGGCAGCATCGGGCGCACGCTCTACCAGGCGGGGCAGACGAGCGCGTCCGGCGGCCTCCATCTCATCGCGCCGCTGGTCGCCGACGGCTACAACAACCACTGGACACGCAACCTGCTCTTCTCGCGCGACTTCAAAACCCTCTACGCGACCGTCGGCAGCTCGTGCAACGTGTGCGAGGAAGAGTCGCCCATACGCGCCGGCATCCTGCGCATGAACCCGGACGGCTCGGGCCGGGCCATCTTCGCCTCGGGGATGCGTAATCCCATCGGCCTGGCGTGGCGGCCCGGCACCGGCGAGCTGTGGAGCGTCATCAACGAGCGCGACAACCTGGGCGACGACACCCCGCCCGACTACCTCACCCGCGTGGACCAGGGCCGCTTCTACGGATGGCCCTACGCCTACACCGGACTCGACCGCACCGTGCAGCCCGACCCCTCCTTCGGCCCGCTGCGGCCCGACAGGGTGCGCGCGACCACGCCGCCCACCGTCCCGCTGCAGGCGCACTCGGCGGTTTTGGGCGTCGCCTTCTACCCCACGCAAGTACTTGCGGGCGCCAGGCCCTTCGGCGCGGATTACAGCGGCGACGCCTTCCTCTCGTTCCACGGCTCGTGGAACCGCTCGGCCAAGACGGGCTACAAAATCGTGCGCGTCCACTTCCACAACGGCAGCCCGGTCTCGGTTTCCGACTTCGTGCAGGGCTTTCTGCGCGGCAGCGAAGCCTGGGGCCGCCCCGTCGATGTGCAAATCGCGCCCGACGGCTCGCTCTTGTTCTCGGACGACGCCAACGGCATCATCTGGCGCGTGTCGCGGGCCTGAAGCCGCCTCCACACCCGCTCAACGCACGCCAAACTCCCGAGGCTGCCACCGCAACCGCCGTCTCCCCTCGCCTGATCGCCGCTCAGCAAGCCCAACACGGGCGCCAGAACCTGGCCGCTACCATGACTCCGCCCGCAAGCCGCCTGTGGCTCCGCCCCGGCGCGGCTCATTTGCTACGTTGCGGGGCGCATGATCTTCACGGGCTTGCCGCCGTTCTCGTTGCCCGTCGTGGCCACCACGTACACCTTGAAGCTGACGGTCGAGCCGGGCTCGCTCAGCCCCCAATCGCCCTGCCAGTCGGTGTTATGGGCGTCCAGATCGGCCACGACCTCCTCATCGGCGGCCTTGTAAGCGCCCACGCAGCCGCGCACCTGCAGCTTGGCGGCGTCGGGCGCGGTGGTGGCGGGCCAGGTCAGGTGGGCCATAAGTACTTGCGCGTCCCACTCGCCCGAGACGATGAGCGCGGGCGGCGTGGTGCCCGGAGCGGGCGTCAGGCGCGGCAGGGTGGCGCGCAGCGGCGAGTCGGCGGGCAGCAGCAGCAGGCACGCCTCGCGGTAAGTCTTCATGGCCTCGTGGATGGGCGGCAGCAGGGCGTCGCGGTCGCGGCGTTTCTGAGTGGCGGCGTCCCCGGCCAGGCGGTCGGCGGCGAAGGCATCGCTCAATGACGCGGCTTCCGCGCTGAAAGCGGCCAGCGTGTAGCTCGCGGCGGGCGGCTGCGCGCTCGAATCGGGCGGCAAGACCAGCGGAGGCGTGAAGGGAGCCAGGTCGGTCGCCCCGTTGATGTCGTTCCAGCGCGCCTGGATGGTCTGCGTGGCCTGCTTGAACTTCTGCTCGCCGTCGCTGGGGGACGGCGTGCGCGGCGCGGCCCCGGCGAAGCGCGTGTTCGCCAGGAAAAGCCGCACCGCCTGCCCGAATTGCGCCATGCGCGGCGTGATGGCCGCCCGCTTGAGGGCCAAATCCGCCGCCACCGCGCGCTCCTGCGACACGGCAGGCGCGATGGCCGCCAACGCCGCGTTCATTTGCTCCACTCGGGCCGCGAAATCGGCCAGCGCCATGCCATCGGGCAGCACCAGCGGAGCCGCCAGCGCCTCATTGACCGCGCCCCAGTGGTTCTCGAACGCCGCCGCCGTAGCAGGATACGAGTAAATTCCCGTAATTGGCATCTCATCCTCCTATTTGCCGCTTCCAGACGACTTCAGCACTCTGTAATATTACCCTACAGTCTCCTCGATCGACTTTAGAACCCTTCGAGGCGATACGATGCCTTCACCGAACAGTCCAAGAGCATCCTGAAGGCGTCCGAGAGCATCCTGAAGCTGTCTGAAAGTATCCTGAAGGCGTCCGCGAGTGTCCTGAAGCCGTCTGCGAGGCTCATGGGGGCGATATTTGGCATCATCGTGTGCCTCGGTGCTTGCATCTTGGCGCTCGCAAAGGCTCCCGTGTGGAAATGGCGTTCTGTCGCCTGTGTTGCGCCTCCGAAACGGCGGCCCGGCGGGAAGATTCGGGCACTCGCGAGGCAGCTGCGGGTATCCAGCGAGAGCCTGTGGGCATCTGAGGGGAGCCTGTAGGCATCTGAGGGGGTTGGAAGGGGCGGCGGCGGCTTCTTTTGCCGAGGCGGGTGGCTCCAAGTACTTGCGGCTACACTCGGCGCGTGGCACCTGACACTTCTTTCGACACTATTCGCGCTGAGCTGGAGGCCCGCGAGCACGGCTGGCTCGATCCTCGCGCCGCCAAGTCCGACTCTTCGCGCGGGCGGGCGCGGCCCGAGGCCGATGATCCCGTGCGGCTGGTGTGGCAGCGCGACCGCGACCGCATCTTGCACTGCAAGGCGTTCCGGCGGCTCAAGCACAAGACGCAGGTCTTCGTGTCGCCCGAGCGCGACCACTACCGCACGCGGCTCACGCACACCCTCGAAGTGAGCCAGGTGTCGCGCACGGTGGCGCGCGCGCTCAAGCTGAACGAGGACTTAACCGAGGCCATAGGTCTGGGCCACGACATGGGGCATGCTCCGTTCGGGCACGTCGGCGAGGCCGCGCTGGACAAGGCCTACCGCGCTCAGGTGCCGGGCGCGCGCTTCCGGCACTACGAGCAGTCGCTGCGCATCGCGGACGAGCTGGAGCACAACGGCGAGGGGCTGAATTTGACCTGGGAAGTGCGCGACGGCATCCTGCACCACTCGAAGGGCCAGAGCGATCTGATGGCGTCGCAGTCGAGTGGGCGCGATCTGCCCTCGACTTTGGAAGGCCAGGTGGTGCGCATCTGCGACCGCGTGGCGTATGTGAACCACGACATCGACGATGCCATCCGCGCGGGCCTCATCGAGCGCGATGAGCTGCCGCCGCGCTGCCTGCAAGTACTTGGAGACAGCCACGGCAGGCGCATCACGACGATGGTGCTGGCGATTGTGGCCGCTTCGAGCGAGGTTGGGGGCGGCGGGCGGGTGGCAAGGGAGCGCATCGCGATGGAAGAGTCGGTGCGCGAGGCGACCGATGAGCTCAAGGACTGGATGTTCGAGCACGTGTATCTGCTGGAGAGCGTGGACGAGACGCCGCGTGTGCAGCGCGTCATCCACGACCTGTTCGAGGCGTTCATGGAGAAGCCCGGCCTGATGCGCGGCGAGTTCGCGGAGCGTGGCGCGGGCGGTTCGTCAGTGGAAGAGGTGGAAGAGCAGGCGCGCAAGGTGTGCGACTACATCGCGGGCATGACAGACCGCTTCGCCTCGGCGACGTACGCGCGGCTGTTCCTGCCTTCGAGCTGGGCGGGGGCGGCCTGAGCGAATCGGCTGCGCCAGTACTTGCCGTTATACTCTGAGTGGAGGTCGAACAAGATGGATAAACCTTTGGTGCTCTGCCGCTGCGGTCATGGGGTTCTGGGCAAGGAAGTGCTGCGCACCGACCTCTACGAGCGTTCCTCGGGCCACGAGTACGTGTACGTAAAGTTCCGCTGCGCCCGCTGCAAACGCATCGCGCAGACCTTCGTCCCGGCCTCGGCCTGGGACTGGAAGAGGCTGGAGCCCGCGCCGGGCGAGCTTTCGAGCGAAGAACGCGACCGCCTGCTCGAAGAAGAGCCCGTCGCAGCCGCCGATTTGCTGCTGTTCCACGAGCAAATGGCGCTCATCGAGACCGCAGCCGAGCTCGCCGACGCGCTGCAGCTGGATGAGCTGGCCGCGTTGGAGTTCCCGCCCACCATGCCGGCGGGCGCTGAGCCTTCGCGCCCTCGCAGGAGGCGCACGCGGGGGCGGCGCGAGCGCGACGACAAGCGCGCCGGCGCGGGCAAGGACAGCAAGGACAAGCCCGAGTGCTCGGGCGAAGCGCCGCACCAGGCGCCGCAGAGCCCACGCGAAGACGGGCCGCATTAATTCGGCATCCCGAGCAGACGCCGCGCATCGAAGCCTCGATGCGCGGCGTCTTGCCGGGGCTGTAAGTACTTGCAGCCGATTCTGGACCTGCCGGAAGTTTTTCGCGGGCGGGTTTACGGGTATCCTTAGCGCACGCTTCCACACCCTGACCTTCGCGCGCTCGTGCCGGGCGGCGGTTTGGCGTGGGGCGACGGAATGCAACGGAATGCAAAGGGCCTCTTAGAGATGAATGATGCCACGGGCGGCGCGCTTCCTTCGAGCGACGATCTGGAACAGACACTGCAGCGTTTGGTGCGCCGCGTCGCGATGCTGATGCAGGCCGAGAAGTGCGTCTTCCTGCTGCACGACCGCGAGCGCGACCTGCTGGTCGCGCGCCGCCCGGCCCTGGGCATCTCGGCCCCCGAGCTGCGCCTGCTGCGCGTCCCGGCTCAGTCGGCGCTGCCCAGGCAGGTCTTCGCGCAGGGCGAGCCGGCCCTGATCTCGGACATCGCCGAGCAGGACGCTTCGGATCAGCTGTGGCTCAAGCGGCTCGAAGCGCGCAACGCCATCGTGTACCCGCTCTTCATCGAGCGCCCGGACGAGAACTCGCGCGTCGCCGACCGCGTGCC
>JAABUK010005957.1_pt1 | contig 18531 bp, 17 predicted proteins | sample 5559141 | NCBI WGS metagenome assembly JAABUK01 (sample SAMN10711869, study PRJNA513367) | rock metagenome | isolation source: Antarctica rocks | place: Antarctica: Victoria Land, Pudding Butte nord | collected 2016-01-03 | reverse complement strand
ACCTGGCCCACCACACGTTCAAGGACACGACCGACCTGAACAGCGCCATTCACGCCGCCGTCAAGAAGCTCAACAAGGAACGCATGGTGCCCCATCCGTGTGACAACCTAAAAAAGGCTGCTTAGCGTCTCTCTTTGAACCACCCCAGCATGTTTGAGACGCTTTGAATGCCATATAATACCAGCCGCCATTTGCTCTGACCTTTCGTCATCGCGAACCGCTTGCGGCGCGGCGATCCAGCCGCTGCCAGCAGGCTTTACGGTGCGGCCGGCTATTACACCGGCGCGCGTGGCGTTGCTGCACAGCATGCCGCCGAACAAGTTGGTTTAAACTCAGAAGCGGGGCGTGGGGTTTGGGGTAGTGTCTTTGCCTGACCGATACCCCTACCGTCTACAGCATCCGGTTCATATGGATTCAATAATCAACGTCAAACCTTTTTCGCCAGGTCTGCTGCGGCGCTGAACCTGAGAAAGTTTTGCCATACCAACGGACCTCGACCCGAAGCGGTCCTCCTTAGTTGCAATAGCTCGCTTGCGGTGCCGCAATCTCCCCTATAACGGATTGAAGCCAAGACCCGCGTATCAGCCTGCAACGAAGTTCACGACCCCACATAGGCCCATGGCCAGCGCGACTTCTGCCGCAACGTAGAGCAGGCCAGTGGTTCCCAACTTCGAGTCCTTATCCGTATTGCCTTCTAGGCTGAGAACGAGGTCCTCGGTGGTCAGGGCATCGGTGATTGATTGGTGCTGCATGGTCAATTTATCCGTTCTCAAGGCCAGTCTCACAGGCAAGGTGTTCAAGCGCCTGCGGGAGGCAACCAGTCTATAGACCTGCGATGGCCGGAACAGAACGCCGTGCGGGCGGTATCATTCATGCGCGCCGGTATGGCCCAATCAGCCCAGCCGCACCTGAGAGCTTGTTTTGAGTAGGCTTCGGATCGGCCCAGCGGTGCTTTTCCGCGCCGGGTGCGTCAGGACCTTGCCCGTTGCATAGACATCGGGGCTGCGGCCATTCCTGCCTGGCATGAAGAATCCCCTGCTGGCCCTCAACCGGCGCCTACTTAGGCATGCTCTGATTCCGTTCTGACCGGCATCGGCGGCGACGGTTGGCTGATCTCCCGCAACCTGACACCCTGGGCCGGTCCAATGCTGCGGGCCACGCGGCAGGCAAGCGGGAGAACGATCGTTGGACCAGTTGAACGCCTTCGTCGCAGGCGCACGGTGCGAGGTGCCGGGCACGCCGGGCGACCCGTTGGACGGCCTGACCTTCGCCGTGAAGGACTTGATGGACGTAGCGGGCTGGCCCACTGGCGGCGGCAACCCTGACTGGCCGCGCCGCCATCCCACCCCGACGCGCCACACCTGGGTGGTGCAGACCCTGCTGGATGCCGCGCCTCCGTTATCGGCAAGACGGTCACCGATGAGGTGTCCCTCGGCATCCTGGGTGAGAACGCCCATGACGGCACGCCGCTCAACCCGGCGGCGCCGGTGGGCCTGTCCATCATCGGCCCGCGCGGCAGCGACCTCGACCTGATGCTCGTTGCCCGCCGCTTCGCCGAGGCGGCGGGGCTGCGCGTGACGGTTTACCACTCGGTTGCGACGGCGTTGTGGGGCAGCCTCGGCATTGCCGGGGCGGACGCCTCTGTGATCCAAGGCTGGGGCGGGCTGTTCGGGTTGCCGGCGCCTGCCTGAAGAAGGACTGGATGATGCCGCACGCCACCGCCGACGATGGGACCAGGCTTTACTTCGAGGAAACCGGCAGCGGCACGCCGGTCGTCTTCGTGCACGAGTTTGCCGGCGACATGCGGAGCTGGGAGCCGCAGATGCGCCACTTCGGCCAGCGGCACCGCGCCATCGCCTACAACGCCAGGGGCTACCCGCCGTCCGACGTGCCGGAGCACCCCTCAAGCTACCGGCAGGCGCGCGCCACCGAGGACATTCTGGCCGTGCTGGACCACCTCGGCATTGACCGGGCGCACGTCGTCGGGCTGTCCATGGGCGGGTTCGCGACCTTGCACTTCGGCTTCCGCCATGCCGCCCGCGCCCGCTCCCTAGTCGTCGGCGGCTGCGGCTATGGCGCCGAGCCCAGCCAGCGCGGCCGCTTCAAGGCCGAGGCTGCCGCGATCGCCCAAGCGCTGCGGCAGGACGGGATGGCGCCGTTCGCCGCCCTCTACGCCCACGGCCCGACCCGGGTGCAGTTCGGCAACAAGGACCCCCGCGGCTTCGCCGAGTTCGCGCGGCACCTGGCGGAGCATTCCGCGCTGGGCTCCGCCAACACGCAGATCGGCGTCCAGGGCGGGCGACCGTCGCTGTGTGACCTGGTGGACGACATGCGGGCATTGCAGGTGCCGACGCTGGTGCTGACCGGCGACGAGGACTGGCCGTGCCTGCAGCCGGGCCTGCTGATGAAGCAGTCCATCCCGTCCGCCGCGCTCGCGGTGATGCCCAACTGCGGCCACACAATCAATCTGGAGGATCCGGACGAGTTCAACCGGCTGGTCGGCGCCTTCCTGGTGCAGGTGGAGTGTGGACGCTGGCCCATGCGCGACCAGCGGACGCAGGGAGCCTCGATCACCGGCATGACTTGAGGCGGGCTGCCTGGCGGGGAATGGGATCTTGGCGCCAGTGCCGGCAATGCGGGCGGCGCTAACGGCGTTGTGCTCCCTGTGGCATTGCCCTCCCTGGCGCCATCGGCCTACGGCTGGACGCCGTTCTTTTCCGCCACACGTCCGGGAGGGTCCATGACCAAGCAGCTCCACCTCGGCGCCTTCATGCGCCCGGTCGGCATCCATACCGCCTGGTGGCGGGTGCCCGGCGCCTGGCCGGATGCCAACTTCAACCTGGCCCACATCGTCAGCATGATCCAGACGCTGGAGCGCGGGTGCTTCGACGCCTTCTTCATGGCCGACCACCTGGCCGTGCTGAACATGCCGATGGCAGCGCTACGCCGCAGCGCCACGGCCACCTCGTTCGAGCCGCTGACCCTGTTGTCGGCGCTCGCGATGGTAACGCAGCGCATCGGGCTGGTGGCCACTGCGAGTACCACCTTCGACGAGCCATACCACATCGCCCGGCGCTTCGCGTCGCTCGACCACATCAGCGCCGGGCGCGCCGGCTGGAACGTGGTCACCACCAGCAACCCGGACGCCGCGCTGAACTTCGGCCGCGACGAGCATGTGGAGCACGACGAGCGCTACCGCCGGGCGCGCGAATTCCATGCGGTCGTGACTGGGCTGTGGGATAGCTGGGCGGACGACGCCTGGGTGCGCGACCAGGGGACAGGCATCTTCTTCGACCCGGCCAAACTGCACGTCCTGGACCACAAGGGGGAGCATCTGCAGGTGCGCGGGCCGCTGAACATCGCGCGCCCGGTCCAGGGCTGGCCGGTGATCGTGCAGGCTGGCGCCAGCGATGCCGGACGCCAGCTTGCGGCCGAGACGGCGGAGGTGGTGTTCGCCAGCAGCCGTACGATGGAGGACGGCAGCACCTTCCGGGCGGACTTGTCGGCCCGGATGCACGCGCTTGGCCGTGACCCGGCGAGCCTGAAGGTGCTGCCCGGCGCACTCGTCGTCGTCGGTCGCACGGCGGCGGAGGCGCGGGAGAGCAAGGCGCAGCTCGACAGCCTCGTGCATCCCGACAGCGGCCTGCCGAACCTGTCCATTCGGCTGGGCGTGGACGCATCCGGGTTCGACCTCGATGCGCCGCTGCCGGAGCTGCCGGTGACGAACCAGGGGCAAAGCGGGCAGGCCGCGCTGGTGGCCCTGGCCCGGCGCGACAACCTGACGGTGCGGCAACTGGCGCAAATGGCCGGCGGCTATGCCGGGCTGCAGATGGTGGGCACCGCGGGTGAGATCGCCGACACCATGCAGGCCTGGCTGGAGGCGGACGCGGCAGACGGCTTCAACGTCATGTTCCCGACGGTGCCGCAGGGGTTGGACGACTTCGTGGACCTGGTGGTGCCCGAGCTGCAGCAGCGCGGCATCTTTCGACGAGGGTATCTGGGCACGACGCTGCGCGACCACCTGGGGCTGCAGCGGCCAGCCAATCGGTTCTTCGAACGGCAGGACGGACGCGCGGCCGCGGAATAACGCCGGTCCCATCGTTTTGGCCGTTCCAGCCATTGCGAGGCATGCAGCGCCGCGGCAATCCAGGAGCTGCAAGAACCGACCGGTCGGCCTTGGGATTGCCGCCCCGGAAGCGGACCGCGACGACGCGAACGGTCGAGGCTGGTAGCGGCGGCGGCAAGGGCTATCCGGATACTCCCGGGACCGGGGTGTGGATCACCGATCCCTTAACCGGCTTGCGTCCGGACTCGACGCAAGCCGGTCCAGCTTCTTCGTTCGAAAGCGAAGACTTGCAGGTTCAGGTTCGGTCGTTGCGCGTTCGGACCTGCTCCTGCAATCTGCTCAACACGGCCTTGGCGGTGTTCCCGCAAGGTATTGGACCAGCCATCGGCAAAAAAGTATCAATGCTGCGCTGCAAAGTGCGTAGCAGGTTAGGTTGACAGCGTTTTAGTTTCATAGAAGCAAGAGGACCCGCAACAAACCGCGGGCCACGGCAACGAACGGGGGGAACATGGGGGCAGAGCCCGATCTGGAACTGGTCCAGGTTCGCGATGACCAGTCGTTCAAGGTCTGGTCGCATGGCTATCCGTTCCGGACTGTCCGTTGGCACTTCCATCCCGAGTATGAGCTGCACCTCGTGACTGCCACGACCGGCCGCTTGTATGTCGGCGACCATATCGGCCCGTTCGGCGTAGGCGACCTGGTGCTCACAGGCCCCAACCTGCCGCATAACTGGATCAGCGACATGGCCGACGGCGAGGTGGTGGAGGAACGGTGCCTCATCCTCCAGTTCACTGCGGAATTCATCGGGTCCTGCATGGCGCTGTTTCCGGAGCTGCGGTTCTTGCAGCCGCTGCTGGCGGAGTCGTATCGCGGCATCCGGTTTCCCACTGGCCCAGCCGAACGCATGCTGCCGCTGATGCGTGAGCTGCTGGGCGCGTCCGGCGCACGCCGCCTGGCGCTGTTCATGGACATCGCCGGCCTGCTCGGCCAGACCGGGGAGCGCGAGTTGCTGGCCGGCATCGGCTTCCAGCCGGACCCGGCGGCTTACCTGTCCACGACGATGAACCTGGTGCTGCAGCATATCGGGCGCAACTTCACCCGGGACCTGCGCGAGGCGGAACTGGCCGCGCTGAGCCGGCAAAGCATCAGCACCTTCTCCCGCTCGTTCCGCCGCCACACCGGCATGGTGTTTGTGCAGTATGTCAACTCGCTGCGGATCGAGCTGGCGTGCCAACACCTGAGCCAGGCGGAGCTGAACGTGACCGACATCTGCTACGAGGTCGGGTTCAACAATGTGTCGAACTTCAACCGGCAGTTCCTCGCCGCCAAGGGGGTGCCGCCCTCGAAGTTCCGCCTCCTCCACCGTGGCGGGGCGCGGTTCGCCGCTGCTGCCTGACCCACAAGACGTCAACCAAAAAAGGAAACGCTCAATGACCCGGTCCACCGCACCTGTTGCCGCCGCCGCAATCGTCCTCGGCATGATCGGCGGAGCATCCCACGCGCCTGCCGCTACCGTGGAGAACACGGCGGTCGCCTTCCTGATGCCCGACCAGGCCTCGACCCGGTATGAGGAGCATGACCGACCGGGGTTCGTGGCCGAGATGAAGAAGCTCTGCCCGTCCTGCAAGGTCCTGTATCAGAACGCGGACGGCGACGTGTCGCGCCAGCAGCAGCAGTTCAACTCCGTCATCACCCAGGGCGCCAAGGCCATCGTGATCGACCCGGTGGACTCGACCGCCGCCGCGTCGCTGGTCAAGCAGGCGCAGGCGCAGGGGATCAAGGTGATCGCCTATGACCGTCCGATCCCCTCCACCCCAGTAGATTTCTACGTATCGTTCAACAACGAGGCGATCGGCAAGGCGATTGCCGAGTCGCTGGTGCAGAACTTGAAGGCGAAGGGCGTGTCGGCGGGAGGCGATGCCGGGCTGCTGGAGATCAACGGGTCGCCGACGGACGCGGCAGCCGGGCTGATCAAGAAGGGCGTCCATGCAGGGCTGGAGAACAGCGGCTACAAGCTGCTGGCCGAATACGACACGCCGGAATGGGCGCCGCCGAAGGCGCAGCAGTGGGCGAGCGGCCAGATCTCGCGGTTCGGCAAGAATATTGTGGGCGTGGTCGCGGCCAATGACGGCACGGCGGGCGGCGCGATTGCCGCGTTCAAGGCCGCAGGCGTCAATCCGGTGCCGCCGGTGACCGGCAACGACGCGACCATTGCGGGACTGCAGCTGATCATCGCGGGCGACCAGTACAACACTATTTCAAAGCCAAGCGAGATCGTGGCCGCCGCCGCCGCCAACGTTGCCGTGTCTCTGCTGGGCGGCGAGACGCCGAAGTCGGACGCCACGCTGTTCGGCTCGCCCTCCCGGCTATTCGTGCCGGCGCTGGTGACGGCGGACAACCTGAAGACGGAGATCGTTGACAAGCAGGTTGACGGCAAGGCGATAACCCCGGCCTCCTCGCTGTGCAGCGGCCGCTATGCCGAGGGCTGCAAGAAGCTGGGCCTGACCCAGTAGCAAATAGGGGGACACGCATCATGACGGACACATCGCAGCGGGAGGTGGTGCTCAGCTTGAAGGGCATCTCCAAACAGTTCGGCGCCGTGTCCGCCCTGACGGACATCGACCTTGAGGTCCGCGCGGGCGAGGTGGTGGCACTGGTCGGCGACAACGGCGCCGGCAAGTCCACGCTGGTCAAGGTCCTGGCCGGCGTTCACGCGCCCACCGCGGGCACCATGGCGTTCTGCGGCAAGGAGGTGACGCTGACAGGCCCCAGCGACGCGCTGGCGCTGGGCATCGCCACCGTGTTCCAGGATCTCGCCCTGTGCGAGAACCTGGACGTCGTCGCCAACATCTTCCTCGGCAAGGAGCTGCAGCCGTTGCAGCTCGACGAGGTTTCGATGGAAATACGCGCCTGGACGCTGCTCAACGAGCTGTCCGCGCGCATCCCGAGCGTGCGGGAGCCGGTGGCGTCGCTGTCCGGCGGGCAGCGGCAGACCGTCGCCATCGCCCGGTCGCTGCTGCTGGACCCGAAGCTCATCATGCTGGACGAGCCGACGGCAGCACTAGGCGTCGCGCAAACCGCGGAGGTGCTGGACCTCATCGAGCGGGTGCGGGCGCGCGGGCTGGCCGTGATCGTCATCAGCCACAACATGGAGGACGTTCGGGCGGTGGCAGACCGGATCGTGGTGCTTCGGCTGGGCCGCAACAACGGCGTGTTCACCCCCGATGCATCCAACGCGGAGCTGGTGGGCGCAATCACCGGCGCCGCCGACAACTCCGTGTCGCGCCGGTCCACCCGGCGGGCGCAGCAGAGCGAGGGAGCGCCGCTGTGAGCGCGCCGCTGCTCGACCGGAGCGACGTACGGGTCCGCAACGACGAGGGGATTGCCGGGTCGCTGCGGGGCTTCCTCGACCGGGTGCGCTCGGGCGACCTTGGCTCCCTGCCGGTGGTGGTGGGGCTGGCGGTAATCTGGACGGTGTTCCAGAGCCTCAACCCGCTGTTCCTGTCGGCCAACAACCTGGTCAACCTGCTGTTCGACTGCGCGACCATTGGGGTCATCGCGCTCGGGATCGTCTGCGTCCTGATGGTGGGCGAGATTGACCTGTCGGTCGGCTCCGTCAGCGGGTTCGCCTCGGCGCTGGTGGGGGTGATCTGGGTCAACGCCGAGTTGCCGGTGGTGCTGGCGGTGCTGGTTGCCCTCGTTGTGGGCGGCGTGATCGGCCTGGTCTATGCCCTGCTGTTCACGCGGCTGGGGATGCCGTCCTTCGTGTCCACGCTGGCCGGGCTGCTGGCCGTGCTCGGCCTGCAACTTTATATCCTGGGGTCCACCGGCTCGATCAACCTGCCCTATGGCTCGGCGTTGGTGAGCTTTGGCCAGTCGCTGGTCATGCCCCATGTCGTTTCGTATGGGCTGGCGGCACTGGTTGCAGCGGGAACGCTGGCGGCGGGGCTGCGGACGGCGGCGCGGCGCCGGACTGCCGGGCTGTCGCCGCGGTCCACTGGCGGGCTGCTGGTGCGCGCCGTCGTGCTGTTCGTGGTGCTGGAGGCGGTGGCCTACTACCTCAACACGGACCGGGGCGTACCCTGGATGTTCGGGCTGTTCGCCCTGCTCGTGGTCGCCATGGACTATGCGCTGAAGCGGACGAAGTGGGGCCGCTCGATGACCGCGGTCGGCGGCAACCGGGAGGCGGCGCGCCGGGCCGGCATCAATGTCACCGGGACCTATGTCAGCGCGTTCGTGCTTTGCTCGGTGCTGGCGGCGGCGGGCGGGGTGCTTTCGGCGGCGCGGCTGGCGTCGGCCAGCCAGCAGGCGGGCACGGGCGATGTTAACCTGGACGCCATCGCGGCGGCGGTGATCGGCGGCACGTCGCTGTTCGGCGGCCGGGGCAGCGCCTACTCCGCGCTGCTCGGGATCATCGTCATCCAGTCCATCGCCAGCGGGCTGACGCTGCTCGATCTGTCGTCATCGCTCCGTTACATGATCACGGGTGCGGTGCTGGCATTGGCGGTCATCATCGACTCCCTCGCGCGCCGGTCGCGTGCGTCACACGGGCGCGGCTAAAGGATAAGGCTATGAGCGAGGACTTGTCGGGCAAGGTCGCGGCCATCACTGGCGCCGCGTCCGGGATCGGGCTTGCCTGCGCCCGGGCGTTGATCGGGGCTGGCGTGCGCGTGGTGCTGGTGGACCGGGACGCGGCGAGGCTGCGCGAGGTTTGCACCGAGCTCGGGACGGATGCGGTGCCGCTGGTGGTGAACCTGCTTGACCCCGCAAGCGTGGCAACCATGGTGCCCGGCATCCTGGAGCGCGCGGGCAAGCTCGACATCTTCCACGCCAATGCCGGGTCGTATGTCGGCGGCGACGTGCATGGCGGCGATCCGGACGCCTGGGACCGGATGCTCAACCTCAACATCAACTCGGCGTTCCGCACCATCCACGCCGTGCTGCCGCACATGGTCGAGCGGGGGACCGGCGACATCATTGTCACCAGCTCGGTCGCCGGGTTCATCCCGGTGGTGGTGGAGCCGATCTACACGGCGTCCAAGCATGCGATCCAGGCGTTCGTCCACACGCTCCGGCGCCAGATGATCAAGCACGGCATCCGCGTAGGGGAGGTGGCGCCCGGCCCTGTGGTGACGGCGCTGCTGAGCGACTGGCCCAAGGAGAAGATGGACGACGCGCTGGCCCGGGGCAGCCTGATGCAGCCCGAGGAGGTGGCGGAGGCCGTGCTGTTCATGCTCACCCGGCCGCACAACGTCGTGGTCCGCGACCTGGTCATTCTGCCGCAGAGCGTGGACCTGTAGGGCATGGACGGGGTCATCGGGGTAGATATCGGGACGCAAAGCACCAAGGCGGTGCTGGTCGGACCCGGCGGCGCCATTCTTGCCCAGGCGTCGCGCAGCTACGCACCCGATACGCCGCGCCCCAACTGGGCCGAGCAGTGGCCGGACGTTTGGCTCCATGCCGTGGAGCAGTGCGTTGCGGAGGTCGCGCGCATGCGGGATGTGGACGTGAAGGCGCTGTGCGTGTCGAGCCTGTATGGCGGCTCCGGCATTCCGGTGGACGAGGCGGTGCAGGCGCTGCATCCCTGCCTGATCTGGATGGACCGCCGGGCGGAGGCGCAGGTGGCGTGGGTGAAGTCCCATGTGGACCTGCAGGGGCTCGGCGCCATCACCGGCAACGGCGTGGATAGTTATTACGGCTACACGAAGATGATGTGGCTGCGGGACGAGCGGCCAGAGGTGTGGGCGCGCACGGCGCTGCTGCTGCCGCCCAACGCCTACGTCATCCAACGGCTGACGGGGGAGATTGCGGTTGACCACTCCTCGGCCGGCAACATCGGCGGGGTTTACGATCAGGCGGCGCGGGGGTGGTCGCATGAGATGCTGGACGCGCTCGGCATCCCGGCGCGGATGATGCCGGAGCGGCTGGTAGCGTCGTCGGACGTGGTGGGCGGGTTGCTGCCGGAGGTGGCGGCGCGGCTTGGGCTGACGGCGGGCATGCCGGTGGTTGCGGGCGGGGTGGACGCGGCGGTGGCGACCTTTGCGGCAGGGGTGGTATCGCCGGGGCATCACGTGGCGATGCTGGGCACCAGCATGTGCTGGGGCTACATCGCACCGACAGCCAATGCGGCACATGGCTTGATTTCGATGCCGTATGTCGTTGGCGCTAAAAAGGACCTGTATGTGTTCGGCGGCGCCGGCACGGCCGGGGCGTCGGTGACCTGGTTCCGCGAGCAGTTCTGCCAGGCAGAGACCGCGCAGGCGCGGGGGACCGGGCGCGACCCGCATGCGATCCTAGAGGAGGGCGCCGCGGCGGTCGCCCCGGGGTCGGACGGGGTGCTGTTCCTGCCTTACTTGATGGGCGAGCGCTCGCCGGTGTGGGACGCCCGCGCGTCGGGAGCGTTCGTCGGGCTGAACCTGTTCCATACCCGCGCCCACCTGTATCGCGCGGTGCTGGAGGGCGTCACACTCGCGTTGCGGCACAATATGGAGGCTGGCGCCCGGGGCGCGGCGTCGCTGGAGGAGCGGCTGATCGTCGTGGGTGGTGCGGCGCGGTCGGATCTGTGGATGCAGATCATCGCCGACACGACGGGCTACCCGGTGTGGACCATCGAGGAGGACGTCGAGGCCGCGCTTGGGGCCGCGCGGCTTGCAGCCATGAGCGTTGGCCTCGCCGAGAGCGGGGAAAGCTGGATCCACTTGGCCGAGCGCGCCTTGCCGGACCCGTCCCGCAAGCACCGCTACGATGCGCTGTTTGCGGTTTATGTGGCGCTTTACCCGGCGCTCAAGGACACGATGCATGCGCTTGCGGAGTTACGCGACACGGCAGCGTAGCGAACGCCTTTTGACTTGGACCCGTCGTGGCTCGCCGCCTTCCGGAGCGGTTCATTACTTGGAAACGCTTACGGCGAAACTGACACGCCCTTCCAGAATGCAACGCGGTCGGCGATGTTAGCAGCAGCCTGTTTCGGCTCTGGATAATACCAGACGGCGTCCTTGTTTGCTTGGCCACCCACGTTCAGCGTGTAGTATTGGGCTGTTCCCTTCCAGGGGCAAACGCTTGTGTGACTGCTTGGCTGCACGAACTCTTGCCGCAGGCTGGTGGCTGGAAAGTAGGCATTGCCCTCAACGGTGACGATGTCATCGCTCTCGGCGACGACCTGGCCGTTCCATGTTGCTTTCATACGATCCTCCCGCAAGAAAAAGGCCGGGCTTGGTGCCCGGCCTTTCCTGTTTAATGCGCCGTTTCCGGCTCCCGTTCGGAACCGCCCTCGTCGCCTTCGCCATCTGGCTTGGCCAGCTCCGGCGGCTGCGGAGCCTCGGTGTACTCGAACTCCAGCTTGTCGTCCTTGAGCGACACCTTGACCGAACCGCCGCGGACCAGCTTGCCGAACAGCAGCTCCTCTGCCAGCGGCTTCTTGATCCACTCCTGGATGACACGGCCCAGCGGACGCGCGCCATACAGCCGGTCATAGCCCCGCTCCGCCAGCCATTCCTTGGCCGCGGACGACAGCTCGATGGTGACGTTGCGGTCGGCCAACTGAGCCTCAAGCTGCATGACGAACTTCTCGACCACGCGGCCCACAATCTCCTGCGTCAGCCCGGCGAAGGTGATGACCGCGTCCAGCCGGTTGCGGAACTCCGGCGTGAACAGGCGCTTGATCGCCTCGGTATCCTCGCCCTCGCGCTCGGTCCGCCCGAAGCCGATGCTTTCCTTCGCCATGTCGGAGGCACCCGCGTTCGTCGTCATGATTAGGATGACGTTGCGGAAGTCCACGACCTTGCCGTTGTGGTCAGTCAGCTTGCCGTGGTCCATAACCTGCAACAAGATGTTGAACAGGTCCGGGTGGGCCTTCTCGATCTCGTCCAGCAAGAGGACGCAGTGTGGATGCTGATCAATCGCATCCGTCAGCATCCCACCCTGATCGAACCCGACATAGCCCGGCGGCGCGCCGATCAGCCGGCTGATGCTGTGCCGCTCCATGTACTCGCTCATGTCGAAGCGGGTCAGCTCGATCCCCAATGTGCTGGCCAACTGGCGCGCGACTTCGGTCTTGCCGACGCCGGTGGGACCGCTGAACAAGTAGTTGCCGATCGGCTTCTCCGCCTCGCGCAGCCCGGCGCGGGACAGCTTGATCGCGGCGGACAGCGCCTCGATTGCTTTGTCCTGACCGAACACCATCGCCTTCAGGTCACGCTCCAAGTTGCGGAGGGTTTCCTTGTCGTCGGCGCTGACGCTCTTGGGCGGGATGCGGGCGATCTTGGCAACGATCTCCTCGACATCCTTCAGCGTCACCAGCTTGCGGCGCTTGCCCTCAGGCTGCAGCATCCGGCTCGCGCCGACCTCGTCAATGACGTCAATCGCCTTGTCCGGCAGCTTGCGGTCGTTAATATACTTCGACGACAGCTCGACTGCCCCACGGATTGCCTCGTCCGAGTAAGTAACTTTGTGGTGCTTTTCGTAGTTGGTCTTGAGGCCGCGCAGGATCTTGATCGCGTCCTCCTGCGACGGCTCGTTCACGTCTATCTTCTGGAATCGCCGTACCAGCGCGCGATCCTTCTCAAAGTAGTTGCGATATTCCTTGTAGGTCGTGCTGCCGATACAGCGCAACGCCCCGGCTGCCAATGCGGGCTTGAGCAGGTTGGATGCGTCCATCGCTCCGCCGCTGGTCGCGCCGGCGCCGATCACGGTGTGTATCTCGTCAATGAACAAGATGCTGCCAGCGTGCGCCTCCAACTCCGTCACGACCGCCTTCAGCCGCTCCTCGAAGTCGCCGCGGTAGCGGGTGCCGGCCAACAACGCGCCCATATCCAGTGCGAAGATCGTGCTCTTGAGCAGGACTTCCGGCACGTCGCCCTCGACGATGCGCTTGGCCAAGCCCTCGGCGATGGCGGTCTTGCCGACGCCGGGGTCACCGACATAAAGCGGATTATTCTTGGTGCGGCGGCACAGGATCTGGATCGTCCGCTCGATCTCAACATCGCGGCCGATCAACGGGTCTATCTTGCCGTTAGTGGCCTTCTTGTTGAGGTTGACGCAGTAGTTGCTCAGCGCGTCTTGAGCTTTGCGGCCGCCGGGCTTGTCCTCGCGCTCGTTGCCCTCGCTCGGGCCTTCGTCCTTGGATCCCGCGACCGGGCGCTGGGTCGCACGGCCCGGAGCCTTGGCGATGCCATGGCTGATGAAGTTGACTGCATCCAGCCGGGTCATGTCCTGCAGCTGCAGGAAGTATACCGCGTGGCTTTCACGCTCGCTGAACAGGGCAACGAGGACGTTGGCTCCCGTTACCTCATCGCGCCCGCTGCTTTGCACGTGGATGGCAGCGCGCTGCACAACGCGCTGGAAGCCAGCGGTCGGCTTCGGATCGCCAGGCCGGTCGGTCGCCAGGCCAGACAAGTCCTTGTCTAGGAACTCGCCCAGGTCGGCGCGGAGCTTGTCGAGATCTACGCCGCAGGCGCGCAACACTGTTGCCGCGTCGCTGTCATCGGCGAGACCAAGCAGGAGGTGCTCAAGCGTCGCATATTCGTGCCGACGCTCACTGGCCAGCGAAAGGGCACGATGCAGCGTCTGTTCAAGGTTGCGAGACAACATACCGGTGACGCTCCTTCGCGCAGGGGACGTAGGTGCCGAAGAGACTAGACGACGGCAACCACCCCAAGTGTGCCTGGGACATCATCCCAGATACAGGTGTAAAAATGTAAGATAGGTGTAGTTTCGTTAGGCTAAGGCTCACTCTTTCTCGATTGTGCATTGCAAGGGATGCTGATTTTGCCGGGCTAGGTCCATCACCTGCGTCACCTTGGTTTCTGCCACCTCATAGGTGAACGCTCCGCAAACGCCGACTCCGCGGCGGTGGACATGCAACATGATGCGTGTCGCCTCCTCCCGCGTCTTCTGGAAGAACCTCTCCAGCACATGCACGACGAACTCCATCGGAGTGTAATCGTCGTTCAACATCAGCACCTTATACATGGCGGGCTTGCGTGTCTTTGGGCGGGTTTTGACCACCACGCCAGTGTTCGGGTTGTCGCTGTTGCCGCCACGCTTGTCGTTGTCGCTCATTGCCCTGACATCCTGACGGCCACGCCCCTTTTGTCGCGCCGTTCCGCTGGAACCAACGCACTCCTGCGATCACGGCGCACCTTCCAGCGCATCCCACCGGGTCGCAGGCACCAAGCTCACCAGATCACAGCATATCGGGACGCAGTGCCATGGGAAAAGAGCGGGATAGGCCGCTACCGGCCATCTGACGGGGCGGCGGACACGAAAAAGGCCCGGGAACACCGCCCCGGACCTTGGTTCAGCGTGGCGCCGGCCCTCAGCGGGACGGCATGTCACGTCCTGGGCAGACCTCTGGAGGTTTGCGCACAAACAGAAAGCTAAGCAGGCTTGCGCGGCCTGGCACGGCCGCTGGCCTTCCCCAAGACAGGCCGCGCAGGCTTGCTTAGGCGGCCTTGAAGCTTTCGACCGCCAGGGTCATGCGACCGGCAATCGGCGCGATGGCGTCGCTGGCCAGCTTGATCGAGGTGTCGGCGACCTGGCTGGTCTGCGACACCGCCTTCTCGACCACGGTGCGCGCCAGGGTCGTTTGCAGCTCGATAGCCTGCTGGAAAGTCCGGATGCCGGACATGGCGTGGAAGGTGGACATCGCCTCCTCCATGGACGCCTGCGCGGTCGCCGCGAACTGCTTGGTCAGGTCCTGCATTCCCGTGGCGAGGATCTGACCCGACTTCACGAGGGCCTCGACGTTGCCCTGGCCGAAAGCGACGATGTCGTGTGGTGTCTTCATGGTGGCGTTCCCTGTTTTGCCAGGGCGCATCCCAGCGGTTGCTAAAAAGCGGCACGCCGCACTGCAATGCCCCAGCCCCGAGAAATGGAAGGCTGGCGACCCAGGTCATCTTGGGCCACTCGCGTACACTGTAATGCAGCATACGATGGAATGACTCATTGCGGACACAAGCGCAAGACGATTTGTGCAACGCACCATTGGGATCCCGCCTGGTCGTAACGCGGAAAGTTCCCATGCGATCTCAGGCAACTTTGATAACGTTATGGTGATGCTGCCGATTTAACATTTGTCGTTGATGCTGGACAGTGCGGCTGCCGCCCACGTAGAGTTGACTGGCTTAGCATGGAGATCGGGTCGGAATGCCCAGGTTCACGTCAGGGATGCAGTGGTTGCCGGCCGTCTCGGCACTGGTGCTCCTGCTCTCGTTGCCGGCCACCCCGGCAGCGGCACAGGTCGGTTCGGACCGTTATGCTTCCATCGTGATGGACTCCGGCAGCGGCAGCGTCCTGGCGGCCGCCAGTGCAGACGAGCCTCGGTATCCCGCCAGCCTGACCAAGATGATGACACTGTATATGCTGTTCGACGCCTTGCGCGACCGCCGGGTGTCCCTGGATCAGCAGGTGCCGGTCTCCGCCTGGGCGGCGTCCATGACGCCGACGAAGCTGGGGCTGGTGCCGGGCACTTATATCACGGTGGAACAGGCGATCCTCGGCCTGGTGACCAGGTCCGCCAACGACGCCGCCGCCGCAGTTGGCGAGATGCTGGGCGGGGACGAGGAGCGGTTCGCGCAGATGATGACCCTACGCGCCCGGGCGCTCGGCATGACGCACACGACGTTCCGTAACGCTTCCGGCCTGCCGGACCCGGACCAGATTACGACGGCCCGGGATATAGCGGTGCTGGCGCGGCATCTGGTGCAGGACCATCCCGTCTACTACCGCTACTTCAGCGCCCCTTCCTTCGTGTTTCATGGGCGGCTGATTCCGAACCACCAGCGCATGCTGCAAACCTATCCCGGAGCGGACGGCCTCAAGACCGGATACATCCGGGACTCCGGCTATAATCTGGTTACGTCGGCCGTTCATGGCGACACCAGGCTGATCGGCGTCGTGCTGGGCGCGGCGAACAGCGGGGAACGGGACCAGCACATGACCGCCCTGCTGGATGCCGGCTTCGACCGGGCTGGCGCGCCGATGCTGCTGGCGCGGCATGACCCGGCGCCAAGCTTCGGCTTGCCGGCGATCATCGCCGCGGCGCAAGCGGCGCCGTCGTATCCGTCGCCGCTGTATTCGGCGCCTTACACTGATGTGCCGGGCTCACGCTACCAATTGGGCTATGACACGCCCGTCCTACAGCCCCAACCACGGGCCCGTGGCGACGCGGCCCGGTTTGCCGAACCCCGGCTGGCGCCGCAGCCCGTGCGGCTCCGCGCTGCCGGGCCTGGATGGCGTGAGCCGGCCTGGCGTGAGCCGCCGGGGCGGACGACACGGGAGCCGGCGGCGCGTCGCATGATGGACCGGACGGGTCCGCGTGACCGCTTCGAGATCCGGGACCGGGGGGAGCAGCGGGCGGAGCGTTTCCGCGTCCGTCCGGTCATGGCTGCTCCGCCAGCGCAGCAGCGCACGCATTCATCGCCGGCTCGCGGTTACGATGCTGCGCCGCGCCCAGTGCGGTCCGCCCATGCCGCATGGCAGGGTAGGCGCTACCCCGGCTGAACCTTATCCCCTTGCACGCCGCGGACCTGCGCCGCATTTTAAGCTGATGCCCGGCGCAGCGCCCGGCGGCAAGGGAACCTGTTACGCATGGACGGCGGAGCCGATTCGAGACGCATCACCCTCTATTTGCCTGAGGATTTCGCGGGGATGCGCGCCGCCGGGCAACTGGCGGCAGAGACGTTGGACATGATAACGGCGCATGTCCGCCCAGGCGTCACTACGGCGGAACTGGACCGGGTGTGCCACGATTTCATGGTGGGGCGCGGGGCAGTGCCGGCCACCCTGGGCTACCGCGGCTACCAGCACAGCAGCTGCATCAGCATCAACCATGTCGTCTGCCACGGCATCCCCGGCGAGCGCCGCCTGGTTGAGGGCGACGTGCTGAACATTGATGTCACCGTCATCCTGGACGGCTGGCATGGCGACAGCAGCCGGATGTACGTTGCGGGGCAGCCCAGCACCAAGGCAGCGAAGCTGCTGGACGTGACCTATGCCGCGCTGATGCGTGGGGTTGCCGCCGTGCGCCCCGGCGCCACCCTGGGCGACGTGGGCTATGCCATACAGTCCTTCGTCGAATCCAACCGGTTCAGCGTCGTGCGCGACTTCTGCGGCCATGGTATCGGCCGCCGCTTCCATGAGGCGCCGAACATCCTGCACTTCGGCAAGCCCGGCGAAGGCCCGGTGATGCGCCCCGGCATGTTCTTTACCATCGAGCCGATGGTGAACGCCGGACGCCCGGAGGTGAAGGTGCTGGACGACGGCTGGACCGCCGTGACCCGCGACCGCAGCCTGTCCGCACAGTTCGAGCACATGGTCGGCGTGACGGAAACAGGGTGCGAGGTGTTCACCATCTCCCCCGCCGGGCTGCACAAGCCGCCCTACGCCCTATGAGCGGGGAGGTCTTTGCCACCACCCACCGCTTGCGGTTCAACGACACCGACCGCCTGGGTCATGTGAACAACGCCGTCTTCGCGGTCATGCTGGAGCAGGGGCGGTCCGAGCTGGCGATTGCCGCCGGGTTGCCGGTGGAATCCGAGGGCCAGGCGCTGGTGATCGTGCGCCTGGAGCTGGATTTCCTGCGGGAGATGGCCTGGCCTGGCGATGTGCTGATCGAGACGGAAGTGTCCCGGCTGGGCGGCAAGTCCTTCCAGTTCCGCCAGCGGCTGGTGTCCGGCGGCGAACTCTGCGCTCGGGCGGTGACGGTGCTGGTCGTCATGGACCGCATGACCCGTAAGGCCGTGCCGCTGACGCCGGGATGGCGGGATGCGCTGAGCCGCTGGCTGGTGCATGAGGCCGCCGAGGCGTTGCCCGCCTGATGCCGCCGGATCAGGACGACCTGCTGCGCCAACTCGAAACCCAGACCCGGTTGGTTCAGCCGGAATCCTCTGCCTCACCGGCGCCCGCGCTGCCGCCCGTTCCGCGGCGAGCCGACGACCTTCCGGCGGCGCAGGCCACCGTGCCGCCGCGGCGGGCCAGGGCGCCTCTGACCACACCCGTTCCACCCCAGCCCGATCCCACACCCGGCACGCCCATGAGCACCGAGGGCCACCGCAGCCGGATGCGCGCCCGGTTGCTGCAGTCCGGCCCGGACAGCGTCGCGGACCATGAGCTGCTGGAGATGATGCTGTTCCTCGCCCTGCCCCGGCGCGACACCAAGCCCATTGCCCGTGCGCTCCTGACCCGCTTCGGCAGTTTTGCGAACGCCGTGTCGGCTCCCCTCCCGGACCTGCGGACCATCGAGGGCCTGGGCGACGCAGGGATTGCGGCGCTGAAGACGATCCAGGCTGCCGCCCTGCGTCTAGCCCGGTCGGAGGTGCTTAACCTCCCGTTGCTGAACAACTGGGACCGGCTGATGGAGTATCTGCAAACGGTGCTGGGCCGCGAGCGCATCGAGCAGTTCCGCATCCTGTTCCTGGACAACCGCAACCGCCTGCTGGCCGACGAGGCCCAGGCCCGCGGCACCG